>OLOA01001129.1_pt1 | contig 27577 bp, 22 predicted proteins | sample 1672201 | NCBI WGS metagenome assembly OLOA01 (sample SAMEA3136658, study PRJEB25190) | human gut metagenome
AGCACGTTTTTCATTACTATTTGAGTCACTGCAAAAGCAGTGACATGGAGGTATAGTGTGAAAAATAAGCCTTATAGCATATTTTTCACACCTGCAATTTGTTCCTGAGCGAAAACAAATTGCTTTGCCGGCAGATGAGAAAATGCCTGCGCGGGCTTCTCACCTCCTGCTCGTGATAAATCGCTCGGAAATGAGGGTTAAAATGATAATAAATGATGCGGAGAGCAGGGAGCATAAGCGGTTCAGTGCGGTATCCAGAGCAATCCAGAGCATTCTTATTCCGACACTTATAGTGCTTGTTGTCATTATGATGATTCAGATAAAACACCTTCAGGGCACGGCGCGTGTAATAAATTATGCCGGTCTTGTGCGCGGTGCGACGCAAAGGCTTGTGAAGCTTGAGATAATCGGAATCCATGATGATGAGCTTGTGCAGTATCTGGATGATATTCTGGAGGATTTGAAATACGATGGTGACAGCTATGGGCTTGTGAATCTGGAGGATGTGAATTATCAGGGCAAGCTTGACAGCATGATAGACTATTGGGAAAAATTAAAAAAAGAGATTAAAAAGGCAAGAGACTGTGGCTATGAAGCCACCGATATAGTGGCAATGAGTGAGACATACTTCGGGCTTGCCGATGAGACAGTATCTGCGGCAGAGACATATTCGGATAAAGCGGCAAAGCAGATGAGGCTTGTAGAGCTTTTGTCGGCAGTGGACATGCTTATACTGTTCCTGCTCATTATAGAGCAGTCGCTTTCTTCCATGCGGATAATCAGGAAGAACAGGATACTTGAGCAGAAGGCATATATAGATGTGCATACGGGGCTTCCTAATAAGAGCAAGTGTGAGGAGCTGTTTAGTGACATGTCATTTATAACAGAACCGACAGCCTGTCTGATGTTCGACCTTAACAATCTTAAGAACGCGAACGATACACTGGGACATTCGGCGGGTGACCAGCTTATCGCGAGCTTTGCGAGAGTGTTGAGAAATGTAATCCCGGCAAAGGATTTTGTGGGAAGGTACGGCGGTGATGAGTTCGTTGTGATTCTGTACAATATTACAGAGAATACTGTTAACGGCCTCCTTACACAGCTGCATAATGAGGTTATGCAGTTTAACAGATGTGGAAATAATATTCCGATAAGCTACGCACAGGGCTGGGCTGTGTCGACGGATTACACGGACTGCACGCTCAGGACTCTGTTTGACAAGGCAGACCACTTCATGTATACGAATAAGGTGAGAGTGAAGTCGGAGTAGGAGGACTTTAACGGAGCGTATGGCAGGTTATTCACCTGTCATACGCTTCATTATTGTGCGCCTAGCGGCGCACGTTTCTAACGGGTGAAAGTCCCTAATCCGCCCTAGTAGTGGGAAGGATACAGCCAAGACCAAGGGTGTCCATCGTGAGGTGGAATCTGAAGGAAGGTGGAGGCAAATCTCTGGTCTGACGAACAGAAATCACATCAGGCTACAGTTAAGGATAAGATTGCAATTCAAATCGAAGTCCAATAACTACTCGGGATTAACTGTGGTAAATGTGGCAGATAGATGGAGAGAAAGAAACGTGTGGTACCTAGGGAGGTCTCATAGGTAGGTGAAAACAGAGCATGAATCCTATAGTAACAACGAACTATGAGAAGTCAGCAGAGGTCATAGTATCATTATGGTTGCAAACATAGTGAGAAGGACTGAACTTTAGGAGATGTGAGTAAATGAAAGTAACCAAAGATGGATTTAAGGACAGACAACTTCATATTGAGGACTATCTGCAAATGGTATCTGCGGAACAGAAAGAGTATGCAGAAGTGTCCGCCCATCAGAGGATTGCTGAAAACAATGACATCATCACAGATTTTCAGACGGGCAACCTAATGGAACAGATTTTACACAAGGATAACCTTAACAAGGCTTATAAGAAAGTAAAATCAAACAAAGGGGCAGGCGGTGTCGATGGAATGAGCGTAGATGAACTTCTAGGTTTTCTGAAAGACAACCAAGAGCAACTAATCCAGCAAATAAAGGATGGGAAATATAAGCCCAACCCAGTCCGTAGGGTAGAGATACCCAAAGAAACAAAAGGCGAGGTTAGAAAACTGGGAGTGCCAACAGTAGTTGACAGGGTGTTTCAACAGGCAATCACACAGGTATTATCGCCGATTTACGAGAAACAGTTCTCGGAGAATAGTTTTGGATTTCGACCAAACAGAGGTGCGCATGACGCACTGAAACAATGCCAGACAAATGTCAATGATGGATATGTATATGTGGTAGATATGGATTTAGAGAAGTTCTTTGACACAGTTTGTCAGAGCAAACTAATTGAAGTACTATCACGAACCATCAAGGATGGGCGGGTAATATCGCTCATTCACAAATATCTCAATGCTGGAGTTATCAGCAGAGGAATGTTTGAAAAGACAGAAATCGGAATGCCACAAGGTGGACCATTAAGCCCACTCTTAAGTAACATCATGCTGAACGAATTGGATAAGGAACTTACACGGAGAGGGCATAGATTTGTCCGATACGCAGATGACTGTATGATTTTCTGTAAAAGCAGGAAAAGTGCAGAGAGAACCTTAAACAACATAGTGCCATATATTGAAGGAAAACTATTCCTTAAAGTAAATCGCACCAAAACGTGCGTGGCACATATCAGCAAAGTCAAATACCTTGGCTATAGCTTCTATAGACACAAGGGAACGTGCAGATTTCGGGTACATCCTAAATCAGTAATAAAGATGAAGAATAGAATCAGAGAGCTTACTGACAGACATAACGGATGGGGAAATGAATATCGGGCATTGAAACTGACGCAGTTCATTAGAGGATGGGTAAATTACTTTGGAATGGCAGATATGAAAAGTCTGTTGCAGAGTAATGACAAGTGGTTACGTCATAGAATAAGGGCAGTCTATTGGAAACAATGGAAGAAAACTAAAACGAAATACCGAAAGTTGAAAGAACTCGGAATGAATGAAGACTTTATTCAATGGCACGCAAATATGCGCCAGGGCATTTGGAACTGTAGCAATAATAGACTGGTACAGTTTGCTTTGAATAATGAAAAACTCCGTGAATGGGGATATCCAACATTCACAGAGTTTTACCTGAAACGATGTGAAAACTAAAGAACCGCCGTATACCGAACGGTACGTACGGTGGTGTGGGAGGTCGGTAGATAAAATAATTATCTACCTCCTACCCGATTCACTTCCGTGGGTTTTAAGCCATTTTTCCTGTTCCGCATAGCCGGGAAGAACCCTTGCAACCTCATCCCAAAAGCGCCCCGAGTGGTTCATTTCCTTTCGGTGGCACAGCTCATGCACCACGACATAGTCGATTACCTCAGGGGGAGTGAGCATGAGGAGACAGTTGAAATTAAGGTTTCCCTTGCTGCTGCAGCTTCCCCAGCGAGTACGCTGGTTTCTTATGGTTATACGCCCATATGTGACGCCGACAAGCGGTGCGAAGTGAGCCACACGCCCGGGAATGTAGGAGCAGGCTTTATCGGCAAGCTTCTTAAGCTCATCGTTTGAGAGTTTTTTAACAGGCAGTGCGTCATTGCATTGTCTGTTTTTTTGTTCCAGCTTTCTAAGATGTTCCACTATCCAATCGGTGCGGTCTGTTATGGACTGTTCAATATAGCTGCCGGAAGCCTGATACGGAGCGCGGACGATGACGCGCATATCGGGACGGATTTCTATGGCAAGGGTTTTTCTGGAGCTTCTTATAATTTCAATTTTTATATTGGATTTGCCGATGGGGGTATTCATGGATGTTCTCCTTTGGAATGTTTTTATATAGCTGTTCTGCTGCTTTTAAATTTAATACTTATCGTTTATTATATGCTATCAGGGGCAAAAGGTCAAAAAACATTCGCGCCTGCACAATTAGACTTTTGAACTCATTATAACGAGACGGATTGTTTAGAAAAATTTTATGAATAGCTGTTGCGATTGAAAAGCCACAATGTTATAATAACGGCTGAAAAAATGTGTGCGTCACAACTAACTGCAAATAAACAAAACTACCCACGGGTGAATAAGACTACCCTCGGATATGTGCGGCTATCCGTTGGCACACACAGGAAAATACACCTATTGAATATGGAGGTACATAGCTATGAGTAAGTCAAAGATTAACTGGGGCAAGACAGGACTTTTTGCAGCGGGAGTAGCTTTCGGTACAGCAGGTATCAAGATTTTATCAAGCAAGGATGCTAAGCGTGCTTATACACAGTGTACAGCAGCAGCGCTTCGTGCTAAGGATTGTGTTATGAAGACTGTATCAACAGTTCAGGAGAACTGCAGCGACATCTATTCGGATGCAAAGAGCATTAACGAGGACAGAGCAGCTAAGGAGGAGGCAGTTTACGAGGATTTTGCCGATGATTTCTCTGAGGTTAAGAACGAAGAGGAAGTAAAAGAGGAGACTAAGGCTGAGTAAGAAAATTGGGACAGGGGTCTGACACCGTGTCCCATTTTTTCTGATAGGCAGAATGGAGCTGTTTTGTTATGAAATTTCAGATAAAACATGAGTATGGGAACAGAATGAGAATACATGTCTGTTCATATCGTATGACCTGTGGGCAGGCGGATATATTACAGTATTATCTTCAAAAGCAGGGGACGGTGCTTTATGCCAAGGTATATGACAGAACGGGTGACGCGGTTATCGAGTACAAGGGCTGTAGGAATGACATTATCAGGCTTCTTGGAAAATTCTCATATGAGAACGAGAAGCTTCCCGAGACTGTAGCCGGAAATACCGGAAGAAGCTTAAGCCATGAGTATCAGGACAAGCTCTTTGACAAGATAGTATTTCATTATGCGAGAAAATGGCTCCTTCCGTATCCGCTAAGGGTGTGTTTTACGGCATATAATGCAGTAAAGTACATTGCGGAGGGAATCAGGTGCCTGTGGAACAGGAAGATAGAGGTTCCGGTGCTTGACGCTACGGCAATCGGTGTATCGATGCTGAGAGGCGATATCGGAACGGCAGGTTCGATTATGTTCATGCTCGGTATAGGCGAGCTTCTCGAGGAGTGGACACACAAGAAGTCGGTTGATGACCTTGCAAGAACGATGTCGCTGAATGTGAGCAGTGTATGGTGCAGGGCAGGGGATGAGCAGGTGCTTGTACCTGTTCATCAGATAAAGAAGTGCGACTCCATAATTGTCCGTGTCGGAAATATGATTCCGTTCGACGGAGTTGTAAGAGAGGGCGAGGCAATGGTTAACCAGGCATCGCTCACGGGTGAAGCCGTACCTGTTGAGAAGAAGCCGGGAGCTGCCGTGTATGCCGGAACGGTTGTCGAGGAGGGCGAGCTTGTGATTGAGGTTCAGTCCGTCGGCGGCAGCAGCAGATATGAGAAGATTGTCACTATGATAGAGGAGTCGGAGAAGCTTAAGTCAGGCGTCGAGAGCAAGGCAGAGCATCTTGCCGACAAGCTTGTTCCGTACAGTCTCGGTGCGACAGGACTTGTGTGGCTCCTGACACGCAATACGACAAAGGCACTTGCAGTGTTAATGGTAGACTTCAGTTGTGCACTCAAGCTTGCCATGCCTGTATCGGTTCTTTCGGCAATCAGGGAGGCGGGCAGCCGTCATCTCACAGTCAAGGGAGGAAAATTCCTTGAGGCTGTGGCAGATGCTGACACTATTGTGTTCGATAAGACAGGTACGCTCACCAAGGCTCAGCCGACTGTGGCCAAGGTTGTGTCATTTAACGGCGGCAGCGAGGATGAGCTTCTAAAGATTGCAGCCTGTCTTGAGGAGCATTTCCCTCATTCCATGGCGCGCGCGGTTGTGGAAGCGGCTAAGAATAGGGGAATTGAGCATAGCGAGATGCACTCAAAGGTTGAATACATAGTTGCACACGGAATTGCTTCTGCGATAGGTGACAAGAGGGTTGTCATCGGAAGCGCACACTTCGTATTTGAGGATGAGAAGGCGTCGATACCGGAGGATAAGAAGACTCTATATGATGAGCTTCCGCTTGAGTATTCACATCTTTACCTTGCGATTGACGGAGTGCTTGCGGCGGTTATCTGTATCGAGGATCCAGTGCGCGATGAGGCTGTGAAGGTTATAAGGCAGCTCAAGGCGGCAGGTATATCTAAGGTAGTGATGATGACCGGCGACAGCGAGAGGACAGCGGCAGCCATAGCAAAGAAGGTCGGGGTTGACGAGTATTATTCTGAGGTTCTCCCGCAGGATAAAGCAGGCTTCGTTGAGAAGGAAAAGGCAGCGGGCAGAAGGGTGATAATGATAGGTGACGGAATCAACGATTCACCTGCACTTTCGGCGGCGGATGTCGGAATTGCCATAAGCGACGGAGCACAGCTTGCGCGTGAGATTGCGGATATCACAATCGGAGCGGATGACCTGAATGAGCTGGTTACATTAAAGCAGATAAGCGACCTTCTGATGAAGAGAATCCACAGGAATTACAGAACAATAGTGGGCTTTAACACATTATTGATTGTTCTTGGTGTTGCGGGAGTTATACAGCCTACCACATCGGCACTGTGCCACAACACATCCACCCTGCTTATCGGAATCAACAGCATGAAAAATCTGCTTCCGCGTTGAGAAGAACGGATTTGATAAAAAGTAGAATCCGCGGATTTGGGAAAAATCATGTGGAAGCAGGGATTATTATCTGATATAATAAGCATTGGAATGAAAAGCAGATATGCTGCCCGGTGCAGATGGACTGTCCGGTTGATACCACCAAAAAGTAGAAATAGTGCAATTTTAACATAATATTCTACAAGAAATATACAGAAATGTGTCGTATGATGATGTCAAAAGGTATCAACATTGAAGGAGAATGACATGGCAGCCGGAAGAAAATCATTGGCACAGCTATCTGTGCCGATATGCTTAGAAACTTTATTTTATATGCTTTCAGGTATGGTCGATACACTTATGCTATCATCAGTAAGTGATCAGGCTGTGGGAGCAGTGGGAACAGCGAACACATATATAGGTGTTTTTATTATCATGTTCGGGGTAATATCATCGGGTATGGTGGCGGTCATGTCACAGAATATCGGAGCGGGAAGACCCGGAATTGCATATCAGGCAAGACAGCTTGGACTGATGTTTAATGCGCTGATAGGCGTGCTGATGTCAGTTATCCTTGCTTTTTTCTCCGGCGGAATACTTAGAATGGTAAGCATTGCACCGGCGCTGCTTGAGCCGGCTGAGACATACCTTAGAATTGTTGGAGGTGCATGCTTTTTAAATGCGCTTATTCCTATTTTTTCCAGTTATTTGAGGGTGTTCGGATATACGAAGCACTCCTTAATAGGAACGGTTGTCGGAAATGCCATTAATATAATACTTAATTCGGTATTTCTGTTCGTGTTTAACTGGGGCGTAATGGGAGTTGCCGTTGCCACGGTTATTTCAAGGATTGTAAATCTTATCATTGTAGCTGTTATGGGGGCTGTGCTTATTAAGGCAAAGCAGAATCCTGAGCGCATTCCGGCAGGAAGGATACTGGCTCAGATTGTCAGGATAGGCTTTCCTTCCGCACTTGAAACAGCGCTCTATAATGTAGCGATGACACTTATAGTCCGTTTTATGAATCAGATGGATTCGGACGGAATGAATGTTACGGCTCGTTCCTATGCCATGCAGATTGCTAATTTTTCGTACTGTGTCGGAGCTGCGCTTGCACAGGCCAATGCTATTATGACCGGCTGGCGGATCGGGGCAAAGGAGTATGAAGAATGTGACAGAGGTACAAGAAAGGCTGTGATATACGGACTTATAACAGCTGCATGCTTCTCTGTGACATTTGCATTGTCCGGACGTTTTATAGTCCATATATTCACGGATGACGCGCAGATGGTAAATCTTGTGGTGAAGCTGCTGGTGGTGGATATATTACTGGAATTCGGAAGGGTGACGAACCTTGTATACGGTCAGGCATTAAAGACCAGCGGGGATGCGGTTTTTCCGGTTATAATGGGTGCGATATTCATGTATCTGTTCGCAGTCGGAGGAACATATTTTCTTGGAATACATATGGGTCTTCAGGCATTAGGAGCATATATCGCCATGGCATCTGATGAGTGTGCGAGAGCCGTCGGAATGGTGATTAGATGGAAGAGCGGAAAATGGAAGGGTAAGAGTCTTGTAGAATTGTAGGAGAGCTTATGTACTTTGAATTAAAGGAAAATAAACCACATGGTACAAAGGATGACCCCTTTAGTACATATCATATATGGAACTCGGGTCGGTCATTTCAGATACCTGTACATTGGCATGATGAGCTTGAGATTATATATGTAAAAAGTGGTTGTCTTACTGTGAATATATCAGGAGAGAGCTACATAGGTAACCCCGGGGATGCGTTTGTCGTGTCGCCGGGTAATCTGCATCTCATGGGTACACAGACCGGAGCGGCGGACTATTTTACTTTTCTGTTTCCGCTGAAATATATATCCTTTCGTTCGGATGACCTGTTAGATGAGAGCCTGCTTGAACCGTTAAGCAGCGGACATCTGATGATAACTCCAAGAATAGGGGATGCGGCAAGCGGGCTGTGTGAGCAGCTTGCTGATATATATATGGAAAAAAAAGAAGGAGCCGGAGCGGACATAGCCACACAGATAAGGATAAAGCTAGTTCTTTTACAATTTATTCTTGAAATGTGGAATAAGGGGCTGGTGGTGGAAAATGATACAAGCGGCAGGAACACCGTGGAAAAGGAGATGGTTTCGTACATACAGCAGAACTATACGGGTACGATATCGTTAAAGGAATTCGGGGAACAGTTCCATCTTTCGGAAAAATACATATCGCGGTATTTTAAGGAGCATTTTCATATTACGCTGTCGCAATATGTAACCTATTTAAGACTGGAGCACGCAAAGCAGCTGCTGCAGGACACAGATATTCCTATAACGGAGATAGCGCTGCAGAGCGGATATCAGAACGTGAGCTACTTTATCAGAAGCTTCAAGAAAACATACGAGGTGTCTCCGCTGAAGTACAGGAAAAACAGGCTTACTATAATAAAGTGAGGACAGATTCATAACAGACCTGTCTGATGTACAGGCATTTAGAGCATGCTCTGAAAAAAACATAAAATAACTGCAATATCGCGCCCCGGCTTCAGTAAACGGTGGCTTTTTTATGTATTTTGCAGTGACTCAAATAGTAATGAAAAACGTGCTTTTTACGTTTTTCACACTAAGCTCCGCATAGATGCACACTTCGGCGTACAATATAGATGTCGCAGTCGGCCGCCGCAGGTTTGTTCTGTTATTTACTGCGGAATGAAGAGGACTTCACGGCTGTGGGGAAAATATGGAAATTTAATATATTTTTAATTGATTTTTTAATAAAAGCATGGTATCATCATTTGACTTAGAGATAAATAACCATAGACTTTTTTGAGTTATTAAGGCTGAAGCCCTGTGGCATTTAATCATAAAACTCAAATCGAAGGGAAAAAACGAAGGAAGGGAAAGTTATTATGGAAAAGCTCAAAAAATTTATAGTTAACTTGAAGGTGGCAGGAAAGTTGAAAGCATACCGGGTGACGGTGCTCACTATGACAGTATTCTTAGTGGCGGTGGCACTTATCTCAACCTTGGTGATACGCTCCAACGTAAAGAATATTACGGCTGTATGGTCCCCGGCAATAGGATATATACAGCAGTTAGAGACGCTGACCACGGAGTACAGAGTTAAGCAGTATCAGCACCTTGTCGAATCAGATGCCGCTGTCATGACTGCCTGTGAGAAGGAGATTGAGAGCATAGCAGGACAGATTACGGAGAATTGCAAGGCATTAAGTGAAATAATCAATGCGGATGCAGATGCACGAAAAGGGCAGGTCGATTACGATAAGGCAATCGCCGCATGGGAGGACTATAAGTCCTTCTCGGAGGAGATAATACGGCTGAGCACCGCCGGAAAACAGGCTGAGGCATCAGATATTATGACGGGAAGCGCGTATGAAAAGTATACATCATTCAGAAACGTGTTCAGCACGCTTAGGGATGAATTCAAGGTTGAACTGGATAGCTCTAAGCTTGCTGCCAATGTGTGTACGGTAATTATTTTTATAGTGATATCTGCGGCAGGAATTGCGATTGCGGCAGCGACAACCTTTATCGGAAAGGTAATCACAGATTCGATTATAGAGCCGGTAGCACAGATAGATACAGCGGTAGCCAGCTTAAGAAAGGGCGAGCTGTCCAACGTGGATATGCTCACATATGAGTCGGAGGATGAGTTCGGCGACACAGTGAGAAATCTGAAAGAGGCCATGAATATTCTTTCGGATTATGTCCGTGAGATTTCGGAGGAGGTTAAATATATTGCACAGGGTAATCTGACAAGAAATGGCGATGACATCACAGATTTCCTTGGTGATTTTTCAGAGCTTAAGCACTCACTCCTGTTCATTTTAAAGAGATTTAACAGCACGCTGTCAGAGATTACAGGTATTGCACAGAAGGTATCTTCGAATGCCAAGGATGTCGAGGAGGCGTCTAAATCATTGTCCGATGGTGCGACAGAGCAGGCTGGAGTAATTGAGGAGCTGAATGCTACAATAGATACTGTTGTCAGCCTTGCCGCAGATACGGCAAAGGAGACAAAGAGCGCATCCGAGAGGGTAAAGGCTTCGGCAAACAAAGCCAATGAAGAGAAGGAAAAGATGAACGGACTTCTCACAGAGATGGAGCGTATCACGGAGATTTCCAAGGAAATCGGCAATATTATCACGGATATCGAAGATATTGCGTCCCAGACCAATCTTTTATCACTCAATGCTTCGATTGAGGCGGCGAGGGCAGGCGAAGCCGGAAGAGGCTTTGCGGTGGTTGCCGACCAGATAGGCAAGCTCGCATCAGATAGTGCGAAGTCGGTTATAAATACAAGAGAGCTGATTGATAAGACTCTGGTTGAGATTGGAAAGGGAAATGCCATTACAAGAACAACGGCAGATGCATTCAACCAGATTATTGCGGATATGGAGTCCTTTGCGGAAATGGCGCAGAATACAATGGAGAAGGCTAATTCCCAGGCTGATTCGTTAGAACAGATCGGACAGGGTATTGAACAGCTTTCCGGTGTGGTACAGGGTACAGCGGCTTCCTCAGAGGAAAATACGGCAATCAGTGTCAACCTGGCAGACGAGGCAGCCAAGATGCAGGACCGCGTGAATACATTCAAGCTATTCTAAGGGTGAGATGAATATTCTAATCTGTTAGAAGGAAGGTCCTTGCTGTGATAGATGATATGTTTAAAGTACTTGGAGAGCACGCTGCAGAAATCTTATTTGAAATAATTACGGAATCCATGGATGATTACCTGTATATATTTGATCTGCAGGACAATACAATGGAGATTTCACAGTCGGCTACAGATAGGTTTATGATATCACAGTGTATCATGAACGATGCACTCACTGCTGTTATGAAGGTGGTATATGAAGATGACCGCAGGATGCTGGAGAAGCATCTTGCGGATATAAGAGAAGGAAAAGAGAAGGTTCATAATCTTCACTATAGGTGGCTTGACAAAAACGGTCTGCCGATATGGGTTGCCTGCCGCGGCATCGTGATTGATGATAATGAAGGACATGCGAAGTATCTGGTTGGCTGCATGAACGAGACCGGAAATAAGAGAAGGGCGGATAATGTCACGGGACTGCTGGGTGGTCCGGAATTTATTGCTTATCTGCGCTCGCAGGCGGAGAACCTTTCTAAGGGCTTTTTAGTACATATAGGCATCGATGATTTCGGCTCAATCAACAGCACCAGAGGAGCAGCTTACGGTGATTATATCTTACGAAGCGTAGCCGGCTGTATGAAGAAATGTCTTTCCGGCAGTCAGAGAATTTACCACCTTGTGGCTGACCAGTATGTTATTGTGGATCTGGAAGCAGCCTCTAAGGAGGATATGCTAAAGCTGAAGGAGAGGATTACGGATAAGCTCTATAAATTTATAGTAGCTGAGAACTATGAAGCTGTATTTTCGGTTTCTGTAGGTGTTATAGCAGCGGCGACCTTTTATGAGGGAGTCGAGGAATGCCGCAGGAAATTTGAATTTGCCCTCAAGCAGGCAAAGAGCATGGGAAAAAACGGCTTCTATTTCTTCAATGAGAAAGACTATGAAGCCTTTCAGAGAAAGGGAAGAATAATAGCGGCACTGCGTAATTCTATTGTAAACGGCTGTAAGGGCTTTGAAGTGTATTATCAGCCGATAGTGGACTGCCGCTCGGAGAAAATCATCGGTGCGGAGGCTCTTATGCGCTTTTCCATGATGGCTGAGGATGAGCAGGTGTCTGTTTCACCGGTGGAGTTCATTCCGCTGCTCGAGGAGACAGGATTGATTATTCCTGCCGGAAGATATGTCCTGAACGAAGCGGCAGAAATGTGCAGTGAAATGCAGCAGTATATTCCCGGTTTCAAGATGAATGTAAATGTTTCGTATGTCCAGATTATTCAGGGCAAGGTTGAGCATGATATATTAACTGCAATACGGAACAACTCTTTAAAGCCGGAGTCCATCTGCATCGAAATGACGGAAAGCGGCTTTATGGATATGACGCCATCGTTCTGCAGGTTCCGAAAGACATTGGATGACAACAATATCAATTTTGTAATTGATGATTTTGGAACAGGATATTCCAATTTTCATTGTATACGCGATATGAATCCAAGCTATGTGAAAATGGATAAGGATTTTACCGCTAAGGCAATGAACGATGCCAGAGATAATGAATTGTACAGGAATATCATTCCGCTGGTACACAGTATTGATGTCAGGATATGTGCAGAAGGCATCGAGGAAAGAGACTGGTACCTTAAAATGAAAGAAATGCAGGTCGATTATCTACAAGGATATTATTTTGGCAGACCTTGCAGAAAAGAACAATTTATACAGCAATATACCGCAGTATCGGAATAAGACAGGGGAGCGTGAAAATTCACGCTCCTTTATCTGTGTGTAGGTGAAGCTTCAAGCTAAGCGTTTGTTTTTGGCGTGGACATATCTCCTGCTGCTTTAAGTCCCATAAAGAAAAGTGTACAATGTATCTACCTTACATCGCCATAAAGTATTCATGCACCGAGGTGTCGTCCGTAAGCTCCGGATGAAACGCAGTTACAAGCTGTCTGTCCTGACGGGCTGCCACGATGCGCCCGTCGACGGTCGCAAGAACCCTTGCATTGTCGTAGACCTCTTCGGCGAAGGGTGCACGGATAAAGGTCATCGGGACTGTCCCTATGCCGTCAAAGCATTCCTCAGTGTAGAAGCTTCCAAGCTGTCTGCCGTAGGCATTTCGGCGGACACGGATATCCATGGTGCCGAAGCAGGGCTTTCCGTCCTCGACCTCGCGGGACAGAAGAATCATCCCGGCGCAGGTGCCGAACACAGGCATGCCGCCATTGATCAGTTTCTTTATCGGTTCATACAGACCAAGCTCGTGTAAGAGCTTATTCATCACAGTGCTCTCGCCGCCGGGAAGTATAAGCCTGTCGGTCTTTTTATCCAGGTCGCGAAGCTGCCTTATCTCAAAATGTTCTACTCCAAGCTTGTCAAGCATCTGTCCATGTTCCGCAAATGCCCCCTGAAGTGCCAATATACCAACTGCCATATATAATCCTCGTTTCCGCTATTTTCCTCTCTGCCATAAGCAGGGCAATCTGTTTCCATTATTTTCCTCGTTCGCGCTATTTTCCTCTCTCAGCCATAAGAAGTGCAATCTCGTTCTCGTTGATTCCGACCATAGCCTCACCGAGGTCTGCGGATAATTCGGCAATAAGCTTGGCATCAGTGTAGTTAGTTACAGCCTGAACAATCGCAGCGGCACGTTTCGCAGGATTTCCTGACTTAAATATTCCTGAGCCGACGAACACACCCTCTGCGCCGAGCTGCATCATAAGTGCTGCATCGGCAGGGGTTGCGACACCGCCGGCGGCAAAGTTTACAACAGGGAGTCTGCCGTGGTCATGAACATATCTGACAAGCTCAACAGGAACCTGCAGCTGCTTGGCAGCCTCGTATAATTCGTCATCGCGCAGGTTCTGGACACGCCGTATTTCGGCATTCATGGATCTCATGTGGCGAACTGCCTGAACTACGTCGCCGGTTCCCGGCTCGCCCTTGGTCCTTATCATCGAGGCTCCCTCGCTTATGCGCCTGAGCGCCTCGCCCAGGTCGCGCGCACCGCAGACAAACGGAACCTTGAACTGTGTCTTGTCGATATGGTACACATCGTCGGCAGGGGAGAGAACCTCGCTCTCATCTATGTAGTCAATCTCTATAGCTTCGAGTATCTGAGCCTCGACAAAGTGTCCGATACGGCATTTTGCCATGACAGGAATAGACACTGCCTCCTGAATACCTTTAATCATCTTAGGGTCGCTCATTCTGGATACGCCGCCGGCGGCTCTTATATCTGCCGGAATCCGCTCAAGTGCCATTACCGCACAGGCACCTGCTTCCTGTGCAATCTTAGCCTGCTCCGGTGTGGTCACATCCATGATTACACCGCCCTTTAACATCTGTGCCAGTTCCTTGTTGAGTTCATATCTTGTTGCCATGGTAATCTCCGTTTCCGGACAGTCCGCCTTTTTGTGTAGGGACTGCCGCTGATTTTTATTTTGTATTTTGTCATGTAATGCGCCGCTTCATGAATTTAGCGTTATGATACAGTAAATATGGCTTGATTAAAACATCCAGTTTTGATAAAAATAAGCAGTCCAGTTATGTGAGGCATGGAAAAATAACAATAAAGAGTTTGCAGGCTTTGATGTAAAGTGGACATTCGCAATCCGCTTTCGCTTAAAGTTTAAGTGGAGGATAAGATACTTATGTGTTATAATTATTCTAAAACATTCGTAATCCGCTGCTTCCACATGTTTTGCGGGTTCCAGGTTTAAATGCCTGATCAATGGCGGAATGGAGATTAAAATGAAAAAGCTGATACAATTATTTCTCACGTTTCTGAAAATAGGTGCATTCACCTTTGGCGGTGGCTATGCGATGATTGCGCTTTTAGAAAATGAGTTTATCGAAAAAAAGAAGTGGATTGACAGAGAAGAATTTTTGAACATGGTGGCGATTGCGGAGTCGACACCGGGACCCGTGGCAGTCAACAGTGCGACCTATCTGGGCTACAGAGTGGGCGGTGTCGCGGGAGCCGCGCTGTCAACGCTTGCCGTGAGCATACCTTCGTTTGTGATAATATATCTGATATCGCTTTTCTTTGATAAGTTTTTAAGTCTGACCTATGTGGCGTATGCGTTCAAGGGGATACAGGTGTGCGTCGTGTACCTCATCGCGTCTGCCGGTGTGAGAATGTTCAAGGGACTTGAGAAAAACGTGTTCAACTATGTGATTTTGGGATTAGTGATTGTCGTGATGACGGTGTTTTCGATAACGGCGGTGTCGTTCTCATCAATATTCTATATAGTGATAAGCGGCGTGGCAGGCTGTGCTGTGTACATGCTTCGAAAGTATGTGGGTAATTCCGGTAAAATATGTTCTGACACAGATGAAAAGCATAAAATTTGAAAATAAAATTTTCAAACTATTTATTGGTGGCAGTACTGCAAGAAATGCTTGCAGTATGCGGAGGTATAAAATGATATATATTGAACTTTTTCTGAATTTTCTTGTTATCGGTGCGGTTTCCTTTGGCGGTGGCTACGGCATGATTTCGCTTGTCAGGGAGACGGTTTTGTCAAGGGGGTGGCTTACCGAGAGCGAATTTATGAGCTTTATTGCCGTATCGGAGTCGACGCCGGGACCGCTCGCGGTGAATATGGCGACTTTTATCGGTTCTTCGCAGGGGGGAATGTTAGGTGCGTTTATGGCAACTCTCGGAGTTGTGCTGCCGTCATTTGTCATAATACTAATCATTGCTGCCGTGCTGAAAAATCTCCTGAAATATGCAGGTGTGAATGCGGTTCTGTCCGGAATACGGCCATGTATAGTCGCCATGATAATCGCGACGGCAATCAGTATGGGGCTTAACACTCTGCTTGGTTTTGCGGATTACACAAGCAGCATAGTGCCTGATTTAAGGTCAATAATAATATTTATGATACTTTTTGCAGTATCTTTTTTGCTGAAAAAAATATGGAAAAAGAAGTTGTCGCCAATTCTTATGATTGTGCTGTCGGCGGTGCTCGGGATAGTGTTCTGGGGCTTTTGAGAAAATCTTTAAAAGGTTGTTGATGCGGACAATTATACCGTAACCGAGGTCACGACTTTTGGGAGAAGCTTAGTTGTTCTTAGGACTCTGCTCATCACACAGCCACAGACGGCATGGATGTCGGATGAGTTGTAAACAGCCATGGATGGCTGGAAGCCTGTCAAAAAGGAGAAGCTGTTCGAGGTGCTTGACAGGGCGGCAGAGAAGCTATCAAAGAATGAAAAGGTAATAGATATAGAACTTGCGGGCGAGCTGATCCGTGTGCCTGTATACCGTATAAGATACGCGGACATGCTGGAAAACTATGTGACAATCCATGCCGCACAGGATTACACCTTTAAAATGATGCTCGGTGACCTGCAAAATGAGCTTGACGACGGTACGGAGATACTTCTGCCGCAGGTGTGAGGGACTAATTATGTAAATTACAAGTTGTCTTTTTTACAACCATCGTTTATAATGGTATCAGGCTTGGGGGAGCCTTTGTGTGTTTGTGTCATACAAAGGGAGGGCTTTTTTGAAAACAGAATTAAGCAATGCGATGGCGGTAGCGGGGGATAAGGCACAGTATGATATTCGAGCTAAGCGGCTGCTGGCACAGAAGAGTATTTTGGCGCGTATTCTTTTAAAGACGGTTGATGCGTTTAAGGGAATGAGCCCCGAAGATGTGGCGGATAGCATTGAGGGCGAGCCTGTGATCGGAATGGTGCCGATTGAGCCAGGAAGTACTAATGCTGAGAGGACTGACGGTTCGGTACAGAGAATCAGAGGGTTCAACACGGAGAACTCGGAAATTAACGAGGGAATGATAAGATTTGATATTGTTTTTTATGTGAGGTTACCGTTTGGCAATGTACATATAAAAGATAATGTCAGATTGACAGAAAATGAGACAAATCATAAACTGACACAGATTATCGTGAATGTCGAGGCACAGAAGGATGAACCTGCCGCATATAAGATATTGAACAGGTCAATCTTTTATGTGAGCCGTCTCGTGTCATCGCAAAAGGAAAGAGATTTTGTTAATTCCAATTACGACGATATTAAGCAGGTTTACAGCATTTGGATATGTATGAACATGAAGTGCAACAGTATGAGTCATATCCATCTTACCAAGGACGAGATGCTTGAGCCGTATGAGTGGAAGGGAAATATCAATCTGCTCAATATTATTCTTATAGGAATTACGGATGAGCTACCCGTGCACGATGAGAGATATGAGCTCCACCGCCTGATAGGTGCACTTCTGTCAAGCAGTATTCAGCTCAACGAGAAGCTCGAGATAATGGAAAAGGAATATAATCTTCCTGTTAACAGTGATTTCAGAAGGGATGTGAATGTTATGTGTAATCTCAGTGATGGCATTGAGGAAAAGGCAGCAGAGAAAGCAACAGAGAAAACGACGAGAGAAATAAATGAAAAAGTTATTAAAAACATGCACAAAAATGGTTACACAACCGCACAGATAGCTAAGATTGTTGAGGTGAGTGAGTCGGAGGTTGAGGCGGTTATAAAGGAAAAATTGCACAATACCGACATCAGGGTCTTAAACCGGAATGATGTTGAGGTCAAATAGGTTTATTTAGGTTTATAATGTATAACGGAATATATTTATGCATATTGGTTCCGTTGTACGAAGAAAAGCTAATATATTTCCCCCTCTTTATCGGACAGGAATATGTCCGGTTAAAGAGGGGGATTTTGTTTTAAAAGGGTGGAGATTTTACGTGGATAGTTGTATTATAGAGTAATAGGTTTTAGAGTAATGAGATTTAGCGTAAAGAGTGCTTGCTGGGTTGAAGAACCGGGAAAGTGCGGGTTCAGGCTATGAGAGCAGATAGGGTGGGCGAAGAATGAATTATAATATAGCAGTCTGCGATGACAGTGCAGCGGACAGAAAATATATATCTGACATGGTCGATGAGTGCGCGGCGGGAAAAGGGTGCGATGTACGGACGATGGCGTTTGAGTCGGCGGAGAGCTTCATGTTCTGTTACGACGATAAAAAAGACTATGATATACTGCTGCTTGACATAGAGATGGGCGGCATGGACGGCGTTGCCATGGCAAAGAGGCTGCGCGAGCAGGACGACAATGTCCAGATTGTGTTCATAACGGGATATTCCGACTATATTGCGGAGGGCTACGAGGTGGCGGCGCTCCATTATCTTATGAAGCCAGTGAAGAAGGAAAAACTCTTTTCGTTGCTTGACCGTGCGGTCGAAAAGCTGTCTAAGAATGAAAAGATGATAAATATGGAGCTTGGTGGGGAGCTGGTCCGAATACCGATATATCAGATAAGATATGTCGATGTTATGGGAAATTATGTGACGGTTCATGCAGCACAGGACTACACATTTAAGATGACGCTGGGGGATTTGGAGGCGGTAAAAAAATACCTTGATTTATTAGATGAGGATTTAACAACGGTTGACACGGTGATAAAGACGGGAAATCCGATGACGGACGCAATACTCAATTCCAAAATTTCCCTTGCAAAGTCCAAGGACATCAACGTCGTGGCTGATGCACATATCCCGCTTAAATTAAAGACCTCGGAGATTGACCTGTGCTGTATTATAGGAAATCTTTTTGACAATGTAATTGATGCGAGCATGAAGCTTCCGAAGGAACAGAGGGTGATAAGGGTGTATATGGATATGAAGAATACGCAGCTATACATCTCTTTTACGAATTTCACGGCGGGAAAGAAGCTTAAGAAGGACGGAAGACTGTTCCACAGCACGAAGGGAGTCGGGCATGGATTCGGGCTTGTGAGAATAGATGCCATAGTCGACAGGCTTGACGGGTACCTAAGCCGCAACAGTGAGGACGGCGCGTTCACTACGGAAATACTCCTGCCGCAGATATGAGAACCACAGAAAGCGTCACATTTATCATCACTATCTGCAATTCATCACCCGTAAATTACAATTCGTCCCCGAAATAACGCAGGGACGTTTTTTTATGGTATAAAATAAGCCATAAGAAATTTCTGCGAAAAATTAAAAGAGAGGTTGGTGAAGAAGTTGCCGGAAAACAATAAAAGCGGGAGCGCAAAAAAGATAAAACCCAAGTACAACATGTTTCAAAATTCATGCTACATGATAAAGATTGCGTGGCAGGCAAAGGAGAATAAGGTCATAGTGCTGTGCCTACTGTCAGCCGTGCTTGCGCTGATTACAAATCTTATAAATCTATATATACCACCTGTAATATTAGGTGCGGTGGAGAAAAAGGTGGGGGCCTGGGAGCTTATTTTTATTGTAGCGGCGTTTACGATTGGAATTATGCTCTTCTTTGCGGCAACTGCATACGCTGATACTAATATAGTGTATGGAAAGGTGACATTGCGTAGTGAGATGCTTGCGATGATTAACAGAAAGGCGGCGACGACATCATATTCAAACGTGGTGAATGACCGATTTAGGAAGGACTTTGACAGAGCATGTCTGAGTGTGGCGAGCAAGCGCTCGTCGACGGAGGAGATATGGGACACGCTCGGCAGTCTGCTGACGGATATTGCAGGCTTTGTGATATATTTGAAGCTCCTGTCAAATGTACAGCCGATGCTGTTTGTGGTGGTGCTTGTAACAGGCGTGATAAGCTATTTTGCCGCAAATTATGCGAACAGCTTTGAGTATAAACATAAGGACGAGACGGCGGAGTATAAAAACCATATAGATTATATTTTAAAAACCGAGGACGAGCTTGGGGCGGCGAAGGATATCAGGATTTTCGGGATGCGCGGCTGGCTTGAGGAATTGTATGCAAAGGTTATGAAAGCCTATATGGCATTTAACGACAAGGTTCAGAATGTACATATGATGGTAGCGCTACTTGATGTTATTCTCACATTTATGCGTAACGGGATAGCATATATGTACCTCATAATGATGGTTTTAAACGGGGAAATAGATGTTGCGAGGTTCCTTCTGCTGTTTACGGCGGTGGGCGGTTTTGCACAGTGGGTTACGGGAATTTTGAAGGAATTTAACAATCTTCACAGACAGTCAATCGACATATCAATGACGCGGGAATTTCTTGAGTACGATGAACCCTTTAAATTTGCTGAAGGGGAGCCTTTGAGCGCTGAAAGGGACAAGGAATACGAAATACGGCTTGATAATGTATCCTTCAGATATCCCGGTGCCGACAAGGATACGCTTGCCGGCATAAATCTCACACTACATTCAGGCGAGAAGCTCGCGGTTGTGGGACTTAACGGTGCAGGAAAGACGACGCTTGTAAAGCTTATCTGTGGCTTTTTAAATCCGACAAGGGGAAGTGTTTTTCTCAACGGAAAGGATATCCGGGATTTTAACAGAGCTGATTATTACACAATGTTTTCGGCTGTGTTTCAGGATTTCTCGCTGCTTCCGGGCACAATCACGATGAATATTGCACAGACGGACGAGAACATTGACCTGCCAAGGGTAAGAAAATGTGCTGCGGAGGCTGGAATTGGGGAGAAGATAGAGACATTGGCAGACGGATACAATACATATCTTGACAGGCAGGTTTACAAGGACGCGGTGATGCTTTCGGGTGGTGAGACACAAAGCCTTATGCTTGCGAGGGCATTGTACAAGGACGCACCGTTTGTCGTGCTCGATGAGCCCACGGCGGCGCTTGACCCGATTGCGGAGTCAAAGCTGTATCAGAAATACAGTGAACTTACCAAGGGAAAAAGCTCCGTGTATATTTCACACAGACTTGTCTCGACAAGGTTTTGCGATAGAATAATAATGCTTGGCAATTGCGGAATTATTGAGAAGGGTACACACGCACAACTGTTAAACAACAATGGGGAGTACGCTAAGCTGTACGGGATACAGAGCAATTATTACAAGGAGGGGGAGAACGATGACGAAGAATAAGGATAAGCCCTCGTGGCTTGAGACGATAAAGTTTACAAACAGGGCATTCAGGATATATTATGAAAACAGTCCGGTGCAGACGATTGTATATATGATAAGCATGGCGTGGGATGCACTCACCCCTTATATCGGAATATATTTGTCCGCATGTATAATCAATGAGCTCACCAACGGAAGAAATCCACAGAGACTCAAAGCGCTGGTGCTCATCACGCTTTTATCGGCTGCGGTGATTGGCTTGGGCTCGGCATTTCTTGGAAAAATAAGAAATGTTTACAATAAACCGTCCTGGTTTTATCTGGAGCATATTTATGCGAAGAAAATGTTGGACATGGATTTTGACAAATTTGATGATATAAAGACGTCGGAGCTTCGTCAGACAATAAGACAGTACCAGAGCATGGGCTGGGGAATACTGCCTTCGCTCAACATATACGGAGGCTTGTGCAAGCAGTGTTTTACATTCTTTGGAGGAATTACCCTCACGACATCACTTTTCTCAAGCCATGTGCCGCAGAATGCCGGGACATACAGGCTGCTTGACAATCCTATGGTTGTGTTCACGGTGATACTGCTGCTGATAGCGATAACCTATATGTCGCCTGTCCTTTTAAACAAATCACAGGAATATTTTACGAATGGCAAGGACGATTTAGCTCTCGGAAACAATAAGTTTCGTTTCTGGGGATTTCTTGGCGGCAGGAGCGATGTTGCAATGGACGCGAGAATTTACAGTCAGGATAAGCTGTGCGATAAATTCTGTCTGAGCAAGGAGGCACCCTTCCACTCAAAAAGCAGGATTGCAAGGCTCGGCTGGGGAAGGCAGGGGCTTTTGAAGGCGGCGTCCGCGGCGGTATCCAGGATATTTACGGGCGTTATATATGTGTTTGTATGTCTCAAGGCACTTGCCGGAGCCTTTGGCATAGGCGCAGAAGATAGCTATAGCAAGGGCACTCTACAAGGACGCACCGTTCATTATTCTTGACGAGCCGACAGCGGCGCTTGACCCGGTGACTGAGGCTGAGATTTATTCTAAATTCAATGACATAGTCGGGGACAAGACTGCAATCTATATCAGCCATCGCCTCTCCTTGTGTAAATTCTGCGATGAGATACTTGTGTTTAACGAGGGCGCAGTAATACAGCAGGGAACGCATGAAAAACTGGTTGCGGACGAGAGCGGAAAATACTATGAGCTGTGGCATGCACAGGCGCAGTATTACACGGCGTAGAATACGAAAACAGACAGCATTCATGCAATGTTGAGCAACATATAAGTTATAACTAATTTTAGTTGCATATTTCTAACTGCGGTGATATATTCATATTGAATAGGGTCGTTTATGTAATTACATAAATTGTACTGTGAAGGAGGAGATTACTGTGGCTAAGATAGTTGAACTTAAAAATGTTACCAAGGTGTACAAGACAGGGGAGCGTGAGTTTCACGCGCTCGACGGAGTCGATTTGAGTATTGAGAAGGGAAAGTTCGTTGTTATACTCGGTCCGTCGGGAGCGGGCAAATCCACGCTCCTCAATTTAATTGGCGGAATGGATATTCCGACAACAGGACAGGTGATTGTCGACGGTGAGGATATTTCAAAATATAACGAGGATAAATTGAGCCGCTACAGGGCAGCGACAGTGGGATTCATTTTCCAGTTTTATAATATACTGCCGACACTCACGGTGCTTGAGAATGTCGAGCTTGTGAAGGATATAGTGAAGAATCCGCTTGATGCACATGAGGCACTTGCGAAGGTGGGACTCACGGAGCATGAGAACAAGTTCCCTAACCAGCTTTCGGGAGGCGAGCAGCAGAGAATCTCAATCGCGAGAGCGGTTGCTAAGAATCCGAAGGTGCTGCTCTGTGATGAGCCGACGGGTGCTCTTGATTCCGCGACCGGAGTTGAGGTATTGAAGCTTCTCATGGAGCAGTGCAGAAAGGGTGGAAATACGGTTATCATCGTAACACACAACAGCCTTATCGCGGACATAGCCGACACCGTGGTGCGCGTAAAGAACGGAAAAATAAAGTCCGTTGTAGATAACCCTTCACCGAAGAATATCGAGGAGGTGGAGTGGTAATGCTTAGAAAAAAGATGATGAGGGATATACGGAGGAATTTCTCGTCTTTTATCACTATATTTATAATGACCTTCCTCGGTGTGTTCGTATTCTCGGGAATCCATGCTTACATGGATGGTATGGATTACAGTGGACAGAGATACTATGAGGAGAATAATCTGCAGGATTTGTGGATGCTTGGGGAGAATTTTTCCGATGAGGAGATGAAGGATATTCTTGCCACGGACGGTGTGAAGGCTGCAGAGCGCGCACTGGTTATCAATACCGATTTGAAAAATTATAAGGACGTTGTCCTTGAGACGAATTTTGTCGAGAGTAAGAATATCTCGAGCATGCATGTGGTTGACGGAGAGGGCTTTGACTATGACAGTGACGGAATGTGGCTTGACAGCTATCTTGCGGACAATCTCGGAATCAAGGTCGGAGATGAGCTGACGCTCGCATACAAGGACTATGAGATTACAGGCAGGGTGGCAGGACTTGTGAACACGCCCGACCATGTCTATTCAATCAAGGATGAATCGGCGATTTTCCCGACACATGATGACTATGGCTATGTGTATTTGTCCATGAAATCGTTTCCTGAGGATTACATAAAGGATGAATTGAAGACTGCCGCTGCCGAAAAGCTTGGCATGAATGTTGGGGATGTGACGGATGAAATATTCGACATGGCTTTCCCTGATTATAAGGCAAGCGATTATTATGTGTATAATTATGCCTACGTCACATTGAAGGATGATGCTGATGAGCAGGCTGTAAAGGCACTTTTACAGAACAATATCAAGTCGGCGGTGGCTGTGACGGGAAGAGATGCGAGTACGTCGGTGGAGGCTTATCAGAGTGAGGTTGAGGAGGGTGCAAGCTATTCGGGGATATTTACCTTCCTGTTTCTTTTCATAGCGGTGCTCTCGGTTGTAACTACAATGCATCGTTTTGTCAAGAAACAGAGGACACAGATAGGAACACTGAAGGCGCTTGGCTTCAGCAGAAAAAGGATAGAAAGACATTATCTGGGCTACGGGTTTTATGTGAGTGTCATCGCTGCAATTCTGGGACTGATTGGCGGAAGATTCATTATAGGAAATATTTTTGTAAATATGGAGGCAGAATATTTTGAAGTGCCGGACATGGTTGTGGTCACAAAGCCGATTGTCTATGCAGTGGCGGCAGGAGTTGTGCTGTTAGTCACGGCAGCTACATATTTCACCTGCCACGGGCTTTTGAAGGAGTCGGCTGCACAGACGCTGAGGCTTGAGGTGCCGAAGGTGAAAGCGGGCGAGTTAAAGCCTGCGGGAAGCCTTGCAAAGAGATTTTCAGTGGGTGTGCGCTGGAATCTGCGCGATATCGGAAGAAACAAGGGAAGAACGATAACCGGTATTGTGGGAATTGTGGGCTGTACTATGCTTATAGTCTGTGCTTTTGGCATGAGGGACACAATTAAGTTCTTTATAAAGTGGCAGTTTGAAGATTTATATAATTTTGAGTATAAGCTTGATGTGGAGAGCACAATATCTGATGAGGCGTATAAGGAGCTGACAGACAGATACGGTGATGCGACGAGCATGACGCTTGCCGTCGAGGCTTTTGATGCGTCGGGAAATACCTCAACCAGACAGATTGTCGTGGCGGATGCAGGAGATAAGGTGAGATATACCGACCATAAGGCAAGTGACTTCGAGCTGTCAGATGACGGAATATATGTATCGGAAAAGCTATTGTCAATCCTTGGCTTAAAGGTTGGGGATAATGTGAGCTGGTCGGTGTACGGCGAGGAAAAAACATACACAACCAGGATTGCCGGAACCTTCCGGGAGCCGCAGGGACAGAAGCTTGCGATGACAAGAGCCTATGCACAGAGCATCGGCATTGAATACAAGGCAGACTGCGTTTATACAGATGAAGATTTAAGTGAAGTAAAAAATATCGCAGGGGTATCGCTCATAACCGGAATTGCTGCCCTGAAGGACGGAATGATGTCCATGATCAGCATGATGGACACGGTTATATTGCTGCTTATGGTGGTATCCGTAATTCTTGCTGTTGTGATTATCTACAATCTCGGAATATTGTCCTTCTCCGAGAAGCAGTACCAGTTCGCAACCATGAAGGTGTTGGGCTTCAGAAGCAGGCAGATAAGAAGGATATATGTCATGCAGAATCTCTGGGTCTGCGTCGTGGCAGTCATAATCGGACTTCCTCTCGGCGGGTATATGACAGCGCTTATCTACAAGCTGGCGATGGGTGATAACTATGATATGCTGGTCCGTGTGGAGCCAATCACCTATGTTGTCGGTGCCGCAGGCGTGTTCGCGGTGGCTTATCTGGTAAATCTCATGCTTGGGCGCAAGGTAAAGACAATCGATATGGTTACGAGTCTGAAGGCAAATGAGTAGTAGTGCAGATAAGAGTTGAGTGGAGTGTTAAAATATTTTACTTTTTAATTACTATAACTGTGTTATAATAAAAGCAGCGTAAGGATTATAACATGGAGGTTAATATGATACACAATGGAAAAAAGACAAGGAAAATAAGCATAAAGTTTAAACTTATGCTGCCGGTTACTGCGATTATGCTGATTATGGCGTTGGTGCTGGGGATTATGGGGAATCGTGCTGTCCTGAACGGAATGTCACAGCTTGGGGGCGAGGAGGCTGTGATGGCTGCAAAGGCAGCAGGTAACGTTGTAGATGGCGATGAGCTGGAAAGACTTTATGAGAGCGGCGGAACCGGGGACAGCTATGAGAGGATAAGGCTTGCCATGGATGCCGTGAGGCGTGAGCTGGGAGTTCTGTACATGTACACACTGTATGAGGACGGCGGTAAAATATATTATGGAATAGATACTGCTGAGGTTGATGCCTGTGAATACGGCTCCGAGTTTGATGCGACGTATGAAGAGCTTGCGGATGTGTTTGCAGGCAGCTGCTATACGGATAACGTAATCGGGAATTACGGTGATTACTCAATAATAACGTCATATGCGCCTGTTTTTAACCGTGATAACGAGGTAGTAGGAATCATTGCATGCGACTATGATGCGACGCAGATAGAAAAAAGGATTTACAGCAGCAATAAAGCCAATATGGAGGCGACAGTAGTCTGTCTTGTACTTGCGGTTATAGCAATGAACGTGATTGTGGCTGTGATTATAAGGAATCTCAATAAGGTTGATAAGAAGATATATGATATTGTCAACAACGAGGGGGATTTGACGCAGAAGCTGGATATCAGAACGGGTGATGAGCTTGAAAATATTGCCGAAAATGTCAATGAGCTGCTCAATTATATAAGAAATATAATGGTTAACATATCGGACAATTCTTCTGAGCTTAGAAGCTCCTCCGATAAGATTGCCAGTGATCTTTCCAATGCACAGATAAGTATTTCGGATATATCTGCGACTATGGAGGAGATGAGTGCATCCATGGAGGAGACAAGTGCATCACTGAGCCAGATTAATGAGTCGGTTAATGAGACCTTTGAAGCTGTGGAGAATATCAGCAGTCAGGCACAAGGCGGGAATGATAAGTCCCGGAGGATAATGGAGAACGTGCAGGGAATATATGACAGCGCACAGCAGGCAGGCAGGAGCGCGAAGGAAGAGACGGAGAAAATGGCTGAGAGCATGCGCAGCAGGATTGAGAAATCCAAGGCGGTTGAAGAAATCAGCAGCTTGACCGAGCTTATTCTGAGCATTGCGAAGAAGACGAATCTTCTGGCGCTCAATGCAAGCATAGAGGCGGCGCGTGCAGGCGAGGCAGGGCATGGCTTTGCGGTTGTCGCCGGTGAAATCGGGGAGCTTGCAGCTAATTCTACGCAGACGGCAGGAAGAATACAGACTGTTAGCAATGAGGTTATCAATGCCGTGGATGAGCTTGCGGAGGAGTCGGGAAGAATGCTGGAGCTCATGGATACTACTGCGATGGAGGGCTACAGAAGGCTTCTTGATACCTGCGATGATTACAGGAACGATGTAAGTGGCATGAGTGATATGATGAAAAGCTTTGCAGACAGGAGTGAATCCGTCAAGAGCAGCATGAATTTCATACGCGAATCAATAGCTGCAGTGAATATAGCGGTAGATGAGAGCACAAAGGGAATAACCAATGTCACGGAAAAGGCTGTTGAACTTACACAGGGAGTGAACGATATTGGTCAGGAGTCACATAACAATGTCATTATATCGGATAAGCTTAATGCGGAGATAAAGAAATTCAAGCTGGGCCGGGAATAGTAAAAACAGATACAAGGGCATACGGAGAAAGCTTCGTATGCCTTTTTTTATGTAATAGGAAACTTCGTTCCTATTACACAAAAACGCTCCGCGGGGATGCGCACTGCGGCGTACAATGCAGATGTCGCAAGCGACCGCCGCAGGCGCAAGAATGTG
>OLOA01001144.1_pt1 | contig 27374 bp, 33 predicted proteins | sample 1672201 | NCBI WGS metagenome assembly OLOA01 (sample SAMEA3136658, study PRJEB25190) | human gut metagenome
ACGGCCCCCCACGGGGCCCATGCCCGCGCGCCCGGCCGACCGCGCCGCGCGCCCGCCGGCCATGCCGTCGCATGGAGCCCGCCAAGGGCGGGCACGGCAAAAACACAGAGGTTTGGCCTTCTTCGGCCCATCGAAGCATACCCGCGTCGGCGAACCCGTCAACGCCGCCGCACACGCCGCCGGACGGCGGGGCGTCGCCTCATGACGGAACCGCCTTACGCGGGGTACGCATCCGCTGACCGAAGAAGGTCAAAAAACAAAAGACGCAAAAAGGAGAGGACACCATGACCGCCACAACCCGGAACATCATCGAGGAACTCAGGCGGGCCGCAACCGAACAGGGGGCGGGCGAAGCCGTCCGCACCATCGCCGGCCCCGCGCTCGAGACATGGATGCGAGCCCTCGACGGCAAGGATGCGGACCCGGAACGGCTCGACGACCTCGCCACGCTCATGACGGCCCGCCTGTCCATCAGGGACGCCGCACTCATCGCCGCCGTCGAACCCAAGCTCGACACGGCGACCGTCATCGACATGGCCGCCCGGCCCCACTCGTTCAACAACAAGACGCTGCTGACCGAAACGCTCAACGTCGGGTTCGGCGACCCCCACATCCGCCCCGACGAGACCCGCCTCGCCCGCGCGGTGCGGGAGGCGTGCGCGATGGCCGACCGCGCCAGGAAGCACGGCGGGCCCGTCGCCCAACCCTACGCCCTCGCCGCCTACCTCGCATGGTGGGACGGCGACGGGAAGGCCGCCACCCTCGCCGCCATCGCCGCACTGGACGACGACCCGGAAACCAGCCTCGCCATCATGGTCGCCGCCATGGCCGCATCCGGCCGATACCCCGCATACCTGCGCTGACCGACAGAAAAAACAGCCGTGGCGTCCGACGGCACACGCCATCGGACGCCACGACGGAAAGGACACGACACCATGCACGCGAACACCATCGAAACCACCGCCAATCAACAGGGCTGGACGCTCCACACCGGATTCGCCGGCGGGCAATGGCTCGAAACCAGCAGCCCCGCCGGGGAAGACCTCATCATAGACGTGCCTTCGGGCCGGCCCATCCCCGAAACGGTGCACGAACACGCCGAACAATTCGACCCCGACGAACACGTGCGAGCCCTCGTCAGGAGCCCGATGAAAGGACAACCCGGCACCATCGCGGAACTCCTCGAAGACGCCAAAGCCATACAAACCATGCTCGACCGGCTCGACGCCGCGCTGTCCGCCCCGCCGGACGACGACCCCCACTGGGAGCAATGGACGGCCGAAGCGCTCGACGAAATGCTCGACGACGTGGCGCACAAGGCCTCCAGCCTCGCCCAAACCGTCCTCTGGCACCACCACGCCGCCAACCACGGCATCGAAACACCGGAGAATACCCGCCGCCAATGCCTCGACACGCTCGACGACCTGCGCGACCTCATGAACCGGGACGCCAGCCGCCACCCCCTCACATGACGGAGAAGGAAAACGCCGACGGCAGGCCCGTCATCCGAAAGAGTCCCCGCCCGCATCAGGCAGGCGGACGGGGACGGCCCCCGGCGGGCAAAGGGGCTCACGCCGCCCCTTTGCAAACCCCGGCCGGCCCACGCCGCCGGACCCCACCCAGACGCCGCGCCCCGCCAGGCGGGACGACGGCGAAACGGGCGAAGCCCTACCAGACGAAGGAGCCGCGCCGCCGGCATGTCCGCTCCCGGGATGCAAGGCCCCAAAAAGGGGCCATCATCGCATCCCGTCCGCGTCCACGCCGCGGACACGGCACGATTCCCCCGCACGGAACCCGCCCCAAGGGGCGGGCCGGCCCATTCCTTTTCTTTTCGGCCGGTCGGCTTCGCCTCTGGATCATACCGGCGTCGCGGAACCCGTCAACGCGCCACGCAACGGGCTGCGCCCGGCGCGATCGCTAATGACGGAACCCGCTTTGGCCGGTAACGCTGCGCTTGACCAACCGGTCGAAAAGAAAAAACAAGGGACCACCAGACGGGAGCAAGCACCATGGCACGCAACATCATCAAAAGCATCGAACGCGGCGGATACCGGTACGACGTCGAGGAGACGGGCGACGGCGCACGCCCGTACGACGTGCACCAGCTCCACAAGGCCCAAGGCCATTGGGTCGACGCCGGCTACGGACGCTACTGCGCATCCATGGCCGAGGCCGACGCCTACATCGGCGGGCAAACGGCGTGACATGCCGGCCAAGGAAGGCCGGAAACAAACTCAGGACAAACCACAAGGAGTCCCAATGGACCTCATCAGCCAATACCTCGCAAGCCCGGAATTCGCCGAAGCCATCGGCAACGTCGTCGTCATAGCGATCATGGCCACGGCCGCCGGCATCGACTGGAAGATATACGGCCGCAAGACCAGACGGCGCACCCCGCCGAGCATCGACACCCCGCAACGCCGCCGCAGGGCGGCACAACGCAGGACCATCCCCGCCGGCCACATCGACGAATAACAGCAGCGTCCTCCCGCCCATGCGGGAGGACAGGCAAACCCCTGCAAGGAAAGGACCACCATCATGGACACCATCAAGACGCTCGTCATCGAACCTTTGCGCCGTCCGGAACTGCGCGACATCGACCCCAGCATCACGGCCATCGGGAAGACGATCGGCGGATACGCCGAACCATTGCCCCTCGACCGGCGGACCACGCTCTGGTGCGACGAAGAGGGAGCGATCAAGAACCTCAAGCCGAACCGCACCATCCGCCTCAGCCAGGACAGCCGCCTCGCGGACGCCGGCAAGCCCATCATCATCCGCGGCACGTTCGTCATCACGGGACTCCACCCGCAGGACGGCCCCCTCGGACTCGACGACGAGCAGATCGGACGCTACGCCGCCATGTTCGCCGACCCCGAAGCGCCCTGCAGGCTCCCCGACGGCAAAACGTTCATGATACCCGTCCACCCCATCGGCTGACCCACGGCCAAGGAGTCCCCGCCCGCGCCAACCAGGCGATCGGGGACGGCCTCCGGCGGCCGGGAAGGGCCACGCGCCCCTCCCGGACCTCCCCGCGCCGGCCCGAGCCGCCGGCCCCGACCGGCATCGGTTTCCCGCACACATGCGGGAAACACGATGGACGGGCAAGCCCTATCAGAAAAAGGAACGCCCCCAAAGGGGCGCGGCCCCAGGTTTCCCTTTTCGGCCTTTTCGGCTGAAGCCGAAACGATCATACCGGCGTCGCGGAACCCGTCAAATCGCCACGCAGACGGGCTGCGCCCGGCGCGATCGATTGGACGGAACCCGCTTTGGCCGGTAACGCTGCGCTTGACCGAAAGGCCAAAAAGAAAAAACAGGGGATAGCCGGACAGACGATCCACGACACAGGAAAGGACACCATCATGAGCCAGTACAGGATAACGGCCACCATCACCAGCCAGACACAGGCCACCGACTCCGGCGCATGGCAGATGGGCATCACCTGGAGGAAAAGCCTCACCCTCGACCCCGCCGAAACCCAGGAGGCCGCCGACCTCAGGAACCAGGCATGGGAACAGGCCGCGAACGGCATCGACGACGAGACCACCCGCCGCATCTGGCAACAAGTCGACACCGTCACCGCACGCGAAGCCGAACGCCTGCGCGCCCAGGTCAGAAAACTCATCGGCCTGCTCAACGCCGGCCGGCCCGCGCTCGACGAAAACGGCTACCCCATGTGGGACCACCTCATCGCCCTGTCCAACAGGCAATGCTGGCAATGGGAGATCGCCGCCGCCCACAGCGGCTGCCTCGCCGCCATCATGCAGGCCGCCGGCATCGACGACTGGCCGCCAGCCGACTCCATGCCCGACATCACCAACCCCGTCATCACCATCAACCTGTCCACCAACCAATGAGCCAGGCAGACCGACGCTATCGCGCCGGCAACAGGTGACCCACACGGAAGACGGCACGGGCCGCCTCCCGAAAACAGAACAGCCATAACCCGCAAGGAAAGGAACACCATCATGGCGACCATCAACCAGGTCACGCTGACCATCAGCGGAAACACCGGCAGCATCGAATTCCACACCCGACAGGACGGCGGCATATGGGCCACGTTCGACGTCGCCCAGACCAGCCGCACCCAGAACCCGCAGACCGGCCAATGGGAGGACGGCGCCACCACATGGATCCACTGTACCGCCAGCGGATACCTGGCCGAACACCTGCAGCACAGCATGCTGCCGACCGGACCCGACGGCAAGCAGAAAGGCGTGCCCGTCATCGTCACCGGCAGCTACGTGCAACGCGAATACACGAACCAGCAGGGAGCGAAACGAAGCATCCTCGAACTGCGCGCCACCGACCTCGCCGTCAGCCTGCGCGCCGGCACCATCGCCTACAACAAGGCACCGCGCGACAACGGGTTCGCGGGACGCACTCCACAGCCGAGCCAGCCCATGGCCCAGCCGCAGCCCCAGCAGCCGACGACGCCCGCCAGCGACCCGTGGAACGCCACGGGAGCCCAAACCAGGCAGCCCGCCTTCACCGACGGGTTCGCGCCCACGGCAACCCAGCAGCCGGCGATCTGACGACGACCACACACGACCAAGGCCGGCCCACACATACGCCGGGCCGGCCCTCACCCGGAGAAGAGGCCAACATGCGGCGACATGCCATGGACGAATGGATCGACACCGGCGACGAGGAAGGAGCGGCGAAGGCGTTCGATGCGATGGACGAGCGGATCCGCCCGCCCATCGGCGCGCAGCCGCGCCAGATCATCCCCAGCAGGACGACCCTGGACGCATGCCAGCGGGCCGGCTGCCCCATCGAGGCCGGCGCCATCCACGCCTGGCTGTGCACATGGAGCGTCCGCAGCATCGACGGCACCGTGATCCGACGGGACATGCTCCTGATCGACGTGAAACGCGAAAACGAGATATGGAAGGCGACAAGCCGATACCGGCTCGACGGCATCCGCACGGGACGGCAGGCGCAGGCCGCGCTCCTGCTCGCCGCCACCGGGGCGCTGCGGCCCATCCAGGAACGATTCAAATAAACGGCATGGGCCGAGACATGGACGAACGGTATCGGTATCATTCCCGAATCAACACCAAGCAGATTATGATATTATATGGAAAACACATAAGGAGAAGGAGGCTTACCATGGCATTGATCCAGATCAACGTCCCCGACGACGTCAAAGCGCGTGCCGACGCCGCCTTCGCGCGCAACGGCATCACCACGCCCGCCGCCATGAAGATGATGGTCACCCAGGTCGCCCACGAGAACCGCACCCCGTTCGACGGAGTCTTCTCCTCCCCGGCCGCACGCGAACTCGGCGAGGACGTACGCCGCGACATGCTGCTCGCCGAGGCCCAGGAGTACGGGCTGGTCGCTGACGACGCCACCGACGCACGAACCATCCCCGACGACGTGCTCGGGGAACTCGGCCTCACCGCACAGGAGGTGGGGCAGTGAACTGGAGCGTCAAGGCCTCGCCGCATTTCTGGCGGACCGCGCTGCCCCTCAAGGAGAAATACACCCACGAACAGTTCGCGTCCATCATCCGATCCATAAGGGAGGCGATCTGCGAACTGGCGGCCAAGGGGCGCGTGGAGGAGAGCGGATGGCACGACCACCCGCTCGAGCGCAGCCCGTTCGGGGACGGAAACCACTTCGAGTTCCACACCTTCGATGACGACGTGCTCGTGGTCTACTTCAAGCGCGAGGCGAAACGCACCATCCGCATGGTCGGCATCTACGACCATGACACCATACCCGACGACGAGTGATCGGAAAATCACAGGGAAGCAAAACGGGCGGGGCCATCCATAAGCCGGAGGCCCCGCCTTCGCGTTTCAGACAGGAACGGGTGACGTCCATCAAAGACGGCCGAACACCGAATCCATGTCCGCCAGAACCCCGGCAACGAGGCGACGGATGCCGGCCAAAGCCGTGGACGTGGAAACATACAGCCATCTCGATCCGGACAGTTCGACACGGGCGTCGACGTGCCCGCCATCCTCGAAGGACCGACGAAACCGGTACGAGAAGCGATCGACATCAGCCGTCCCCATCATCCAGCCCTTCCGCATCCATATGCCGTCAACGACAACGCCATCCACGAACCGGGATGGAGACGGCATCCATCCAACCAAGCCGGGACGACGACGTGGCCCGGGTCCCGGCGTCCATCTTCGTTTTCCCTCCCGATCGGTTCCTTGGCGCACCATGCCACGGCGCACGCCGGGGCGTCAACGGTCCACGCGACCCCTGCGGGGCCCCGCGCGTCCCATTGACGCCCCGACGCGCACCGCGGCAAAGAGCGGTCGTCACCAACCGGGAAGGAAAACGAAGATGAACACCAAGACCCTCGACAACACCGCAAACGACCCCTGGGCGGACATCGCACACTCCGACCTCGTCAACTACGTACGCAACACCGGACACTTCCCCGCCGACGGATACCAGACACCGAAGCCCCAGACCGGAATCGACCCCTGGGCGCCGGCCAAGTGACCGGCATGGGATGGCGGGGCCGGACGGGCCCTGTCCTCCCCTGACCGACCAGCAAAACGTGAATACGATTATCATCACGATAATAGCTATTTTTTTGAACCGATCGGAGCAGGGCGAATGGCGGGAAACATCACATTGGACAACCTCGTTTCCGTGTCCGAACTCAGCCATGGAGGGGTCAGCAAGACGCTCAGCAGGGTGGGGAACAACAACCCCATCGTGGTCATGCGAAACAACAAGCCGGCCGCCGGCGTCATCAGCCCGGACGAGTACCGCCGACTCACCGAGGCCGAAGAGGACTTCGCCCTGTACCTCGAAGCCGAGGAACGGATGAAAAAGGGCGACGGGACAAGACTCGGCATGGACGACGTGTTCGGCAAGGAATACAAGCCCGTCGATGACGGCTATGTCCCGGAGTTCGAATGATGGTCTGGGACATCGAATTCACCGGGGCGCGACACGAAGAATAAAAAGGTCTTGGCGTAGTCGTCGCGTATCCGCCGTCGGCCGGACGGGCCGATCGGACGCGGAAGACGGCGTCAACCAGGACCATGGGCCATCCAAGACGGCCCGGTCCACGATCAGGCCCCGCCGTGTGGGCCATGGGCGGAGTCCGGGACCTTGGACCAGGGGCCAAATGGACCACGTCGATGCAGGTGGGCCACCAACATGCCCTGCGCGCTTCCGGTCCACATCATGCGAATGGACCAATGGTCCACATGCCGGACCAATCATGCGGCCCACGCGAAGGACCATGTAAGGACGGACCGTCATCGTGGACCACCCTGACAGACCACGGTCCATTCGGCGGACCAAACACATGGCCCACGCGAGAAGGACCATGAGAGGACGGTCCCGCGAACCACCTGCCTGGTCCATGGACCAGGCAGGGACCAAATACGTGGTCCACGCGAAAGCCCATGCGGGGGCGGCGATGCCGGCCGCCCCTGGTCCATGGGCCGGACAGGGGACCGGGGACCATACCCATGCTAGAGGGAGCCCCTCCTCGTTTCGCAAAGCCGTGAACAAGGAATAAGCCGGCCATCCGGCCGGCAGGGTTTCGTCCATGCAGCGTCACGGCCGAACGCCGGCGATCACGCAATCCCGCACCACGGAAAAGACCCGCGACCGGGAACAAACGGAACAGGAAACGAACGCCATAAGCAGCCTCCCAAGAAAACCATCCCGATCCAACCCACCCAAAAAAGAACGAATGCACCACTCCCAAGACAAGAAAAGCCATATCAAGCCACCATCAAAAAACAACCCAGAAAAAGAGAACCCCGACCCCAGTAATTCCGATATGGACTTCTTGCACCCACCGCCTCGCGGCGGCCGCCTATCGGCGGAACGGCAACGTTTTTGATGGTGTTTGCCGTCCGGACGTCCGATATCGGGGTTCGGCGTTATCGACGGGACGGGAGACGCGGGCCGGGTGGGGGCGCCATGAACGATGGGAACATGATCCAGGAGCCGCCCGCATGCCCGGTGTGCGGGCTCGCGGTGGAGGAGCGGGACCCGCGCCGCGGGAAGCCGCTGTCGATCCACCGGGCATGCCGGAACCGGCGCCGGGAGGAGCTGAGGAAGGAACGGGAACGCGGACGCCGCATGTCGCAGGAGTCGCTCCTGATGGCATCCAGGAACGACGTCGCCGAGGCGGCCGCCGAACTGCGCCGGCAGGTGGCATGGCGCAACGAGGCCGTCGGCCCAGCCGACCACGGGACGGTCGAACTGTGCTACTGGTCGGTCAGATGCATGGCGGCGCTCATGCGGCTCGAACCGGAAACGCTCATGGCATACGAGGACCGGTGGGCCGTGGACCTGGCCCGGTCCATCGGCCGCAAGGGCATGGACCGGATCGCGGGCCTGACCGGCTGGAGGGGTCCACGCCCATGGACCATGGACCCGGCCATGACCGACACGGGCGAAGACCACACGCTCGAGGGCATGTGGCCCGAACCCGGGCCCGGGGTGGACGACGAATGGCGCGCCGACCTGGACCACGACGACGGCGCGGGCCCGCGGGCCGTCGGCATGGACCGGATCATCGAGGGCATATGGGCCGAGGACCATCGAGGACGCAACGGCGCGGACCACGGATGGTGGTCCCTCGACGAAGGGGCCAGGCCATGAGCGACCGCCCAGGGACCACAGGGGCCACAAGCGAATGGCCCAGACCCGGCCGATGCAGATGGGCCCGGTGCCCGCACCCCGAGACCCTGGTATGGGCGGACGGGTACTGCTCGGCCCGATGCCGGCGCCAGGCGCGCAAGGCGGAACCGGGACGGGTGCCGGCCGGCCACTGCCGCATGTGCGGCGAACCCGTGTACAAGCCCGCCCAGGGACCCGTGCCCGACTTCTGCTCCGACCGGTGCCGCAACAGGTGGAACCGGCTCACCCGCACCGGGACAAGTGCCCGCCCACGGCGATCATGCCACGAATGCGGCGCACGGCTCGATACCGGCACGCGAGGCGAATACTGCGGCGACGCATGCCGCAAGGCACATGACTACAAGACGGCGCGCGATCGGCGCACGCTGCGCTCCGCCGCCAACGCCGGAACCATCGAAAGGCTCAGAATGAACGCCGACGACCTGCTGACGAGGGCGCACGCCATCGAACTGGACACCGAAACCATACGGCGACATGGCATCGAGACGCGCGCCCGCACCCACATCCTGCTCATGCGCATGCTCACGCTCGCCGCCACCCACGACCCCCGGTCCCTCACGCAGGCGGGACCCGACGGCCAGATCGGCCGCATCATCGACGCATGCGACCGGACCGGCGAGGACGGGGACGCGGAACGACTCCTGCGCCGCCACGGACCGGCCCGCGGCGCCGCAGGAAAAGGAGAGGAGCACGCATGGCCATCAGCATGACCAAACTCAGCAGCGCCGACTACTACCTCGACCGCACGCGCGAGGCGCTCCAGGCCGACGGCGCCATACCCGACGAGGCCACGCCCGGACCGCTCACAGGCCCCGACCCAGCCGCCTACTACAACGCCGAAGGCAACCCGCCCGGCCGGTGGATCGGATCGGCCAGCCGGCTGCTCGGCGGCGAGACCGGACGGCAGGCCGGCGCCGAGACCGTGCGCATGCTCATCAACGAACGCCGAAACCCCGAAACCGGCCGCAGCCTCGACCAGGCCGGCATACGGGCCGACAACGACGGGCAGCCGCCCATCGCCGGATACGACCTGACCCAGACCGTGCCCAAAAGCGTGAGCATCCTCTGGGCGTTCGCCGACCAAGACACGCGCCGCGCCATCGACGAATGCCTCCACCAGGCGGCCGACATGACCATCGGCTACTTCGAAGCCGAATACGCGGCCACCCGGGCCGGGGCCGGCGGCGTCGCCAGCACGGCCTGCGACGGGGTCGCCGGCTTCGCCTTCGACCACTGGGACTCCAGGGACGGCGACCCCCACCCGCACACGCACCTGGTCATCTCCAACCGGGTGCGCCGCACCACGGACGGCCAATGGACCGCGCTCGACGGCCGCGCCGTCTACGGGGCCACCGTCGAACTGAGCGAATACAACGCCAACCTCGTCAAGGACCTGCTCACCCAACGACTCGGCTGGGCCTGGCACGAACCGGCCCGCGCCCGCGGACGCGGCACCAGGGCCGTGGCCGGCGAGGTCCAGGGAGTGCCCGAGGAGCTCATCGACGCGTTCAGCGGACGCGACAGGGAGATCGAAACCCGGCTCGCCGCCATCATCGACGAGGAGGAACGCCGCACCGGCCATACGATCGGATGGAAACGACGCGCCGAACTCCACAAACAGGTCTGGCTGGAAACCCGCAAGACCAAGACCGACGCCCGACCCGGACTGGCAGAACTGACCCGACGATGGCACGGCAAACTGCGGGCCGAAGCCCCCGGCACCAGCATCGACGCCATGTGGCAGGCGGTCGACTCGCACCGGGACAGGACCATAGAACTGGGACAGACCGCCTCCCGGGCCGCGGGCATCCGCCTCGCCGGACAGCTCGCCGACCACCAGACACCCGGCCGGACGGAACTCGAACGGCTCGCCGACGCTGCCATGGCACACACCGAACGCACCCGCGCCACATGGACGCTCAGCAACATCCGGGCCGAAGCCGAACGCCTCCTCGCCGACATCCGGCTCGACCCCACGGCCCGCGCCGACACCGCCAACCAGGTCGCCGAACTCGCCATCCGCCGCTGCGTGAAAATAACCCCGACCCGCTACCGTGCAGGACAGGCCGGCGACGACCCCGCGCTCGTCAGCCGCGCCGGACGCAGCACGTTCGACGACCCCACACTCGACCGATACACCAGCCAGACGATCCTCGACATGGAAAAACGCGTCATGGCCACGTTCGGCCGGGCCGACCCTCTCGCCTGGGGACCCGGGGAGGGCACCCGGCTCATCCAGTCCATGCGGGCCGGCGGAAACCGGCTGAGCGACGACCAGGCGAAGGCCGCCGCATACCTGCTCGAGAACCCGCACGCGGCCAGCGCGCTCATCGGCCCCGCCGGCACCGGAAAGACGACCACCATGCGCGCCGTCGCCCGAGCATGGGAGACCCGGCACGGGAGGGGATCCGTGCTCGGCCTGACCCTGTCCGTCCGGGCCAGGGACGAGCTCGCCGACAGCATCGGCACCAACGCGATCACCATCGCCAAGCTCCTCGACAACGTATCCGAACGGCACCGGGCGCAGACCGACGACCTGCGACGCGAATACCGGTGCCGGCTCGCCGCGGCGCGCACCCCCGCCGAACGCGACCGGATACGCCGCGCCATCAGCGAATCCGACGCCCGGGAACAGGCCGGCCTCATCCACCCCGGACAGCTCGTCATCGTAGACGAGGCGGGCATGGTCGGCACCCCGGAACTGGACGCCATCGCCGAACTGTGCGAACGGGCCGGAGCCAGGCTCGTACTGACCGGCGACCCCATGCAGCTCGACGCGCCCGCCGCACCGGGCGGACTGCTCGCCTGGGCCGAACGGGAACACCGGTGCGCGACCCTCACCAGCCTGTGGCGCTTCCGCAGCGACCCCGGGCTCTGGGCGAACGACCCCGACGGCGGACGGGCCAGATGGGCAGGCGAGGGCGACGCCACGCTGCGCCTGCGCGCCGGCGGCGACCGCGCGAAACCGGACAGCGTCGAGGCATGCCGCCGGCTCGTCGCCGAATACGCGGCCCACCACCGTCTCCACTGGGGCGAGGACCGGGAATGCGAGGAGGAGGCGTACCGGATGACCCTGCAATGGCAGAAGACGGGCAAGACCACGCTCCTCGTCGCCGGCACCAACGAACAGGTGCGCGCCATGAACCAGCGCACCATCCTCGAACGGCGCGTGCTCGGCCTGTCCGACGGGGACCCGTCCCGCCTCGCCACGCTGTCCGACGGCCTGAAGATAGGAGCCGGGGACCGGATCGTGTCCCGCGCCAACGACCACCAGGTACGTGTCCCCGACGGACACCGCATCGAGAACGGCATGGCGTTCACCGTCACCCGCATCGACACGGACGCGATCGCATGCCGCGACGCGGACGGAAGGCAATGGACCATACCCCGGGACTGGGCGAAAGCGAACTGCGAGGCCGGATACGCGACCACCATCCACAAAAGCCAGGGCATGACCGTCGACCGGTGCGCCGCCATGTTCCCCTCCGACGCGCGCGTCCCATGCAACCTGCAATACGTGGCCGCCACACGAGGCCGCGAGGAGAACCACCTCCTCTACGCATGCAAGGACGAGAAGACCCGGCAGACGGAAGCCATGCTATCCGGATCGGACACCGACCCCGAAGCCATCGCCCGCCAACGCATGCTCTCCACGCTCCTGACGCGCCCCGACACGCGCACCGCCACCGAAACCCGCATCGACGAACACGAGGAGAGATACAGCCTGACACGACTCCTGCGCGAACACGACTACGCCGCCGGCCTCATCGCCGGCCCCCACCTCGAGGCCAAACTCCGCCAATGCCACAACCCGGGCATCGTGAGCATGATCACGAGGTCCCCGAACTGGGAATGGCTGCGCGCGCTATGGTCCCGCGCCTGGATGACCGACCCCAAGCGGGCCATGGCCATCGTCAGCCGCGACATCAGCCCCAAGGACGAGCACGGAAACCGGCAGGACCCCGCCGCCGTCATGGCCGGCCGGCTCAGCAGCGGCCTGCTCGACCGGCTCAACGGCGCGGTGCGCGACGACTGGACCGCCGGCATCATCCCGCCCATCAAGGCATCCAGAAACACCGCCGCCCTCGACCTGGTGCGCCAGAACGAACTCCTCATCACCCAACGGGCCGACGCCCTCGCCCGACAGGCCGCCACGGGCGAACAGCCCTGGTCGAGGACCGTCATGGAAACGGCGCGGAAACACGGCGACCACAACCTGCTGCGCGACGTGGCCATCTACCGGGACATGTGGCACATCGACGACCCCGACCAGCCCATCGGGCAAAGGCCGCCGGGCCGGTCCGGCCGGCAGGAACAGCACTGGTGCAACCTCGACGCACGCATCACCGGACAAGGAAGCGGCGTCGTCAACCCCGGCAAAACCCGGAAGGCCAACCGTAATCGGCCGGAAAACCCGACGCCCCGCGTGGAGACGCCGAACCCCGCAGCCATGGAGGAAAGGAACCCGCAATGGAAGACACGGCAGGAACCATCATCGAACAACTCGCCCGATGGGCCGACGCAATGACCCGGACCCTGGACTCATGGGACACCGGCACCCTGATCGTCCTCGCCGTCACGCTCACGGTGCTCGCCGGCGTCACCGGCCGCGCCACCACCGGCGGCGGACTCATCAGGCAGATCCTGTGGATCACCGTCACCGCCATACTCATCCTCATCGCCGTCGCGACCGTCTGGACCATCGCGAGCCGATACCTGCCCATCCCCGAGCTCGAAACGCTCCTGCGAAACCTCGCCGGCCACCAGCCCCTCTTCCGGAGCCTGGACACGGCGGCACGCATACTACGATGGTGACGATGGGGAAACGGGATACGATGGAGTGACTGACACCGGAGCAAGGAGGGAAACGGACGTGGAACGACGGATAATCATGTGTCGCCGACATCCGGTGCTGGCCTTCGACTACGATCCTTCATCGGGAAAGGCCGTCGGCAGCGGCCGTATACTGGATTGTTCAAGGTTGCCTCTCGAGCTCATCTCCCACGGCAAACCCGCGATCTACGCGAAAAGCATCGATGCTTGGTGGAGAAGAAGGGCCATCCCACCCACTCGGGATGGGATACGCGGCATACTTGACTCGATGGGAATAAGATCGGCGGTGGAACTCCTCAACCGCTCGCATGGACTCAGCCTTTCCGACCAGTATTGGGTCAAGCCCGAATCATCCGACCTCGAATGGGATACCGTGAACTTCTTCACCAACCCGTTTGACGAGGAACTTGGACGAACCCTCCTGACTGCCCGTTCCTCCTCCCACAGGTTCAGCCTCAACGCACCCGACGCATCCACCGGCGGCGACCTTCCGAAACGATGGACCATTGCGGGCGACGGCACCAGGATACTGATCAAAGCCGGACGTACCGGACAGGAACCGGTCAACGAACTCATCGCATCGGACCTTTGCTCCAGGCTCGGCATACCAGCAGTCAGATATAATCTCGGCGAATACGACAACAGGCCAGTATCCACCTGTCCCGAAATGCTGACGGACACCGAGGAACTCGTATCCGCATGGCAGATTCTCGAATCGGTGAAGAGGGATAATCGCCTGAGCGCCAGGGACCAGTGGATCAGGGCGGCGCAACTGTTCGGCTGCGAAGGGGCGGCGGTGGTGCATGCGACCGACGATTGGCTACTCGTGGACTACCTCATGCGGAACATCGACCGCCATTACAATAACTTCGGTCTCATCCGCGACGTGGAGACACTGCGGGTCCGGCCCGCGCCGTTGTTCGACACCGGAGCCTCTCTGTGGTGCGGAGAGCTCGCCATAGACAACCGCGACTACAAGGCCAAACCGTTCTACGCGACTTATAAGACGCCGACAGCCCGCCGACAGCTGCGCCTCATATCCGACTGGACCAGATATGACCTTGGCAAGCTCGATGGGTGGGAGGAACAGGTGGGACACCGCCTGTCAGTCACGGGACTCGTACCTGAAACGCGAATCACGGCCATCGCGACCATGCTTTCCGCCCGTATCCGCGAAGTCCGCTCACTGGCGGAGTCCGCCGGCGATGACAGCAACCACAAAACGGTGGTCATGGGTGCCGAAACGGGAATAGGGACCGGCATGCTTCCGTGGCCATCACCCATGGAACAGGTGGAAACGGGGAATCTCCACTGGCAGTCCACGACAAGCGGCCCGACATCGTTCTAGAACAACGGGTCCATGCCCTCGCCGGGGATACTGCGGCGTTTCGAGGCGCGGCGGGCAATCACCACCCACCTGCCATCACGGTTCTGCGCCTGGGCGTCCCACAACCCGTCCTCGAAGCCGCGACGCTCCCCATGCCGTATCTTCCAGGCCGCGGCCCACGCCGCACGTCGGTTCGCCGACTCCGCCACCACATGCCAGCCCGGATGGGCTTTCAGCCATGACGCCAGACCGGGCCCATTGCGCTTCACCGTGCCGATCGGCCGCGCGTCCTCGACCACGGCGTCCAGTCCCTCGCCGCGGCAACGCTCGAGAAACCCTTCCGCAGCCGTCGCATCATCGAACATGACCCTTATCACCGTCTTCGCCATAGGCAGGCATTTTACAGAACCGCACGCGACCGGAACCGGAGAGGGCTCCATGGAGAAGGAGATTCGGTCTGGAACTGACGATGAGACGGAAACGAGTGGCCGTGTTCGTCTCGGATGGGTTTCCCGGGAGCCGGCAGTCTGCCTGAGTGTGGGCCGGACCTAGACTCGAAAAACTGATCAGGGAAAAAGGAAACGGGAGAGTCGGGGGAATCCTGAGCCCGAGCGCGGCGTTTGAAATCCATTGGACAATAACTGACGGCATGCCGTTGACATGGGGTGATTCTCCGGTATGAGGCTGATGGTGGTAAGGCGCAATGAGATTCACCGGGGCGGCGTCAAGGTCTGGAATGATGCATGATTCGATATGCTGTCGTGTCCATCTCCAACGGGAACAGACGGAACAATGGACGGTTTTCTTGAGTCTGTTGGATCGCGGATTGCAGATGCTGCCGGATGGGTGCGCTCGACGACCTCATCGGGAGCATTCGGGCGGAACGTGCGGCGAGGTGGAACTGATCAACGAGGGTGATGATGGACACCAATGTGATGCTGTCCGCCATCATATTCCGTTCCGCCAACGCGGTAAGGACGATTGAGTTGGCGTCGGGACGTGACCATGGACTCGGCCGGCGTGAGGATAGGCAGCCCTTCCATCATCACGCCGACCGAGTTCGTGAGCGTGTTCTTATGACGTTCCCGCGCCGGCTCGAAGCAGAGTGGCGGTCTCAGCCGTGAGTCCGGCCGGCACGCAACATGCGGGCCTCATCGGTGTCGCGGATGCGCAGGTCGGTGACGGTGAACGCGAGGATGGGGCCGCCCTTCTCGGGCCGGTAGAGACGTGGCCTGCCGGCGAACTCGACGATCTGGCCGCCGGCGGCCTCGAGCATGCGGTTGTGGACCGCCCCGGTGGCGGGGATCAGGGCGACGGGGATGTCGGCGCCGTTTTCCCGGGTCACGCAGCGCAGCATGCGCACGCGTGTGCCGTCGGGCAATGTGATGCCTCGGATGCCGGCCGGCAGGATCTTCGCTATGCCGGGGCAGGAGCCGATGCCGAGACGGATGCCGGAACCGCTGTGCTCCCGCCGCGTGGTGTCCGCTGTCATTGTGCTTCCTTTCCGGTGTCGGGTATGGTGACCGATGGTCCGTCCTGCGGGAACAGGCGGTCGATCTGGTCGACGGTCATGTTGGCGGTGCATGCGCTGATCGATTTGGTGAGGGTCTGCTGCGCGGAGGTGAGCTTGTCGTAGTCGTCGGATCCGGCGTCAACCAACGCTCGCGCCTGTTTCGCGGCCTTGGCCAGGCCCGTGCAGTCGTCCGGCGTGGGGTCGGGGAGCCTGTCCACGGCATGTTCCGCTTTGGGCAGACTGGATTTGAGATCGTCGAGCCGGTATCCGGCGGCCTTCGGCAACGCCTCGGCATACCATTCGTCGGCCAATGCGCGGACAGTGGATTCCTTCTCCTGCCGGCCGATCGCGTCGAACAGGTCGGTCGCGTTGCCCAGGTCCTTGTCGCCGTGACGGATGAGCGTCTGGCCGAACGTGTCGATGTTGCCGCCGTCCGGGGAGTTGAGGATCGACCGGACCTTGTTGGCGATGTCCTCCGTGGAACCGGTGAATCCCGATGGTTCCGAAGACGGGTCCGTCCGGGACTGGTTTTTCGTATCCTTGCCGCCGTCCGTCGCCTGTTGGGCGGATTGAGGTTCTGGTTGATCGGATGTCGTGGACTGGAACGGGTTGAGCGCGATCGTGGCCGCCAATGCGATTACGGCCGCGACGGCGAGCAGCAGCGCCTGCCGTTTCGGCTCCATCCGCTCGAACCGGTCCCTTGCTCGGCCGAGAAGGCCCTGACGTTCCCTGTGCTCGTCTTTGCGTGGTGTCTCGTCCGTCATGATGGTGCTCCTTTCGAATGGATGATGGGCTATAGTCCCGGATCGTTGCCGGGCAGGCCGTTGCCGTCGCTGGGGGACGGCACGCTCCAGCCGTTGCTGGGCTGGGAGCCGGTTCCGCCCGATTGCCCCGACTGTCCCGACTGGTATTGGGGTATCCATTGCTGTTGCCGCTGTGGCGGCGTCGGGTCGGGGACGGTCTGCTGTTCGGCCTGTCGTTCCCTCTCCTGGCGTTCCCGTGCCGCTTTCTCCTCGGCCGCGCGCTTGGCCTTCGCATGCTCCGCCTGCGTGGCGATGGCCTGTTCGAGGGTCTTCCTCGCCTGCTCGACCCGGGAGGCCAGATCCTCGAGCTCCTTGACGGTGACGTCCTTGCCGGGCTCGGCGGCCCGTTCGAGGATCGTCGTCAGATCGTCGATGGCCGTGCCGGTGTCGTCGTCGCGTTTCGCGCCGTCCCGGAGCTTGGTGGCCTCGCCGACCGCCTTCGCGAGCGATTCGCGCGCGTCGGCCTCCTGTTTGATGGCGAGGGCCCTCCTCGCCGCCGACACCAGCGTGTTCGTGTCCTTATTGGCCTTGCCCGCGCGGTTCTTCAACGATCCAGCATCCCTGATGGACAGCCGGGCGGCGGGCTCGTCGAGTATCCTCGCGTTGTCTGAAATCCGCCTGTCCAGACGGCTCCATGCCTTCGCGTCGGCGAGGTCGGACGCCTTGTGGGCTTTGACGAACCGAGTCGCAATCGTATTGGTCTCCCGCAGCACGGCCTGCGCCTGTTCCGCGCCGTGGCGGGCGGACGCGGTGACGGCGCCGGCGGCGATCACGCCGACGAGCGCCACGGCGGCGACCACGGCGAGCACCGTCAGTACGATCCGGACGGCATGGCCCGCACGGGCGGGCTCATCGGCATCCATATCGGTGCCGAATCCCGGGATCGCGTCCTGGTGCATGTCATCCAGGTCATCGGATGGCGACGTGTCGTCGGATGCCGGCAGGGGGATCGCATGCGCGCCGGAAGGCGGGGGAGCCGTCACATCGCCACCGGCCCCCGGTCCTGAGGCCTGCGGCGGGACAATCCTTTCCTCCTCTTGGGGAAGATCGGGCTCATGGCCGGTATCGGTGCCGTCGTCGCCGGCGGCCGGCGTGGGGGAGGGAGTCTCGTCCGGTTCCGAGAGCAGGCGGCGGATCCAATCGTCGCCGTTCTCGGCAGGGGAGTCGAGTTGTTCGAACAGGTCCGGCATGGTCATGGGCGCATGCCTCCCCTCGGGCCGATCGTCGCGCGTATCGTGGCCGTGAGCCGGTCGAGCTGTTCCAGGGAATCGAGATCCCGTTCACGGGCGATGCCTTCGAGCCGTTTCGCGAGCTTCAGCTCCTCGTCCGGGTCCCGGGGCCGGTACGAGTCGGGGTTCCAACGCGGGTCCCCGGCCTCGTCGAGCAGGGCGCGTCCCCGTGACGCCAGTGCGCGCGCCTCCTCGGCCTCCTCATGGGACAGTGGTGCCTTCCGGTCGTCGAGCCGTCGTTCGATGGAGGCGATGGCCTGGTCGAGCCGGTCGCGGGCCGCGAGCTCCATGGACCTCCAGTCGCGCCACCGGTCGGACAGTTCCCGCAGATCACCGCCGGTGTCCGCGGCGAGCTGGCGTGACAGGCGGTCGCGTTCCGGCCCGTCGGGCATGCGGCGGATGCCGTCGCGGGAACGCCGGTAGCCGTCCAGCCGCTCCTCGCAGCCCGCCAGCGTGGCCATGAGCACGTCGGCGGAGGGATCGTCATGCGAGGCGGGCGAGGGAGGCGTCCCGTAGGCAAGGAGCGTGGAGGAGACGAAATCCTCGCCGCCCCGCCAACGGCCGGTGAACGCCGGTTCCGTCTTCCATCCGCCGCGCCGGCGATACCACGACTCGTATTCGACCTCCCGGGCGCGTCGGCGCGAGGCATGCTGTTCGCCGTCCATGTGATGCGCGTGGGAGGATTCTCCCGTGCCGGCCGCCGTCAGGTATTCCTTGACCCGGGCGAGGGCCTGGTGGATGTCCTGCATGAGGGCCGGCATGTACATGCCGCCGTTGGGGGAGGCCGCGGCCAGGTCCGCATGGCATTTCAGGGCGAACACCTCAGCCACCACGTCGTCGTGCTCGATCCAGCAGGCGGGCAGCGTCTGCTCCCATGTGGGGAACGTGCGGCACAGCCATTCGCCGTAGCGGATCGCGTGCATCGTCATCAGGTCGATCTCCGTGCGCGAGGGCGCGCCGGTCCAGTCGATCGGCCGGGCCATGCCCATCGTCTCCCAGGAGCGTTGCGGCATCGCCGTCCACAGGCCCGGCCCGTATTCCGGCTCTTGCGGAGGCTCGCCGGTCAGGTTGCGCACGGTCTGCTCGATCTGCGCGGCCAGGCTGGCCGACGGGTCCTTGCCCTGATGCGCCCTGTACACGTCCGACAGGAGCACGGTCAGCCGCGCGGCCGACGCCGACGCGGCGTCGAGCCCCCGGGCCCAGTCCGCGGCCGGCGGCACGGGGGATGAGACGCCGCCGGCCGTACCGGTCCGGCCTCCCGTCATGCCGGCCAGGATCTCGTCCACCTCGTCACGGGTGTCGTCCATCACCTGTCTCCTTCCGCGTCATGCCACCATCCGCGTTCCATGAAATGCGGGGCGCGGACCAGGGCCGGCGCCTCGCGCACGGGCTGGACGACCATCCACCCGCGCGGCAGACGGCTCAGCTCCCACGGCAGCACCGTCTCCTCCGCGCCGCGGCGTTCCGTGACCCCTCCAAGCGGGCCCTGTCCCGGATTCCACGTGGACTCGAAACGGGTGACCTCATGCCGGCCGATCTGCATGCCCCACCATTCGAGGCTGTCCCGGTCGGTCACGCCGCCCAGCATGATCCGGTTGCAGTTGTTCCAAACGGTCTGCTCGGTCTCCCGGTCGTAGTCGCGCACCATCATGTCGCGCGACTGCTCGACCACGAGCAACTGATAGCCGTTGCCGCCGCCCTGCGTGATCGCGTTGCGCAGGCCGCCCCACGTCTCGATGTTGCTCAGCTCGTCGAGCACGAACCGGGCCGGCGGCTCGATCTTGCGCAGGTTGGGTCCCGACGCCTCGCGCGACAGGGCGAGATCCTGGCACGCCTCCTGGAACGTGTCCAGCAGGAGCACGGCGAACAGGCCCGCGTTCACGCCTCCGCCCGCCTGCGATTTCGGCCGGCTGAGCACGTACACGGTGTCATGATCCTCGACCATGCGCCTCGGATCGATCAGACGCGGGTCGCGCGGCGAGAAATCCATCGTCGAACGCACCTTCGGGTCCGCGAGGATCGCGAACGCGTTCCTCACGCCGAACCATTCGCTCGACCGTTGGCGCGTGTCCATGGTCTCCAGGCCACGGATCGTGTCCGCCCAGCGCAGCATCTCCCGCTCGCCCGTATGCTCGCGGATCAGGTCCGCGGCCTCGAGCGCCTTGCGGGGGCTGACCGACCACTCGTAGCATTTCGAGATCGGCAGGTTGCTGATCGCCGCCGCATACAGAAGCGCCTGGATATAGCCTCCCGCGCTCACGCCCCACTCCCTGTTGTTCGACCCCTGGCCCAATCCGCCCACACCCACCAGGGTCTGCGCGCGGCGCATCGCCGTGGTCGGGTCCTCGCACCCCTGCAACGGGGTCCAACGCATGTTGTGCCGGGTCAGCGGATCCGCCGCGCCCAACCCCTCCGGGTCGAAGATATGGACACGGCCACGGCCGCCGTACCGGGCCCCGTTCGACGGATCCGCCACACCCCTCTCCCGCAGGCGACGGGTCGCCGAGATGATGTCGCTGCGCGTCGACGTGGCCAGCACGAAGCCGGGCGCCTCCACCACCGCGGGGATCACGACCGTCACTGTCTTGCCGGACCTGGTCGGTCCCAGCACGTACGCGTGCATCTCCAACGACAGCCAGACACCGACGTGATGGCATTCGCCCACGTACATGGCCGCCTGCCAGGGCCTCGGCCACACCGGGTCGCCGCCCATGCGACGCTCCCGCATGGCCGCGGCCAGCATGGCCGGCAGCACGCTCGGCACCATCGTGCGCATCACCTCGCGCACCCCGCACGCGGCCGCGACCTGACGACGCGTGGCCATGCCCGGAGCCGACGACAGACGATCCACGAGCCGCTCCCCGGAATCACGGTACGCGTCCCAGAACACCCAGAGCACGGCGCACACGGCCAACGCGGCCATCCAGAAGGGCATGGCCAGCAGCCCGCCGGCCACCGGATCGCCGCCCGCCGCCGCGAACAGCAGCAGCGTGAACGCCATCGCCACGAGCAGGACGCCCACGGCCAGACGACGCACCAGCACCGACCCCTCACGCGACAGGGCGGCCAGAAGCCGCGTATGCTCCGCCAGCCACACGCCCGCACGCGAGTCCTCGAACCCACGCCACACGGCCATGACCCGACGGCGCGAATCGACACGCGACCCCTCCACGCCCCGGCCGGCATCGCCCTCCAGATCGGGCGCCAGCTCCTCATACCAGGGACGATCCCCGGACGCATCCGCCATCAGCGGCCTCCTCACCAACGAATACGGAAAACGGATACAACAAAAACGATGCGGTTCAGGCCGCGGACCTCAGATCGCTCGTGTCGAACAGGGCCGACAGGGTCGGACCGGCCAGGGCGCGCACCATACGCGGATGCTCCGCGCCGACCCTCCACACCCCCAGCCCCTGCGGCAGCGTGGGAATCACCCGCCGCTCGTCCTCGCTCAGATCCGGGACCAGCCGGCTGAGCATGTCGATGTTCGACCCGCCCTGACGGAAGATGATCTTCGTCTGCATCTGGTTGAGGATCTCCTCGACACGGCCACGCAGCTCGCTGCCCTCGCCGAACACATGCGTCATGTCGTTCACGCCATGCACGATCAGCCAGGTCGCGCACCCCCAATGGCCGGCGGACCGCTGCCTGGTCTGCAACGAGTCCACCAGACGCGCGTTCGACAGCAGATCCCACGCCTCCTCGTCGACCACGATCCGCCGCCTCCCGTCACGCCCCTGCAGCAGACGGTCGATCCACGAGCTCACCGCCGCCGTGAACACGCGCTTGAGCTGCTCGTTGTTCAACGCCGGACTCGACGTGTCGAACACGATCATCGGGCTCGACGGATCCAACCGGATCGTGGACTCCCTGTCGAACATGCCCGACAGGGTGCCGCCACGCACCATCGGCGCATACACGCGAGCCGCCGCGGCCGCCGCCGCACGCGCCAACGCCGGCTCATGCTCGAAACCCGTCATCGAGGGCGACTCCCCATCCACCCACGAACGGTCCGCGAGACGGTCCACCGCCGCCTCCAACGTCATCGGCCCAGTGCCGAACGACACCGCCACACGGTCCACGACCACCTGCATGTCACGATCCAACGGGAACGGGCCTCCATCCTCGCGCAATGCCTCCGCCAGGCTCATGAACGCCGCCTTGCGCCCGGAAAGCACCTCCTGACGCCACAGATCGTCCTCGCCGGCGGACGGACGGTCCGGCAACGCGAACGGGTTCAGATAATGGCCGCCGCCCGGCGAGACGACCTGGCCTCCCACATGATTGGCGACCCGGCCCCACTCGCCCTCGCGATCCGACTGGACAATCACATGACGGCCCGCCTCGATCTCGCGCAACGCCATCACCTTCGCCGCGAACGACTTGCCGTTGCCGCGAAGACCGCAGATGAACACGTCCGGGCTGGTCGTCATATGCGGGCCGTGAACGCCCGGCGCGTCATACGTCGCCCACGAATCGAACCGCCACAACTCACGCGACAGCACATCCACGCCGATGACCGGCCCGTCGATGCGAGGCGCCCCCGACCCCGCCACCAGCGTGGACAGGACCCCCGCACGCCCCGTGCTGGTCTGATGCCACGCCGTGACCGGCCGCACGCGGAAATCACGGGTCATCATGTCCACGGGGGAGGGCGAACCGAGGGGCAGATGCCCCTCCTCGTCCGCGTCCACCATGCGCCGACGCCGTTTCGCATCCGCGGCCATCGCGCGCATCAGACCCGGGGCCACGCCCATCGCGTCCTCCACCGCATGCCGGTCGGCGCGACGGAACGCATGCGCGGGCATCGGCCCGGGCTCCACGCCCGCCGTCAGACAACACTGCATCCACATCGCCTCGCGCAGCGTCAACCCCGTCGCCACCGGCACCAGCCCCAGACAGAACACGCCGCGACGCATGCCCTCGCCCAACCGGTGTTCTCCCTCCAACACCGGAGCATCCCCAGTCGAACCAGACATCACACCAACCTCCGACGATCAGGCCCACACACAAGACGAAAGCCCGCCGGACACGCCGACGGGCCGGAAGCGAAACGACGATGGACGGTCACACCGAGCCGCCCATGCCGCCCACCAGCACGCCGACCAACACCATCGCGGCCACGCACAACACGCACAGCAGCACATTGCCCCAGAACGCGCGACGACGCTGGCGACGGCTCATCGCCACCACCTCGTCACGGAAACGGCTCCCCACATACCGGGACGACGGACGGGCCCGCAGCATCCAGAACGCGCGATACGCGAACGACGCCGCGGCCACCACCAGCAGCAACACCAGAACCGACAGCATGACACACTCTCCCAATCAGCCCGCCGACACCGGAACCGGAAAACGGAAGACGCGACGGACGGGCAAGCGGCCACGCCTCCACGGACACCACCAGCGGGACCGCCGATAACGGCCGGGATGAATGACAGGGGACGCGCCGAGAAGAACCGGGATTAGGGGTGCGGCGTCTGACATCTCAGGACATGGTGGGATTATCGTAATTGGTATCAGCAGGAGGGGATTGGACCATGGAGCAGGAAAAGACCGGGGAAAAGGCTCTCACGAGAAGCAGCCTTCCAGGAGCCGCGGTGTTGGGAATATCGTCAATAGGCGGGTTCGTAATCGGAGACTGGCTGTGGTGGCCTTCGCAATCCCTCTTTCACATCGCACTGGCGGCTGCTCTCTCGTTGGCGGTCTTCGTGCCCATCTTCATATACACCGAATCGTGGAAGCGTGTGCCAAACCATTGCCGTGCAGTGCAGTCCGTCGCATGGGCATTACTGGCATGGAACATCGGAGTGCTCGGAGGCAGTACCGGCAAATTCCCCGAGCTCTCGAAAGAAAATCCCGTGGTGTATTCATGGTGTGGGCAGACGGTATGGCTTCTCTCCACTGCAATAGCAATGGGTATCCTCATCGTGGAGTCAAAAACAGTCAATCCGTCGCGTCTGCCTATCTATTTTGGCCTGATACTGACTGTGACGGGCATGGGCATCAGCGGCCTCGTGCCCATCAGCCCGGCCCCTCTGAACTACATATGCCGGATTATGGCGTTATTCCTGTTGTGGGCGGGCACGTATACAGTCATGACCCATCTGACGGATACTCAACGGGGGGCTAAACTGGCGGACAAAGCGACGATTCTCATGCTGCGTTACGTATTGATGCGTGATCTGGCATTGACGGCAGGCCAGGCGAATGGAATATCCTTCGAAAACGCTTCGCAATGGAGTAGCGGAATCCATGAATTCCTCGAAAAACACATCGACGAAAAGAAAGATAAAGCAAAGGCAGTGGCCGATGGAATAGGCCTTGGAGGACTGGTGACGATGGTCGTCGGCATATACTCATCCAAGCTTATGCAGGACATGTCAGGCTCATCATCAACAGCCCTTCTCCTGTCAGCCTTCGTGATATCTCTCGCGATCGGCCCCATCAAGACGATTCAACTTCAATATTGGAAACGGCTCACGGATTGCTGCAACGCCAAGGAGACGATGGAACAAGAACCCCATGACGACAAAAAGAGCTGAACAAGAGAAACACTCGGGGTATTCAGAGGAATGCCATCTCGTGGATATCGGGAATCCTTATGGTGAAGGTGCTGAGGATGCGTCCGCGCCGATAATGGGTTCAGACAAACGCGCCCATGGACCGTCCGCTATCGAGAAGGAATAATCGGAAGGAGCCGCTACATGACGGAGCGTATGGCGGTGGATCCGTCATGAAGAAGCATGGACGACTGATTTCATGCATCGGAATCGGGCTGATTCTGTCTGCAGCGATATTGGAAATTCTTGCATGCCGTATGCTCCCGCTCGTCAGGAAAATGGATTATGCCAGGTTGGTCACTGACAAGGAAATAAAGGCTGCCATCCTGTTTGCGCCTCTCGTGCTGGTGCTAATTGTCTGCTATCTAGGTATCGGAGTCATGCTCGTATGGACGGGTCGTCATGCCGTAGGCATGACGATGGTTTCGTCTGCGTTGTTCGCCGTGGGATTGATAGACATGATGACGGGAAAGACCGTGACTCCGCTCTTGACTATTTCTGTGGTCCTGTTCTGTTGCACGCTCTCTTATCTGCTGGCATCCGTGACCGTATCTGCATCCGGACTGATACGGCGAAGTTCTCAGTAGTGATCCTTCGCGGAGAGGATGCAGAGCCTGTCGTCGGCGACGGTATAGATGATACGGTTGGCTGAGTCGATGCGCCGCGACCATGCGCCGGACAGGCCCCATTTGAGGGGTTCGGGCTTGCCGATGCCCTCGAACGGGGTACGCTGCATATCCCGGATGAGCGTGTTGACGCGCTTGAGGGTCCTGCGGTCCTGAGCCTGCCAGTACAGGTAGTCGGCCCAGGCGTCATCGGTCCAGCAGAGCAGCATCACGCGCCCGCTTCGACAAGGTCGTGGGCCATCGTCTGGCCCTGCCGTACCTGCGCCATGCCGCGCATCACCTTGTCGCTCAGATATGGGTTCTGGTAGACGCGCAGCGTCTCCATGAGCGAATCGTAGTCGTCGGCGCTCATGACGACCACGTTGTCCTCCGGGTTCGCGTTGGTCACGAGAAGGGTGTCGGCGTCCTCGTTGACCCTGCGCATATAGGTCTTGAGATTCGCCCTGAAATTGCTGTAGGCCACGGCCTGTGTCATCATGCACCTCCTGTTTGTACAGGAAATTGTACCATGATGTCTCCCGAATGTAGGTCGGGGCCGCGGCGCGCTCCGTGTCGGTCGTAGCGTTCTTGTCGGCTGGTGCGGGGCATATGTCCCCACCTTAATAGAACATCTGTTCGAATATTGGTTCGGTTTTGTTCCGGGAAGGCGGTAGGTCATGGCTTGGAGATTCGTCACGCACGCATGCGGGCACCAGGAGCGGATCAACGTGGACGGCCCGTACGTGGTCGTCGAACAGCGCGTGAAGAACGCGGAACGGGTGTCATGCCCCGCCTGCATCGGCATCGCGTCCCGGCAGCGCAACAGGCTCGACGGGTTCTGCGAACTGTGGGGCTCGAAAGCCCAGTGCGACCGCGCGGAGCCGATACGCCGCCGCACCCTCAGCCAGGTCGACGTGCTTGCCCGCCACGCGCGTATCGAGGATCGTGACGCGTTCGCCGAACTACGCAGACAGGTGCTGCGGATGAACGACGCGGCATGGTGGATCGAACACAAAAACGACGCGGCCACCATGCTCGCCCAGGACATCGAGCTTTAGGATTGCGGAAGAGGAGACGGTCATGTACGAGGAGCATGAGGACGGGTCGTTCACGTTGCATCTGTGCGAATGGTACGAGCAAGGCAGAAGGCTCGTGGGCGAATATGAGACGCTGGCCGACGGATCCGGGTTCGCCGTCACCGACGAGTGGTCTACCTGCAGCAAGGTCGTCGTCAACCATCCGCTGACCCGACCGGACGGCACCGTCATGCCCGGCATCAGCCGGCTGCGACGCTTCGACTGGAGGGTTGGTCCCGACGGAGGGCTGTGCGCCGACGACTATGAGATATGGGAGAGGGAACTGCGCGAGCAGGCGGAACATGACCGGTTCGACGGCGAGCTCCGCTCCCTGGGCGTATTGGGTGATGGGGAATCCATCTTCGACTGATAGCCAAGGCTGGGACTGTCGTCTCCCGGGGGATGATGGTCCCAGCCTTCATGATGTCTCAGGAGGTTGCGCATTTCACGTAGAGGAAAGGGGCCGTTTGCCGACAGGGAATGGCCATCGGCAAACGATTCCCATGACGCCGACGATTCATTCCGGTCATGCCGTCGCCGGCCTCGACCTATCGAGGTTCGTGCATCCCGGGATCAAGAAATAGCAAGGCGCGCAAGCGCAGCGAAATGCCGTTGCCGGACGTGATGCCGGACGGCTGAAGGCCGATGGATGAGGTGCGGATGAACTCGTCCATGAAGCCCAGACGGTTCCACTGTTGTCGTAAAGCGCTTCGGCCGGCGCATGGGCCGGCCGAAGGATGGCTTCGTCAGTCGGCCGTGAGACCGTCAGGGTCCGCGCCATGGCG
>OLOA01001149.1_pt1 | contig 27307 bp, 29 predicted proteins | sample 1672201 | NCBI WGS metagenome assembly OLOA01 (sample SAMEA3136658, study PRJEB25190) | human gut metagenome
AGAAGATAGTGTATATAGTGAATACTTTGTAAAAAGTGGAGTTTGTTTCTTTAAATTATAATATACTTCAAAAAAAGGTGCTATTAATTTTGCAAGACCTATTGGTAATACCATTTTAATCTTTTTTCTTCCTTGCACATCACAAATTAAATCGCATAATTCTTTTATTGCAATATATCTATTAGATAAGATATAGCATTCACCATTAATACCATTTTTACAAGCACTAACAACACCATCTGCTACATCTCTTACATCAACAAAATCATATCCACCTTTTACACAAGCAAATAATTTGCCATTTGCGACTTCTTTTATTAATTGTGTTAAGTGACTATTGCCAAAATCATTTGGACCTATAATACCAGATGGATGAATTATACAAGCGTTCAAATTTTTCCCCTTTACTGCATCAATTACATACTTCGCAGCTTCTGCTTTTGTTTTTGCATATAATCCCTCAACATTATCAGGGTTAAAATTAGTTATTTCTGTTATTAATTCATTGTTAGGTGGCTCTGGGATTGCATGCACACTACTAATATAGATAAGTTTTGCTTTTGACTCTATTACCTTATCTACTATATTTTTAGTTCCATTAACATTAACATTATAAACAAGTGGATTGTATTTTGATTTTATATATACTACTGCAGCACAATGAATTACAAAAACTTCTTTTCCATCAGTATTTTCAAAAATTAATGATAAAGTTTCTTTTTTAGTTACATCACCATAGTAGATTTTACATTTTAATCCTTCAAGTGATTTAATAGAATCGCCTTTTAATACAAAAGCCCTAATTTCATTATCAGCATCTTGTTCTAACTTTCTTATGATGTTATTACCTAAAAAACCATTTGCTCCTGTTATTATATAGATTTTTTTCACAATATTTATCACCTGCCACTCCATTCTAAAAAATAAATCTAAGCTCTCTCTTATATAATTATACCACAATTTCACAATTATTTTTTAAGAAGTATATGAATGATGGTGTAAAATATTTTTGGGTAGACATAAAAAAATTATCCATAATTATTAAAATTTGTTATTTAAAGAAAAATGATGTATAATCATATATAGAAAGAGCGCGAGTTCGTAAGATGTATTTAAACCGCTCCAATGACGTTTCTGTTCGAACTTCATAGTTTGAACTTAACATATATATCAACCCGTTCGGGTTGATTTTTTTTGTTTGCAAAAGAATTAACAAAGAAAGGATGGTGCATTTTATGATAAAGTTTACTACACAAGAGTTAGAAATGGAAAGTAATCTAAAACAACGTATTGAGTTTATTTGTGAGTTTTGCCACACTACACCAAAAATTATCAATGGTAGTATCAAACGTATTAACAACACTAATTTAAATTATCTAGAATCACATAAAATCATTATAAACAATTCTTCTTTCAAAATAAAAAGACTAGTTATATTTCAAACTAATCTCACTAATAAATTGTAATTTGTTATTAAATAGTAAACTCAACGGCTACATTAAAAGATTTGTATTTTCCCTCTTCATATTCATAATCAATTCCTTTTATGATTCTATAAGTTCCTTTTGCAAGTTTACCATATCCATTTTCCCAATTAATTTCAATTTCTTTATTTTCTCTTGCCGAAAGTTGAAAAACAGGCATAGTAAAATTCAATTCCACATTTATTTTATGCCATTCTCCATCTTTTTTAATTTCTATTTCATATGGAGTTCCATATTGAAAATTTTTATCACTATTATTAGTTAAAATTAAAGTTGCACCGTTATTTGTTAATGTTCCATCTTTAATAATCATTGTAACATCATTTTGTGAAATCTTAATATCAGACTTATTTCCAATATCAAATTCATTTTTTGATTTTCCACAACCTGTCATTGCTAAAACCATAACCCCACATAATAGAATAGTTAAAATTGTTTTTTTCATAATCAATCCTCCATTTCAACAAATTACTATTTATCTGTCACTTCTATATATAATTATATCACGTATAATACTGAGTAGTAAATTGGTTAGTTTTGATAAGTTGAAACTTTTGATATTTACATTATAATATTTATATTCATTTTTATAAAAACGAATATAAATATCTGCTATTGAGTTTAGGTAAATTATACCAAGGTCTTTGTATCCATTTCTATGACGGCCTAGCTCTTTTCTTTTTATTATCCTAGTTTTAGAATGTGAGGATTAATTTTTAATCTTATATAACAAGCGTGATGAGGAATATTGAGATTCTAGAGTTCAATCGTATATGAAATGAAGTATGCCTATGCAAAGTGTTCTAGCCATTGATGTGGTTAAAGGTAAAAGTATGGTATCTTTAATTAGTTCTTGTGGTGAAGTTCTAATTGAACCATATGAAATTAATCATTCTATTAATGATTTTACTAATTTACTTAATAAAATTAATAAGCAAAAATTAGATAATGTTTCTGTAATAATGGAATCTACGGGTATTTATCATAGACCTGTTGAAAGATTTTTCTTAGAAAACAACTTCAAAGTATTTGTTATTAATGCATTATACTCAAAAATGTATAAACGTAACTTAAGAAAAACAAAAACCGATAAATTAGATTGTATATCTTTGTCAGAATTATTCTTTACTACTGATTTTAGAGAATATATTAAGCCAGATGATATTTATTTAAATATGAATGCTCTATCTAGACAATATCATGCTTTAGATGAACTGTGTGTTAATTTAAAAAATAGATATAAAAATTTAGTTTATTTGTGTTTTCATGAATATGAGTTAATATTTAAAAAAAACTATTTATAGTGACTTGACACTAAGTTTTATTGAAAAATATCCACATGCTGATATTATTTCTAATACTAGAATAGATGCATTACAAAACTTCTTTAAAAAGAATGGTTTTAGACATTGGAAAAAGAAACCTGCAACAATAAAAGAATATGCAATCAATTCTTATCCATCTGTTTCGAAAGATGATGAAATAACTTCAAGTCTTTCACAACTTGCGAGATTAATTAATACTTATCAAAAAGAAAGAGAAACAATTAAATATAAAATAATATTTTTAGGGAAGAAAACGAAATACTTTGAAAGTATAAACTCTATATTTGGTATTGGTGAATTTACAGCATCACTAATAATTGCAGAAATTGATGACATAAATAGATTTAAAAACATAAAAGAATTAACTGCGTACTGCGGATTAGATCCTTCAATAAAACAATCTGGTAAATCTATAAATATAAAAGGTCCAATTTCTAAATCTGGAAACAAATATTTAAGAAAAATTCTTTTTGGATCTATATTAAATATTCTAAGTGTTACCAGAGTATGTCATATAGAAAATGATATTGAAACTTATTACAGAAAAAAACGTAATGAAGGAAAACATCATTACGTTGCAACAATTGCATGTACAACTAAACTTCTTCGACAAATTTTTGTACTATGCAAACAATTAGATAAGTAATCAACACCACTTGATTACATTAATATTATATACTAAATAAGTACATAATTTCAAAATTTTAAAAAAATAGAAATTTCGTGTCTTTTCAGTATGCATTAATATAACATAAAAATTTATTGTTGACAAATCTTAGAATGTCATAATTATTGTTAAATAGATTTTCTTTTATTTATAAATTTTCTTTTATTTCAGGAAATAAATCGTATAAATTATATCCTAATAATTCATCAAAATATTTTTTTAATTTAGTAGCTTCATTTAAATGATAATGAGTATTTTTATATACGCCATGCCTTAGTAACAAATCCACTATTCTTTTTTCTAAGGTTTGTAATCTAGTTGTACACATTAAATCTAATAAATTTATTATCTTTTCATAAATTGTATATTCTTTTAAAATATAATTTTTTATAAATTCATAATTTTTATTATCACGATCTGTATAATCTCTATCATTTGCTAAGCAATCAATATCGTTATTTAAAAAAGAATGTTTAATACATACACTTGCATATTGTTCAGAATAACCTAATGACTTTAAATAGTTATATCCATTAATAGCATGAGGAATTACACCTTCATAACTATTCCAGCCATATTTCTTACCAATATCATGAATATATCCAAGTGTTTTAGCATAATCTTCATCTAAATTTAAAGCATTAGCTATCTTTCCTGCTGCATTGCCAATACATGTCGAATGAGTAATCCAATCATCATTTTTAGCCATTCCCTTACAAGAATTTAATAATTTTAATGCTTCTTCACATTTTAATACCATAACTATACTCCTTAACTATTTTAATTATTATTTTCTTTTAAATAATCACAAATTAATTTAGAAATTTCTCCTACAACTTTCCTATCTCCTTCTTTTAAAGGTGTATCATATACAGATATACCTAAAAAGTAAAATTGATTATTTAGCTTGAAAACTCCAACATCACTATTTAAGAACTCTAATCCTCCAGTTTTATGTGCAAAAGAAATATCATTAATATATCTAGGTATTTGATTGTTTATTTTTTGTTTATATAAAATACTTAAAGCAAATTTACAAAGTTTATTATCTAAAATACTATTATTAACTATATATTTAAAGCATAAATACATATCATTTAATGAAGTATAATTATTATATCCTTGCTTTATAGCTTCATCATCTAACATATTTCTTTCTAATTTAGTATCAATTAAACCTATTTTTTTAAAATATTTATTTAACTTATCTAAACCTAAAAATTTAATTAAAACATTTGTTGATGAGTTATCAGATTCTGTAATCATCCATGTTAATAGATCTTCAACTTTATATTCATAGATACCAGAAGTAAAACATTTATTGTCATTCAAAATATCTTTAGAATTAATATTTAATTTACTATTTAATGAAATTTTATTATCACAGATTTCATTTAAAGTGCACAACATAATTGGTACTTTAATTAAACTTGCAGAGATAAAAACAGTTTTATCTTTATAATTAACTAAAGTTTTATCTTTAGTAATATTTTTTAATAATATATTTATCTTTTCAAAAGATTTTTCTTCTATTATTTTATAAATTATATTGTAAATATCATTTTTTTCTTTCATTAATTTTCACCTTTATTATCAATATTAATTATAAATTATTTAATAAAATTTAACTATCTTTTTTTAATTTTTTAATAATTTTCTTTAGAAAATTATTGTGCTGATTATCTTCTATTTCATAAAATTTATTCTTCTCAAAAGTATATTTTACTATTAATTTACAACAATTAACAAGATTGTTTTTATTAATATTGTCATAATATGTATAGTTTGTTATTATTTTATTGATAGAAGGAGTGATGGTTTATGCAATATGCGATAGTAATTATATTTGCAATAGCTGGTATTGCAATACTAGCTAGTATTATATATGGTTTAGCTGGTTTTATAAAAAATAATAATTCTCCAATTGAAACCGTTGATGCAAAAGTAATTTCTAAAAGAACTGATGTAACTGGATATAATAATTATAATTATTCAGATAATTTTAATTATAATTCTTCTGAAATAAACTCTAGATATTATGTTACTTTTGAACTATCAACAACAGGAGAAAGAAAAGAATTTTATGTTAGACCTAATGTTTATGGAACTCTAGTAGAGGGAGATAAAGGTTTTTTAACTTATCAAGGAACTAGATTTAAAGGTTTTGACAGAAATTAAAAGATATTGGATTTTTTATTCAATATCTTTTTTATTTAATAATTTATTTATTTTAATTTTTCATAAAACTTGCCAAAAGCCAAAGTACTTAATAATCTAGATATTCTTGATAAAGCAACAACTATTCCTAAATATAATGATACTTTTGCAGCGTTAAAAAATCTGCTAATTGATATTGAATTAATAATTTAAAGTTTTGTTGACCAATTGTTACCGTACCCAAAAATATAATATATGAGAATAATATCGTTAGTAAAGTTTTAGACATTTTCATTTTACCTTGGCTTACTTTTGATGGTATATTAGTTATATTATTATCAGAAACATCTCCCATTGGTAAATATAGATTTAGATTAAAAATAAATCCAGAACTTAATGCTGTTATAGTTGTAAGAAAAGCATAAATAACCATCTTTTTATTGGCATATTTTATTTCATTATACTACTCCTTAAACTATTAACATTTTATCATTTATTTAAATATAAAAGCAAATAAATATTTGAATGTAGCTATTTTTTAATGCTATAATAGAAAATAATTAGAAAGATGGTAGTATTATGGATCAAGAAAAGTTTGGTAAATTAATAAAAGAAATAAGAAAGAAAAACAACTTAACGCAAAAACAATTTGCAGATAAATATAATGTTACTTATCAAGCAGTAAGTAAATGGGAGAATGGAAAAAATTTACCAGATATTACTTTAATTAAACAAATAGCCAACGATTATAATATAAGTGTGGATAATTTAATTCAAGTAAACCATAGCAAAAAGAAATTACTGACTTTAATAATAGCTGCACTCATTATAATTATAATAGTTTTTATATTTGGTATAATTGCTTGTAATAAAGATGATTTTAAGTTTAGTACCATTTCATCTAATTGTAAAGATTTTAATATTTCTGGAAGCATAAGTTATAATCATAAAAAAGCTGCTATATATATTTCAAATATTGAATATTGTAATAAAAAAGATACTAATAATTATAAATATATTGAAGGAACTTTATATGAATCTTCTAATAATTCTAATAAAAAAATAAGTAGTTTTAAATATAATAAAAATAAATCTATTAGTTTAGAAAAATTTTTAAAAGATATTACTTTAACTATAGATAATTATGAAAAAGAATGTAAAATTTATAAAGAAAACAATTTATTTTTAGAGATTAATGCTACTAAAAATAATAATGAAACTATTACTTATAAAATACCTTTGAAATTAAATAATGATTGTTAATAACTCAACTTATAGTTTAGTTAATTCAACCTTTTCATTATATTAATTTCTTTTTTTTATTTTTATAATTTATTTATAGAGAGGAATTATTTTATGAAAAAGAAAAAGATATTATTAACAATATTTATTTTTATAATTTTACTGGTTATAAGTTTAATTATATTAAATAGATTAAATACTAATACTAAGTTAATAGAAACTAAGAAGAGTTTAATTAGTTTACAAAATGAATATGAAAAAGATTTTTCTACAAGTAATTATACTATAGAAAATCCTAATGTTATTTTAGATCCTTATAAATCTTCACCATTAACTGCTCTTATTTTATTTGAAACTAATGATAATGTTGCTCCTAAAGTAACTGTGAAAGGTAAAGATAAAAATACTACTTTAACTCATACTTTTAATAAAAGTAAAAAACATTATTTAAGCATTTATGGTTTATATGCTAATTATAATAATGAAGTAATTATTGAATATAAGAATATTAAAAAAACTATCAATATTCAAACAAGTAAGTTACCTGATGATTTTATATTACCAACAAATGTTAAAGCAGATAAAAATAAATTAGATAATGATTTTTATTTTTTTACTCCATCAAGTAAAGGGTATTCATGTGCTTATGATGTAAATGGTGATGTAAGATGGTATTTAACAAATTATGCATTATGGGATAATAGCAAAATTAGCAATGGCCATATTTTAGTTAGTACGGAAAGATTAATTAATAGTCCTTACTATATGACTGGTCTTTATGAAATAGATATGCTAGGAAAAATTTATAAAGAATATTCTTTACCTGGTGGATATCATCATGATTATTATGAAATGCCTAATGGAAATTTATTAATTGCAAGTAATGATTTTAATAATGAAGCAGGTACTGTAGAAGATTATATCGTAGAAGTTGATTATAATACTGGCAATATAGTAAAGTCTTTTGATTTGAAAGATATATTAAATATGAATGATGGCCAAAGTGAAAATTGGACAGCATATGATTGGTTTCATAATAATTCAGTATGGTATGATGAAAAAACTAACTCAATAACTTTATCGGGAAGACATCAGGATGCTGTTATTAATATTGATTATGATACTGGAAAGTTAAAATGGATAATTGGAGATCCTACTAATTGGAGTAAAGAATATCAAAAGTATTTTTTTAAACCAGTTGGAAATAATTTTGAATGGCAATATAGTCAACATGCTGCTATGATTACTAAAGAAGGATATGTGTTCTTATTTGATAATGGAAATAATAAATCTAAAATAAAAGATAATTATGTTGACGCAAAAGACTCTTATTCAAGAGGAGTAATGTATAAAATAAACACTGATAAAATGACTATAGAACAAATTTTTGAATATGGAAAAGAAAGAAAAAGTGAATTTTACTCTCCCTATATTTCTGATGTTGATTATTTAGATAAGAATCATTATATAATTCATTCTGGAGGAATTGTTTCTGTTGATGGAAAGCCATCTAATCAACCTGCTGGATTAACAAAAGGAAATGTAAAATTAACTTCTGATACTGTTGAACTATTAAATGATAAAGTTATTTTTGAAATAAAATTACCAACAAATAATTACCGAGTAGAAAAAATGAAAATATATGATACTGCAGTATCTAAAAATATAACTGCTAAAAGATTAGGAACACTTGGAAAAACTAATGTTGATAAATATAAATTGATTAAACTAAAAGATACTAAATTAAGTAAAAATATAATAAAAAAATATAACATTAGTCTCACAAATGAAGAAGATCGATTAGTTTTTAATGGTAATTTTAAAAGATCAGATAATGTTAACATAGTTCTTTATAATAATTTTGTTTATAAATATTATAATGTTAAAATAAGTAAAAAACCTTACACTGCTTTATGTGTTGATATTTTAGATGATAATGATACCAATGAAACATTAAATATAACTAAATACATTAATAAGCAAGATTTAAATGGTAAATATTCTATTTATTTAGAAATAAATGGCAAATTATATAACACTACAAAATATTTTACTGTAAGAGATTAATAATCTCTTTTTAGTTTAAAAAAAACTAAAAATAATATCTTTAGTAAATAAGAAAAATTGAATTGATAGTTAATTGTACTTTAATTTTTCTACATCTAAATTATATCAATAAAAATAAGTCTAAACATGTAGACTTAATGTAATAAAACTGTAATTAATTATATAGTTCATGTTTATTTTTTACTTTTGGCGGAATATTTGTTTAGTCATAAATAGTATCTTTTCTAGTCTATAAAAGAACTTATATGATAAGATTTTATTTTATTAAGTTCAGCTTCAGTAAGAACATCTGCTCTATCATCTATGAAACAAATATTTTCTAAAGTAATATTACAATGTTTTTGATATTCTAATATTACTTTAGGTTTTAACATAGTATTACTTATAAAAATAATATTTTCTTTTTTTATTGTAGGATAGTATTTTTCAATCCATTTATATTTTTGAAACATCTCATTATTGGTTAGTATAGTTCCTAATATATAAATTTTATTTGGATCTAATTGTTCTATTAACTTTTGCATTATTTTAAGTGGTCTTGCTTGATAAAATAAATCACCAAATAATAACTCATTTAGATTTTGACTACCTATCTTAGGATCTTTATCAGCATATAATTTATCATCGTATCTATACTCTGCTAATGTACCATCAATATCTATGAATAAATATTTATTTTTTAATTTTTCAATCATAATCAAATCCTCACTTAAATATATTTTATCATATCAATAGTATTTTATTAATATTTTTAATTTTAATTACTAATGATATTTTGACATTTTATTAAAAGTATAGTAACATATAGCTAAATGTGGTGCATTATTCTAGTCACATAAATAATATGAAGATAGGGCTAAAAATCTATCAATTGTGTGAGAGGCACTTTATATATTTCGCTTTCTTCGCCCAGATGAGGGTGGGTATATAATTTCAGATTTAAGGAAAGTTATAATGGCATATAACCAACCTCCTTTTATCGAGGCAATAAAACGATTAAAGCACATGTCGTGAGTGGTAATGTGGGATATTATTTGAAAACATTATTGCAAAAGCGAATAAGTATTATCCATGTCGTGTTAGGGAAAACCTCTAGAGTGTTAACATCACAAGGATTAAAGTGCGGACTAAGTGGCAATCGAGTCATTAAAATGGCGACATTTAATTATTTTCCTGAAAGAGAAATCACCTGCGGGTAACCAAAGGCGTGAAAATAGAGAAATTCAACTCGACCTAAGCCGTAAAATTAATTTGTGATTAACCACATTAATTTATTATTTAATAAAGTTCTTATGAACTTTTTTTTAGAAAGTTGGATAATTTTGAAAAATAAATGGGTTATTCAAGTATTTATTATTTCTTTTATTTTATCAGCAATATTTAGTGGTATTTCTTCATTCTTATCAGATTTTAATGTTATTGTTTTAACAATAATAATACTTATAGTTATAACTGTTGGTATAGTATTTGATATGGTAGGAGTAGCTGTTCTAACAGCTAAAGAAGCACCTTTTCATGCTCGTAGTTCAAAGAAAGTAAAAGAAGCTAAAGCTTGTATTAATCTTTTAAAAAATAGTACTAAAGTTTCTAGTGTATGTAATGATATCGTTGGTGATATCTGTGGAATTGTAAGTGGAGGCTTAGGAGCTTCATTAGCAATCTATTTAACTGTTAATTGTCATATCAATACATTAATTTCTTCAATTTTAGTAGCATCTTTTATTTCAGCATTAACAGTTGGTGGCAAAGCTTATTTTAAAACCATAGCTATTAAGAAAAGTGATGATATTGTTTTACTAGCTGGAAAATTTTATAGAATTTTTAATAAAAGAAAATAACGTTTAAAACGCTATTTTTTTAATTTATGGCTTTATTATTAACATATAATTTGTAACCATTAAAATCTATATTTGAATATGTTGTATCTTCATCATCTAAAGAAGTAACATAACTATCTCCTGTAAGTTTTATTTCATTTATATTTACTGTTGTATTATCTATTGATGAGTTGCACTACCGCCATAACTAAAAACTCCATTTGCCCCATCACCAGTAGTATTTACCGTAATATTCTTTAAGGTTAAATTAGCTTTATTTTTAGCAATTATTGCAGAATTGGTACCATAAAAATTACTATTGTCACCACTAGTAGAATCTCCACTTTTAGTAACTGTTAAATTTTCTAAATCTACATTTACATCTCCATCTACTGATATTGTATTTTCTTCTGCTATTTTAGAATCATATGTTACCTCTGTTATAGTTTTATCTTCTGTAATTTCTGTTGCTGAAGTATAAGTAACATTTGAATTACTATTATTATTTTGGCTCATTTCACTTTGATTTGAAGTATTTATCTGACTAGATGCATATCTACTTACCCAAGTTAATGCTGAAGTCAATATAACTGTTAAGATAATAAATATTTTTCTTTTTATTTTAGTCATGATTAGTCTCCATTTTATAACCTAATCCTCTTATTGCTTTAATACTAACATTTGATCCTATTATTTTTAATTTTTTTCTAATAAATGATAAATATGCTTCTAAATTATTTGATTCTACACTATTTTCTAGTCCCCATACTTTATCATATATTTGGTCTTTAGAAATTATAATGTTTGTATTGTTCATAAAATATTCTAATAATAAAAATTCTTTGCAGCTTATATCGATATTTTCATTTGTTGTTGTGCATAAAAGATTAGATTTTTTTAAATTTAGTTTTAAATCACCAAATTCAATATACTCGGTAATTTTTCTATTATTATTTTTTCTTAATTGAACATTTACTCTAGCAAGTAATTCTTCAATATGAAAAGGTTTAGTAATATAATCATCTGCACCATTATTAAAACCAATTAACTTATCTTCTAATTGTGATTTTGCTGTTAACATTATTATTTTACTGTCAATATTGTTTTCTCTTATTTCTTTAAGTATTTGATATCCATCTTTTTCTGGTAGCATTATATCTAATATGATTAAATTATAAATACCACTCAATGCTTTATAAGATCCATCTAAACCATCATAAGCGGTATCTACACTATATTTTTCTTTTTTTTAAACTAGTTTCTATTATATCTGATAATTTTTTTCATCTTCTACAACTAATATTCTCATAATTTAACCACTTTAACATTTTAGAAGATTTTTATTAAATAAACATTAAATTTATATAAATATTTTATCACAATTAAAAAAACTTATAAATCATATACTAATTTACAAGTTTCTTATTATAATTCAAATTGAGAATTATATAAATCTGCATAGAAGCCTTTTTTCTTCATTAATTCATCATGATTTCCAGTTTCAATGATATTTCCATCTTTCATGACTAGAATTAAGTCAGCGTTTTTAATTGTTGATAATCTGTGAGCAATGATAAATGAAGTTCTTCCTTCTGTTAATTTATCCATTGCTTTTTGAACTAATTCTTCTGTTCTAGTATCAACGTTACTTGTTGCTTCATCTAAAATTAAGAATGGCGCATCCTCGAGCATACCTCTAGCTATAGTAATTAATTGCTTTTGACCAGCTGATACATTGTCATTTTCTTTAATTACAGAATTATAACCGTTAGGTAATGTTTTTATAAAATGATCTAATCCAACTATTTTACATACTTCAGTTACCTGATCATCATTAATATGATCTCGATTGTAAATTATATTTTCTTTAACTGTACCATTGAACATCCATGTATCTTGTAAAACCATAGTAAATAAATTACGAATGTTTTCTCTAGTTAATTCTTTAGTAGAAACTCCATCTATTAAGATATCTCCTGAATTAATTTCATAAAATTTCATTAATAAATTAACCATCGTGGTTTTTCCAGCACCAGTTGGTCCAACTATTGCTATTTTTTGACCAGATTTAGCTTTAGCACTAAAATTTTTAATTGTTGGTAATTCATTTCCATCATATTTAAATACAACGTTTTTAAATTCAATATTACCTTTTACTTTAGATTTGTCTAAATGTTTTAAACAATCTTTTTGATCATCCATTTCTTCTTCATCTAAGAATTCAAATACACGCTCACTTGCTGCTGCTGTTGATTGCATTGATGTCATAGCTTGAGCAATTTGTGATAATGGTGATGTAAATAATCTAACATAAGTAATAAAAGCAACAATTACACCAAAGCTTATTTTGTTATTCATGGCTAGCAACGCACCAACGATACATACTGCTACATAACCAAAGTTACCAATAAAATTCATCATTGGCATCATTAAGCCTGATAAAAATTGACTTTTTTGATTAGCAATATAAACATTTTTATTGTATTCATTAAACTTTTTATCAGCTTCTTTTTTACCATTATATACTTTTACAACATTTAATCCTGAATATACTTCTTCAATATGTCCGTTTAATTTTCCTAATTCTTTCTGACGCATTGAAAAATATTTTTGAGATTTACCTAAGACCATAAACATGAATACAAATCCAATTAAACTAGAAAGAATTGCTGTTATGGCCATTACCCAATTAGTAACAAACATCATTATTATAGTACCTACAAATAATACTATTGAACTAACTAATGTTGCTAATGATTGATTCATACTTTGAGCAATTGTATCAACATCATTTGTTACTCTAGATAGTATATCTCCAGTAGAATTTTTATCAAAATATTTTAAAGGTAGTCTATTGATTTTAGTTGAGATATTTTTTCTTAGTTTTTTGGCGAACTTATTAGATACATCTGTCATAGATATTTGTTCAATAAAAGTAAATAAAGCACTAAGTACATACATTGATGCAAGAATTAAAGCTAGTTTTTGAATACTTTTCATATTCATTTTAGGCTCTACTAATTTTTGAATACTTTTTGGAGCTTTATCTATTTGTTTATATAAATCTTTAGCAGAAGCATTTTTATCTAATTTATTCATCAATTTTAAGAATTGATATTGCTCTGTTGAAGTGATTGTAACATTATCTATTGTTATATCTTTTAATAATACTTTTTGAATATTAACAGGTAAATTTATATTCTTAGGATCTTTGCTTAAATTTAGCAGTGCAATTTTATCATCAGTTGTTACCTTTTGATTTTCATATTCTGAATCTTTTAGAATAATTTTTAAAATATTAGGTGATAAATTAGTTAAATTATTTATTAAACTTTTTTGATCACTCGTATTCATACTTTCTAAAAATTCTTGAAATTGTTTTTTTTCGTCATTTGTTATTGTAGATGATGCCATAATTTCTTTAACACTATTACTTGATAAATTCATATCTAGTATTTTAGGTATTTTTGCTTGTAATTCTTCTTCGTTTAATGAATTAGTAATACTAGTAGTTATTTTTTTCATATTTGAAGTATTTACTACTAGTCCATTAGAAATTTTATCTGTTAAATCAGATAATTTATTAGGAGCTAGGATAGATAGTATGGCACCTAAAACAGCAAGAATCAAAGAAAGGAAAATTAATACTTTAAAGTCTTTTAATTCTTTAAATAAACGTCCGATAGCTTTTTTAAAGTCTTTGGCTTTATCATTTGTATTTGAGCTATTTGGTCTAGGCATTTTCTAATTCCTCCTTTGATAATTGAGATAAAGCTATTTGTTTATAAACATCGCAATTGTTTAACAATTCTTTATGTGTTCCCATACCAACACATTTTCCTTCATCTAAAACTAATATTTGATCGGCATTCATAATTGTTCCAATTCTTTGAGCAACTATTAAACAAGTAGCATCTTTAGTATACTTTTTCAACTCTTTTCTTAAAACAGAATCAGTTTTATAGTCTAATGCTGAAAATGAATCATCAAATATATATATTTCTGGATCTCTAGCAATTGCTCTTGCTATAGCTAATCTTTGTTTTTGTCCTCCAGAAACATTAGTTCCGCCTTGGGCTATGTGAGAGTCATAGGTATCATCCATTTTTTCAACAAACTCTGTTCCTTGAGCAACTTTTATTGCTTCTTTGACTTTTTCTAAAGTTATTTTTCCTTTGCCACTATCACCATAAGATATATTTGATTTAACAGTACCATTAAACATTACTGCTTTTTGAGGTACATAACCGATCTTATTATGTAATGATTCTAATTTATAATCTTTAACATTTACACCATCAACTAATACTTCTCCATCTGTTGTATCATAGAATCTAGGAACTAGGTTTATCAAACTTGATTTACCACTTCCTGTAGATCCAATAAAGGCAACAGTTTGGCCTTTTTTAGCTTTGAATGATATATTTTCTAATAAATATTCTTCTGCATCTGGATATTTAAATGAAACATTTTTAAATTCAACAGTACCTTTTTCTTTTGTTTCTTCATTAAATTTACCATCTTTAATAGTTTCTTCTTCGTCTAGTACTTCACATATACGTTTTGCAGAAACTTGAGCACGTGGAAGCATCATAAAAATCATTGCTAACATTAAGAATGACATTATTACTTGCATTGCATAAGAAGAGAATACTACCATATCTCCAAATAAACTTAATTTATCTACCATAAGTGCTTGATCTATTAATTTAGCACCAATAAAATATATTGATAATGTTAAAAAATACATTACTAAATACATAACTGGGGACATAATAGAAAATGTTTTTTGATTAAATAATTGTTGATTTGTTAATTTAGTATTAACCTCATCAAATTTTTCTTCTTGATAGTCTTCAGCATTAAATGCTCTTACTACTCTTATACCAGTTAAATTTTCTCTTGTTACGCCATTAAGTTTATCTATTAATTTTTGTACTATTTTAAATCTAGGCATTACGATTATTGTTAAAGCAATAATAGCTGATAATAAGATTACTACAGCTATTCCAGTAATTGCACTCCATTGCCAACTCTTATTTAATATTTTAGTTACAGCCCATATTGCTGTAATTGGAGCTTTAATAAGAAGTTGAATTCCCATGGCTAAGAACATTTGGATTTGAGTTATATCATTTGTAGATCTAGTAATTAAACTACTAGTAGAAAATTGTTTAACCTCGTGCATTGCTAAATTTTGAACTTTATCAAATAATTTTTTTCTAGTATTTAAAGAGAATGCTGCTGATACTTTTGATACTAAATATCCTACAATAATGGCTGAAACTAAACTGCCAAAAGCACACGCTAACATATATGAACCATTTAATAAAATGTCTTTCATTTTACTGCCTTCTGTTTGAACTAGTACAGTAATTTCAGACATATAATCTGGCATTTTCAACTCTAAATAAACTTGAGCAAATATAAGGATAAAACTAATTATTAAAAATGCGTAATCTTTCTTTTTAAAATTTTTAAATAATTTTAACAAAATTAATCACCTTTCTTTTTTATATTTTCTTGCATTTGTTCAATAACTTTAAAAAATATTTTTAAATCTTTAGATTTAATATTATTTATCAAAATTTGTTCTAATGTAGAAATTTGTTTAGCATTCGCTAAAAATATTTCTTTAGCAACTGGGCTTAAAACTATTTTTTTACTTCTTGCATCATCAATTGCTGCTGCTCTAGTTATCAACCCATTCTTTTCCATTGTATGTAAAATACCTGAAACTGTTGCTCTTCTTAAATTTAAAACTTTCTCTAAATCTTTTTGATAAACATCACTTTTTTCGTTATGAATTATATACCCTATTATTCTTATTTGACTTAAGGTAGGGTTTGGCATTAACTTTTTTAATGTTGATTTATCAGTTGTTTTCGCTAAATATCTTTCTGTTAATTTTAACAAAGATTTACATTGCATCAAAACACTTTCTTTTTCCATTTTGCACACCTCAATATAGCATTTGTTAGCTGCCATACATATTATATTATTACACGTTTTAAATATTGTCAACAGCCTAACAATTTTTTTAGTAGCAAAAAAAAGCAGTAATAAACTACTTTTTATAATTGTGCTTTTTTATTATTAATTTATCACACGCCGCTAATATTGGTGGTAGGATAAATAATACTAATATTAATGAACACATTGTTCCTTGAGATATAGTCTTACATATTTTAGCTGCAATTGCAGAAGCAAAATAGCCCACTATTAAAGTTACTATAATCAATATTGAAGCAGACGTTAAAATTGTATGTATTGATTTATTGTAAGCATTTATTAAAGATTCTTTTATATTCATCTTTTCCACATAATTCACGTTGTATTATATTAAAGTAATTATTTATTTAAAAGCACAAACATTTAGAAAGTGTCCAAATTTAGACATAATCAAAATAATTGTCTACTTTTTGTAGTTATGTTATAATTATTTTGTGATTATTTATGAAAGTAAAAAATTTAAATTCTTCATCTAGAAAAACAAAACAATTAATTAAAGAAAATTTTGCTGTTTTAATGAATGAGAAAAAAGAATTACATGCTATAACTGTTACAGAGTTAGTTAAAAGAGCAGGAATTACAAGATCATCATTTTATACTCATTATTCTAGTATTTATGATGTAGTAAAGGATATTCAAGATGAAACCCTTGAAGTTTTAAATACAAAAGATGATTGTTTAAATTCTCTTAATGATTTTTATGATTATTTAGATAACATTTTTAAATATTTGAAAGAAAATGATAATATTTATAAAATGGTTTTAAAAAGTAATGAAGCACACTTTTTTACAGCTAATTTAAATAATATTATTACTAAAAAACTTTATGAAGCTTTAAATACTAATGATAAATATTTATTATTGAATGTTCACTTTTTTACTGATGGATGTATTAATTTAATTATTAAATATTATCGTAATGAATTAAATACTAATTTAAATGAAATAAATGAATATATAAAAAAACTATTTTCTATTTTATTTATAAGAAAATAGTTTTTGTTTACCCTTCTTCTTCAAGAATTCCTTCTTTTACAAATTCAAAGCTTGTGCCATTATCATAGGATTTATAATATAAAACATTGTTATTTTTATAATCACCATCACTGCCTTGAGTAATTATTAAATCTATTGAGCCATCACTATTTAATGTTGGAACTAAAGGGGTGTCATAGATTTCATTAAATGATAAATTTGAATCAGTTATAGTTATAATTGGCACTTCTACTTGCCTAAAGTTTTGATAATCATTAGTAATATATAAAATGCCATTTTCTTTGCCATTAAAATAATCGGTTATAAATCCTAAATTTTCATTAATAAAATTATATTCACTACTTGTATGTAAGCTTTCTATATTGGTTGTTAAAGATTGAAAAGTTTGACCTTGATCAGTTGTTTTTAATATTTCTGGATAAATTTTTCCGCCTAAGGAAGCATCTAAAGCATCAACTATGAATCCTGTACTACTGTTAATAAAATGAATATATTCAATATTTGCATTTGCAGAGATATTTAATTTTTTAAATGTTTTTCCTTGATCTATAGAAAAAATAGCGTCATTGTGATTGGCAAATAAAGTACTTTCCTTATCTACTTGATAATATTTTGTATCAAGATAGTTTCTATTATTTGTAAAATCTATTCCTTTATTATCGATTAATGTCCAAGTATTTCCTTGATCGTAAGTAACATAGATATTATTATTTTCAATTTTATAATCATTTTCTAAAAATGTAGTTTTTATTTTAGCGTTCTCTTGATCTTCTTCTTTTTTGCCTGACTCTTGATAAATCATAGCATCATATGCAGCAGGCCTCATTTTTTGTTTGACTTTAATTTCATAATTATTATTATTATTCTTTTTGATATCTAAAAATAATACCCATTGTGAACTTATTTTATTATCTTCTTTAATTCCGTATTCTTTAGTAACAAAGTAATTAGATGATGTAAGATAAGGAGTAAACTCAAAATCTATTCTAACTACCTTTTTATTTTGATCCAGTATTTCTACTTTCTTTATTTTATAATTTTTTATTTTTTTATTAACTCCTAAAAATAATTTTTGATGTTCTTTAAAATATTCTTTAATCCACACTTTTGAACATATTTTTAAATCATTAGTTTTATTATATGCTTTAAATTTTTCTATTTTAGGTACAGGTCTAAATCCTATAGCAATTGCCATACAAATTAAAATACCCATTATTATTACAATTCCATATACTTTATATTTTTCTTTGCTCATATATTCTCCTTAAAAACTTTTCTCTATAATTAGAGTATATCAAATAAAATAAAAAAAATCAGCTTGCAGAAACTAATTTTTTTGTTTTATATCTTCTATATCATTTAAAATAATCCAGTCTACCAAACTAGCTTGAGGATTAATTTTTATTTCATCGCACTTTTTTAAATTTTCAAATTCTACTAAACATAAACATTTTTTATGATTTTTTTCTTTTTCTTTATCATCTAAACAAAGTTTCTCATTGTAATTATTAACTATTTTATCTATTTCATGATTAAATAATTTATTATAATTATATACTTCTTTTACTTCAGCTTCATAATTTATTACATTAGAATTCTTGTTAGTAAAATAAAGCTTTTCTCCCTTAAAAACCCTACTATGAGGAATTCTTCTACTTTGATTTGCTCTTATTAGCATTGTTTTTTCTTTGTTTATTATTTTATCTAATTCATTATTTTTACTGTCACAATACACAACATGTTCCATGTTATTACTCCTTTTGCTCATTTTATTAGTTTTACACATGTATTAAAATTATAACATGTCTTTAATAATTTAGATAGTTTTTTAAGAAAAAAACCACTTAATTAAGTGATTTTAAATTGCTTTCATAGAAATAATAATTTCCACTTTGATCTTTTTTAAATGTATATGTAATCTCTTTTAACTGATCTTTTATTGAATCATAACTACTATTTAAATAATTTATGGCGTCATCCCTATTATTAATATTGCTAATATTTATACTCTTTTCAGTTTTTGCTTCGTCTAATGTTAAAAAGCAGATTTGATTATCTTTGCAAATATTATTGTAATTAGCATAGGCAATCTTTCCATACGTTTGACTAATAATTATTTCATTATTTTTAATTTTATATCCATTATAATGTCTATATAAGAATATTGGTATATTAGCATATCCACCCTCTGCATGTTGATACAAATAATATTTATTATTACTTGATTCAAACTCATAATAACTAACTATTCCATCTATAAAAACTTTGGTATTTTTATCATAAGTAACACTATTTCCAAATACACTTTTGATAGATTTATCTAAAGTATCAAATGAAATAGTATTTGTCGGATATTTATAATCGACTTTAGTTTCACTATATATGTTATTACCACAAATGGTCATACCATCGTCTTTTTGATTGTATAAGCAATCTTCTTTTTTAATATCAGAGTTTTTTAGTTGTCTATAACCTAAGTACATTTTTAATTCATTATCTAGATCACCTGCTTTTATATTTCTTTCATAAAACTCAGATATTCCATACTGACCGTATAAATAATGTTCTTCATTATAATCTATATTTACTTCATTATATAAATTTTTTACAAAAGCTTCTGAAACTTTTTCTTCATTTTTATCTTGGACTGTTTTAACTTCTTTTTTAAAGAACTTATCATATACTATATATCCACTTAATCCTAAACTTATAATTATGAAAATAATCATTCCTATTATTAACCCCTTATTATTTTTTTCTTTCATATATCCTCCTTTGCTATAAATATTAACATTAACTTTTTATGTAGTCAATTTGTATTGACATAATTATAATTTTATCATAATATGATTATATGAGCATGCATTCATATTATAGGAGATGATTTAATGAATGAACATATGTGTAATAAAAATAATGATTTAATTTCTCAATTGCCTAATGAAGATTTTATATATGATTTAGCAGACTTTTTTAAAGTGTTTGCTGATTCAACAAGAATGAAAATCATATTTGCTCTTTTAGATAGCGAATTGTGCGTATGTGATATTGCAAGAATTATTAACTCTACTCAATCTGGAGTTTCTCATCAATTAAAAAGTTTAAAGCAAGCAAAATTAGTTAAATTTAGAAAAGAAGGGACAACTACTTTTTATAGTTTAGATGATGAACACATAAAAGAGATTGTTAAGAAAGGTTGTGAACATATTGAAGAGTTATAAATTTAATATTCATAATTTGGATTGTGCCAACTGTGCAAGAAAAATTGAAGAAAAGCTTCAAGCAAATGAAAATTATGCTAATGTTAGTGTTAATTTTTCAACTTTAAAGTTATCTTTTAAAAGTGAATTAGATATTAATAAAGATGATTTAGAAAAAGAAATTCAAAAAATTGAAGATAGTGTGACTTTAAGTTTAAGTAATGAAGAAGTTAATGAGAGAAATAATTCAGATATTTTTAGCTTAATTGCTGGACTTGCTATTTTTGGCATTTCTATGCTAATTAAAAATAATATTATAAGTACTATTTTAATTATTATAAGTACTATTATTCTTTTATATAAAGTATTTGTCAAAGCAACCAAACAATTATTTAAAAGTAAAATTTTAGATGAAAATGCTCTAATAACAATCTCTGTTATTGGTGCTATGTTAGTTGGAAAAGTACATGAAGGTATTATGGTTATTACTTTATATGAAATAGGAAAAATATTAGAAAGTAAAGCTATTTCTAAGAGTAGAAAATCTATAAGTGATTTAATGAATATCAAAGTTGACTACGCTAATGTGAAATTGAATAAAGAAATTAAAAGTTTACGAGTTGAAGATGTTCAAATTAATGATATTATTTTAGTTAAAGTTGGAGAGAAGATTCCTTTAGATGGAATAATAGTTAAAGGATCAAGTCAAATAGATAATTCTTCATTAACTGGTGAAAGTAAATTAGTATCTTTAAAGAAAAATGATCAAATATTATCTGGCTCTATTAACGTTACTAGTCCTCTTGAAATAAAAGTAACAAAAACCTATGAAGATTCAACTGTTAATAAAATATTAGAACTTGTAGAAAACGCAACTGATAAAAAAGCTAAAACTGAGAATTTTGTTTCTAAAGCAGCTAAAATATATACACCTTTAGTTTTAACCTTCGCTTGTTTATTTGCTACATTTGCACCTTTATTTTCTAACATGAGCTATCAAGATAGTATTTATAAAGCATTGGTTTTCTTAGTTATATCATGCCCTTGTTCTATTGCAATATCTGTACCATTGTCTTATTTTAGTGGGATTGGTACTTGTAGTAGTAGAGGTATTTTAATTAAAGGAAGTAATTATTTAGATAATTTAAAAGATGTTAAAGAAATCATTTTTGATAAAACAGGGACTATTACTACAGGAAACTTTATTATAAGTGATATCGAAACATTAAATAAAAAATATAAAAAAGAAGAATTATTAAAAATTGCTGCTTATGGGGAAAGTTACTCTACTCACCCTATTGCTAAATCAATTGTAAATGCTTACTCTAAAAAAATATTAACAAATAAAATAAGTAATTTTAAAGAAAATGCCGGAAAAGGTATTTCATATAATTTAAATAATGACAATTATAAAATTGGAACTGCTAATTTTGTTGGTTATAAAAAAATTGATAGTTTAAATACTATTGTATACATTAGTAAAAATGATGAAGTTATTGGATGTATTGAATTAGAAGATGAAATAAAAAATGATGTTTCAAAGAGCATTACAAACTTAAAAAGAAATAATATAAATACTTTAATGTTTACTGGTGATAAAAAAGATATTGCTTTAAACATTGCTTCAAAAGTTGGAATTAATAATGTTCAATATGAATTATTGCCTCAAGATAAATACCGTTTATTAGAAGAAAAGATTAATTCTAAAGAAAATGGTAAAATTGCTTTTGTTGGTGATGGTATAAATGATGCACCTTCTTTAGCATTAGCTGATATAGGTATTTCTATGGGCGGTGTTGGTTCATCTGCTGCTATTGAAGCAAGTGATGTTGTAATTATGAAAGATGATATTAGCAAAATTAATGAAGCTATTAAGATATCTAAGTTTACTAATAAAATTATAATGCAAAATTTAGTATTTTCTATTGGAGTAAAAATAGCTATTTTAGTATTAAGTGCCTTAGGTATAACTGATATGTGGGAAGCAGTATTTGCTGATGTTGGAACAACAATAATTACAATTATAAATACATTAAGAATATTAAAAATGAAAAGATAGATATTAAGTAAAATTAATATCTTTTTTATTGAAATAAATATAAATATGCATTATAATTAAGTAGTAATCATTACTATTAAGGAGAAATATGGCAAGAAATTCAAAACAAAAAACTTTAATTTTAAATATTATAAATAGTAGTTATAATCATCCTAATGCTTATCAAATTTATGATGAGTGTAAAAAGGTAATTCCTAATATAAGTTTAGGTACTGTTTATAGAAATTTAAATAACTTAGTAGATAATAATGAAATTAGAGTTATAAAAACTAAAGAAGATGTTTTTCGATACGATAAAATTTTTAATAAACATGCTCATTTTATTTGTACTAATTGTGGAAATATTATTGACTTAGATAAAAAATATTATAAAGAAATATCTTCTATAGGAAATAATGTAGTATTTGATTGCGAAATTAATTATAAAGGTATATGCGAACATTGCATGAAAGAAAGGAATTAAAAATGGAATTAAAAGGAAGTAAAACTGAAGCAAATTTAATGGCTGCTTTTGCTGGAGAAAGTCAAGCAAGAAATAAATATACTTACTTTGCTTCTCAAGCAAGAAAAGATGGATATGAACAAATTGCAGCAATCTTTGAAGAAACTGCTAAAAACGAGCAAGAACATGCTAAAATGTGGTTTAAACAATTAAATGGTGGAAAAATCCCTAATACATTGGATAATTTAAAAGCTGCTGCTGCAGGAGAAAATTATGAATGGACAGACATGTATAAAGAATTTGCTGAAACTGCTAAAGAAGAAGGATTTGATGAAATAGCTTTTCTTTTTGAAAGTGTTGGTCAAATTGAAAAACATCATGAAGAAAGATATATGAAATTAGTAGATAATATAGATAATAATTTAGTATTTCAAAAAGATGAAGAAACTGTTTGGATTTGTAGAAATTGTGGACATGTTTACGTTGGAAAGACTGCTTTAAAAGTTTGTCCTGTTTGTAAGCATCCTGAAAGTTTCATGGAAATGAAAGCTGAAAATTATTAATGTTACAAAAACGTCAAGAAATTTATGACTTATATTGGTATTTTGCCTGTGAAAGGCAAAATATTTTTTTAAAAAAATTAAATAATCTCCCTGCTCCATGGACTGATGATGAAATACTAAGAACTTATAAATTTTGTAATAGTTATCGTGTAAATGATAGAGTTAGTCAATATTTACTTAAAAATGTTATTTATAATAACAAAAAATATACAAAAGAAACTATGTTATTTAGAATTATATTGTTTAAATTATTTAATAAAGAATCTACATGGGAATTATTGTTAGAAAATTTTAATGATGTTACTCTAGAAAATTTTAATCAAAGCAAATATTCAAATGTATTAAAAAATGCTTTAAATAATGGGGTCAAAATTTATAATGATGCTTATATAAGTTGCGCTAATAAGGCTTTTGGATATGATAAAAAACACGATAATCATTTAGCTTTACTTAATAAAATGTTTGTTGTTGATAAAGTTCAAAATAAAATTTTAGAATGTAAAAATATGAAAGAGGCATTTAATATTATTAGAAGTTATCCTCTAATCGGAAATTTTATGGCTTATCAATTAGTTACTGATATAAATTATAGTGATATTGTTAATTGGCAAGAAAATGAATTTACTGTTGCTGGGCCAGGTTCAATAAGAGGAATTAAAAAATGCTTTATTAATAAAGGAAATATGACTGATGAAGAAATTATAAAATATATGTACGAAAATCAAGATAAAGAATTTAAAAGACTTAATTTAAACTTTAAAAGAATTATTAATAGACCGTTACAATTAATTGATTGTCAAAATATATTTTGTGAATTAGATAAATATTTAAGAGTTGCAGTTCCTCAATTAAAATCAAATAGAACTAAAATAAAGAAAAAATATAAACAAAAACAAGATAAAATTGAATATTTTTATCCACCAAAGTGGTTTAAATAAAATCAATCAATCTTGTTTTTTTTATTATCTTCTTCAAACAATATTCTTATATCTATATCTAAGACTAAAGCTAATCTCCAAAGTGTTCCAAGTGAAAATGTTTGATGATTTTTACTTTCAATATTTGAAATAAATTGGGTAGAATATGACATTTTTTTAGCAAGTTCTTCTTGGGTAAGTCCCTTCTCTTTTCTTATTTTCTTTATGTTTTTACTTACTAATTCATAAACATAATTTTCATTTTCTCGATCAAACATATCTCACCTCCAATATTAAAATATTAGATATCAATAATATTTTCTCATTTTCTTGTCAAAATATACTTACACTATTCGTGTAAGTTGTGGTATAATATTGTCGAAGATATTTTTATCTTTAGAATTATATGAAGGAGGTATGAGTATGGAAGAAAAAAAATTCTGTGAATATTGTGGGAATGAAGTTTATAAAGATGCTGTAATGTGTCCTAAATGTGGCAGACAAATTCAAGAATTAAAAACCGAAGCAAATAGTAATCCTCAAGTTGTTATTAATAATAGTAATTCAATGACAGGATTTATTAGCGGACAGAAGAAATGTGATAAATGGATTGCTTTAATGTTATGTATATTTTTAGGATTTTTTGGTGCACATAAATTTTATGAAGGAAAAACAGGATTAGGAATTTTATATTTATTTACCGGTGGTTTATTTTTCATTGGTATAATAGTTGATTTAATTACAATACTATGCAAACCTAATCCATACTATGTTTAATAAGGAGATTGTATATTCATGGAAGAAAAATTTTGTAAACATTGCGGGAAAAAAATCCCAAAAGATAGCACTGTTTGCCCTAAATGTGGTCGACAAGTTAGTCAAATCAAAAAAAATGATAATACTATAATTAACAAAAAAAATATTAGCAATAATATTAATGAAAAAAGCCAATTTTATACCCAGAGTTGGTTTATGTGGTGCATGCTAATTATTTTCCCACCATTAGGAATATTCTTAATGTGGAAATTTCATAAAGAAATGAAAAAGAATTTAAAAATTATACTTACTATATGTTTTAGTTTATTTTTTATTATTTGTATTTCTAGCACCCAAAAAGGTGAAAATACTACTACATCTAATACAAATAATAAAATTAAAGTTATTGATTTTAGCACAATGAGTAAAGATGATGCTAAAGAATGGTGTAATAACAATAATGCTAAATGTAAAATTGAAGAAAGTTATTCTGATGATGTGGAAAAAAATAATTTTATAAGCCAAAATATTGATAAAGATAAAACTATTTATAAAAGCCGACAAATTATTATAGTTTATTCATTAGGTGCTAAACCTTCAGAAGAGTTCACTAAAGCTTTAAAAAAAGCTGAAATTTACTCCAAAACTTTAAATATGTCTAAACAAGCTATTTATGATCAGCTAATATCATATGAAAAATTTAATGAAGATGCTGCAAATTATGCAGTAAATAATATGGATGCTGATTGGAATGCTAATGCATTGGCCAAAGCAAAAACTTATGCAAAAACTTTAGATATGTCTAAACAAGCTATTTATGATCAACTAACATCATCATACGGTGAAAAATTTACAGCTGAAGAAGCACAATATGCAATAGATAATTTAGAAGAATAAAAGAATGCTAATTAATTTTAGCATCTTTTATTTTTTTGCATATATTATATTAATGGATTTTTATGACAATAATTAATGAGACTACCATAGTTGTTTTCACCCTACTGGATTAACAAGATTTATAGACTGTAATGTTGCAATCCAAGATAGTTATGTTGTAGGAAATGAAGTTGCAGATAACAAAAAAACGTTTCAGAAGATATAAAAAGAGAAATGAACAATTTATTAAATAAATTAAGACTTCAGTTTGAACAAGATGAATTTTATTATACAATGACTGTTCTTTATTATATTGCACAAAAGTAAATTATTAGTTTTATTCATAGTAAATAAATTATAAAAAATAGTTTTTGCAAACTTTAAATGATATTATAGATGATTATATTTTTTTATAGTATAATTTTATTACATTAAATACTTGGAGCGATTATAATGAAAAAAAATATATCATTAATTTATTTACATACTTTTTTATCTACCTTTATACTTTTTTATATATGTGATACTTTATTTTACATAGAAAGAGGATTATCTTCTAGTCAGTATATCAGTTTTGTTGGCATTTCTTTCTTAGTAAAATTAGTATTTGAAATTCCTTTTGGAGTTTTAGCTGATAAATATAATAAAAAGTCATTACTTTTAATTAGTAATATATTATTTATAATATCAACATTAGATGTCAAAGAAATAAAAAAAGAATACAAAA
>OLOA01001156.1_pt1 | contig 27201 bp, 19 predicted proteins | sample 1672201 | NCBI WGS metagenome assembly OLOA01 (sample SAMEA3136658, study PRJEB25190) | human gut metagenome
CCCACAACGTGGGGAGCTGGCCGAGCCTGCGAGACCTGAGGGGCTTTTGCCGCCTTGCCGTTGCCTCGCCACACAAAAAAGCGCCGCCCTTTTCCCCAAGAGCGGCACTTCCCTATTCAAAACCGTTCAGTACAAAAACCCAAAAATCACCCGCGACGCTGCGCCGCAAACTGCCATCATCACAACGGCGGCAAGGATGGGCGGCAGCCATTGCCGGGCCAGACCGTGGTGATCCGCCGGGACGTCGGGCTTTGCCTTTTTGCCATGCTTTGCCGGGGCCTTTTCTGCCGCGGTATCCCCTTGCTCCGGCAGGCAGAACACCTGCAAAAGCGCGAAAAGCAGCATAATTTCCGGGAAGATCATCGACACGCGAATCGAAATGACCGCATGGGCCAGGTAGCTGACCAGCGCCAGCGTGACGGGCGCTACGCCGGGGCGCAGCCAGTTTTGCGCGGCCTTGCGCAGGTGCGCAATGACAAACCACAGCCACGCCGCCAGCCCGGCAGCGCCGGTGGTCAGCAGCAGCTCCAGATATTCGTTGTGGGCGGCATAGAACGTTTTCATCCGGTCCGTAATGCCCGCGCCCGCCCAATCGGCCATCGCCGTGTGCATCATGCCGGGGCCGACGCCCAGCAGCTTGCGCCAAACGGGCTGCGCCAGCCAGCTTTCCACCGTGATGCGCCAGGCCGTGCCGCGGTAGGTGCCCCAATTGTCGTTGAAGATCAGCACATCGTCCAGGCGGCCCAGACTCGGGAAGCCCGGCACACAATTGGCCAGCAGCGTCAGCACCGCCGCACCGGCGACGATGCCCCCCGCCAGCACGCGGCCCGGCCTGTACAGCGGCAGCTCCCGCCCGCGCAGGCCAAAATACAGCGCGGCCCAGACCACAAGGCAGACCACAAACCCGCGCTGCGCCACATGGCCCAGCGCCGCCAGCATCGGCTTGCCGCCCTGGGTGTAGACGTGGGTGCGCATATACTGCATCCATCCGGCGTGGAAGAAGAAGAACGCCCCGATGACCGCCAGCCGCCGCAGCGTGCGGGTCGTAAAATTTTTCTGGCAGATCAGCACGAGCGCCGCCACGCCGACGCCGAGCGTCAGCCCCTCGGCATCCACCACGGCCAGCGCCAGCCCGCCGAAAAATGCCGGAATACCGTAAAATACCGTGTGCCGCGGCCCGCGCGCGACGAGGAACGCATAGAACACAAGCGGCAGTGCAAACGCCATGAACCCGGAGCAGAAGTTTTTCTGTCCCAGCGTCGAGAAAAACTGCGCGCGCTCGACAACTGCCGTGTCCACATACGTGCCGATGAGGTCGATATTAAAGATGTTGAGCACATACAGCACCGTGACCAGTGCCGTCGTGACGCCGACGCAGAACGTCAGCCCGTTCAGAATTTTCTGCGGCGCAAACGCGCGGACAGCCAGATACCCCGCCGCCGTGAACAGCACCATCATACAGCCGCCGTAGTAGCCGCCAAGCCCCCAGAACGAGGCCCCCGGCGAGAGGGAGAGCACGGTGGACACCACGCCCGACGCCGTGACCGCGCCCAGCGCCCAAAGTGCGGGGTCGGCTTTCCACGGCAGGCGGCCCGGGTCCGGCCTTGCGCCGACACAGGCCAGCGCGCCGAGCCAGAGCGCGAACGCCCAGCTCAGGGTGCAGATGCCGGTGAATTTGACAACGCCGAGGTTGGAGAATTTATCGATATACAGCGGGAACACGCAGAGCGCGGCCAGCAGAAACGCCGTGGCCGAGCGCGCGGCCAGCTTGCGCAGTTGTTGGGATTGGGTCATAGAAAGCCTCTTGAAATACATACTTTGTTATCGGAGCCGCTATGTAGGGGTCGCACATGTGCGGCCCGCCGCCTAACGGAAAACGCCCATCTGCAGGAAGGCCGCGGGCCGGGCATGCCCGGCCCCTACATGTCTCCCGGCAACACCATATTTTACCCCGTGCCACGCAAAATTTCAACCATTCTCCACAGGTTTTACAAGACTGACACAAATCAGCCCCGCTGCGGCACAGATCCCGGCCAGCCAGTGCCGGGCGGCCAGGGGCAGGGCCTGCGCACCGATATAGCTCAAAATGCTGCCGCCGCTCATGCCCAAAGCAATAAAACCGTAGTTCACCCCGGCGTGGGGCAGGCCGAACAGATCAGTGTTGAAGGACGGCTGTACCGCCGCGCCGCCCGAGTAGAAAAACGTGAGCACCGCGTAGGCCGCCAGCACCCACCACTGCCCCGCAAACGCAAACCACGCACTGCCCGCGGCCAGGCCGAGATATACCGCGTACAGCACCGGCTTGCGGCCCAGCCTGTCACTGACAGCAGGCAGCAGCATCCGCCCCGCCGCGCTGGCCGCCGACCCCAGCACGATGCTGTACGGCGCGGCGGACTCCGGCAGACCGCGCTCAGCTGCGATTTTGAAAATTTCCGGGCTGAACAGCAGCACCGCCGGGGCCGACAGCGCCACCGCCGCCGCGCACAGCTTATACTGCGGCGTGCGGAGCATCTGTTTGTAATCAAGTCCCGGCTGCGGCGGGCCGCTCTGCGCTTTGGGCGGCGGGTCCTGCAAAATCAGCGCCCCCGCGCCGCAGACGACGAGCATGACCGCCCCTAACGCGGCAAAGCAGACCCGGATGCCCCACGCCCCGCCGACACCCCTGACGAACACTGTAAAAAACGCGCCGGACAGCCCCATGGCGACGCCCGCCACGCCGGTGGCCCAGCCCTTTTTGTCCTGATACCACTTCTGCGCACACGCCAGCACCGCCGGGGCTAAAAACGCGCTGCCCAGCCCCGCGGGCACGCTGTAGACGACGAGAAACAGCGCGGCGTTCGCGGGCGGCACGAGCGCCGCCGCAAAGAACCCGCCCGCCAGCAGCGCCGTGCCCCACAGCCCGGCAAACCGCGGGCCGCGGGCGTCCTGCAAAAGCCCGCCCACTGCGCAGCCGACACCGTAGGCCGCAACAAGCACCGCGAACGCCAGCATGGCCTGCCCGCGGGAAAACCCGTACCCCTGCATGACAGGCTGCTGGAACACGCCCCACGCCGCCGGGATGCCGGTAAGCAGCTGCGCCGCCGCCCCTGCCGCCAGGATATACGGCCCGCGATTTTGTTTCGGCACACGTATCCCCTCCCCTTTTCGGGTTAGTATGCCCGGTTTGGATTGACAAAATGCAGCGCAAAAGGTATCATTATAAAGTATATAAAAGCAAAGAGCCTTCCCCCCAGGGGAAGCCATTATACAGTATAAGGAGAATACCATGAAAACTCAGCCTTTAAAAGGTATGCGCGATCTGCTCCCGCGGGAGCAGGCGCTGCGTGACTATATCCAGGGCCAGATTTTGGCCACCTACCGCGCCGCCGGTTTCCAGCGCATCTCCACCCCCATTCTGGAGGACATGGAGAATCTGGACAAAAGCGACGGCGGCGACAACCTGAACCTGATCTTCAAGGTCCTCAAGCGCGGCGACAAGCTCGAGCATGCGCTGGCAAGCGGCGACGAGAAGCAGCTGTCCGACATGGGCCTGCGCTATGACCTGACCCTGCCGCTGTCCCGCTACTATGCGGCCAACCGCAACGAGCTGCCCAGCCCGTTCAAGGTCATCCAGACGGACCGCGTCTACCGCGCCGAGCGCCCGCAGAAGGGCCGTCTGCGCGAGTTCGTCCAGTGCGACATCGACATTCTGGGCGACTCCTCCCCCAACGCCGAGGTCGAGCTGATCGACGTGACCGCCCGTGCCCTGCTGAAGATCGGCTTCACCGGCTTCACCGTCAACATCAATGACCGCCGCATCCTGCGCGCGATGCTCGAGAAGATGGGCTTTGCCGCTGACCAGCTGGACTCCGTCTGCATCAGCTTTGACAAGATGGACAAGATCGGTGCGGACGGCGTCAAGGCCGAGCTGACCGAGAAGGGTTTTGCCGCCGAGGCCGTGCAGGCGCTGGACGACTTCCTGCGCGCGGGCGATTTCAGCCTGGACACCGTCGCCGCCAGGGTCGACGACGAGGCGCTGACCGCCGACCTGCGCTATGTCATCGCCGCCAGCGAGAAGGTCGCGGGCGGGCGCTACGGCATTGCCTACGCCCCCAGCCTCGTGCGCGGACAGGGTTACTACACCGGCATGGTGTTTGAGGTCACCTGCCCGCAGTTCAGCGGGGCCGTGGCCGGCGGCGGACGCTACGACAACATGGTCGGCAAGTTCATCGGCCAGCAGGTGCCCGCCGTGGGCTTCTCCATCGGGTTCGAGCGTGTCTGCGGCATTTTGCTGGAGCAGGGCTACCAGATCCCCGGCGCGAAGCCGAAGATGGCGCTGCTCTACCTGAAGGACGCCGACTTTGCCGCCGTGCTGGCCAAGGCCGAATCTTTACGCGCCGACTACGACGTGACCGTGCTGCCCCAGGCGAAGAAGCTGGGCAAGCAGTTCGGCACGCTGGAGGCCGCGGGCTACAACGCCGTTGCCTTTGCAGACAACGACGACGTGAAGCTGCTTGGGCAGAAGGCCGAATAATTGCCGTAAAATTTGTGGGATGTGCCGAAAGTACGGTACATCCCACTTTTTTTGTATTTGCTTTGTAACACACAGGGCGCGTTTTCCGTGTTATATTGGTGAAAAGGGAAATACAGGATGCCTTCCCCCTTGGGGGAAGGTGGCCGAGGCCCCGTCCGAGGCCGGATGAGGGGCGAGCTTACCGCTATTGCCCGCAAACGGCTTAGTATCGCAGGGTCCGCCCTCATCAGCCAGTGGCCGGGGCCACTGACAGCTTTCCCCGAGGGGGGAGCCTTTACAAAGGAAAGGAGCATCCAACCATGAAAAAACGCATCGTCCGTATCACCGCCGCCCTATGCGCCGCCGCACTGCTGGCGGGCTGCGGGAGCAGCATCGGCAGCAAAGACGGCGGGTACTACACCACCGAAGCCGCCGCGCAGGAGAGCTACAATTACGACAGCGCCGCAGGCGGGACGGACAGCAGCCTTGTGCCGGAGAACGCTGCCGAGGCCGCCACCGACGAGACCGCACAGAAGATCATCTACAACGCCAGTCTTTCGATGGAGTCCACCGACTTTGACACGACCCGCGAGGCCCTGATGACCGCCGTCGAGGCCAACGGCGCATGGCTGGAATCCACAAGCCTGTACGGCACCGAGAAGGACCATGACCGTACCGCCGACTACACCGTGCGGGTGCCGGTGGGCAGCTACCGCGCGTTTCTGGCCGCCGTGGGCGACGCGGGCAGCGTGCTCAACATCAGCGAGAGCGCCGAGAACATCACGAGCAGCTACATAGACGTGCAGGCGCGGCTGTCCGCGCTGGAGGCCCAGCGGGACCGCCTGAACGCGCTGGCTGACCAGGCCGAGACGACGGCGGATCTATTGGAGATCGAGAGCCAGCTCTCCGACGTGCAGTACCAGCTGGAAAACTACACCCGCCAGCTGCGCAACATGGATCAGCAGATCACCTACTCCACCGTAGACATCTACCTGCGGGAGGTCGCCACCCTGACCCCCACCGGCGTGACCTTCGGTGAGCGGATTGCCGACGCCTTCGGCGGCGGCTGGGATGCCTTTGTCGGGTTCCTGCAGGGTCTGGTCATCGCGCTGGTCTACCTGTGGCCGGTGCTGCTGATTGCAGTGGCCGTGGTGTTCATCCTGCGCAAGGTCTGGAAAAAGCGGCCCAAGAAGGAAAAACTGCCCAAGCCCGCGCAGACGCCCCCGCCCGCCGAGTACCCGGTGAAGCCGGGCGACGAGCCGAAGCCGAAATATTGACAGAAAACACAAAACCTGCCCAGCCGAGTGATTGCGGTTGGGCAGGTTTTTATCTTTGTGTGCGGTAGGGGCGAGGCATGCCTCGCCCTGCACCTACCCGCAAAAGGGAATCCTGCGGGCAGGCTGCGGGCCGGACATATCCGGCCCCTACAGCGCTATTACTTCTGACTTAGTCCTTCAGCGTCAGCGCGATGCTCAGATCCTTGAGCTGCTGCTCATCGACGACGTCGGGGGCACCGCTCATCGGCTCACCGGCGTTCTGCACCTTCGGGAAGGCAATGACGTCGCGGATGGAGTCCTTCTTGAGCATCAGCATGACCATGCGGTCCAGGCCGTAGGCCATACCGCCGTGCGGCGGCGCACCGAACTTGTAGGCGTCCATCAGGAAGCCGAAGCTCTCGCGGGCCTTCTCCTCGGTAAAGCCGAGGGCGTGGAACATGCGGTCCTGCAATGCGGGATCATTGATACGCATCGAGCCGCCGCCCATCTCGACACCGTTCAGTACGATGTCGTAGGCCACGGCATGGCAAGCACCCGGATCACTCTCGACCTTGTCCAGGTCCTCGGCCTTGGGCAGGGTGAACGGGTGGTGCATGGCCATCCAGCGGCCCTCCTGCTCACTGTACTCAAACAGCGGGAAGTCCACGACCCACAGGAAGTTGAACTTGTCGGGGTCGATCAGGCCGTGCTTGCGGGCGATGTCCAGACGGACCTGACCCAGTGCGGTGCAGGCCTTGACCCAGTCGGTGTCGCTGACCAGCAGCAGCACGTCGCCGGTCTCGGCGTTCAGCGCGGCGTACAGGGCGGCCTTCTCGGCGTCTGTCAGGAACTTTTCAAAGCTGGAGGACGTGCCGTCGGCGGTCAGGCGGCTGTAAGCCAGACCCTTGGCGCCGTAGGTCTTGGCGACCTCGCCGAGCTTGTCGATGTTCTTGCGGGAGAGCTTGTCGGCCAGACCCTTGGCGTTGATGGCGCGGATCGTGCCGCCGGCCTCCAGCACAGCGGCGAAGGGCTTGAACTCGGTGCCCCTGAACACCTCGGTCACGTCCTGAATCTCAAGGCCAAAGCGGGTGTCGGGCTTGTCGGAGCCGAAACGGCCCATGGCCTCGTCCCACGGCATGCGGTAGAACGGGGTCTCGACGTCGACGTTCAGCATTTCCTTCCACAGACGCTTGATGAGGCCCTCGTTCAGGGTCATGATGTCGTCCTCGGAGACAAAGCTCATCTCCTCGTCCACCTGGGTGAACTCGGGCTGGCGGTCTGCGCGCAGATCCTCGTCGCGGTAGCAGTGGGCCAGCTGGAAGTAGCGGTCAAAGCCGGACAGCATCAAAATCTGCTTGTAGAGCTGCGGGCTCTGGGGCAGCGCGTAGAAGTGGCCCGGCTGCACACGGCTGGGAACGAGATAATCGCGCGCGCCCTCGGGCGTGGACTTGATGAGGGTGGGCGTCTCGATCTCGGTGAAATGGTTCTCGCAGAAATAGTTGCGGATGATCTGCATGATCTTGCTGCGCAGCACGATGGGCTCATGCATGGACGGACGGCGCAGGTCCAGATAGCGGTAGCGCAGGCGCAGGTCGTCGTTGACGTTGATCTCGTCGCGCAGCTCAAACGGCGTGGTCTGGGCCTCGCTCAGGATGCGCAGCTCGCTGACGTAGAGCTCTACGTCGCCGGTTGCGATCTTATCGGTCTTGGCGGCGCGCTCACGCAGCTTGCCGCGGCAGATAACAACGTACTCGCTTTTCAGGCTCTCGGCCTTGGCGAAAACGTCCTTCGGCGTATCCTCATCGAACACCAGCTGCAAAATGCCGGTGGTATCGCGCAGGTCGGCAAAGATGATGCCGCCCTTGTCGCGGGCGCGGGCGATGGAGCCGCAGACGGTCATTTCCTGACCGGCCATGGCAAGCGTGACTTCGCCGCAATAGTTTGTGCGGCGCAGACTGCCCAAAGTTTCCATATTTCCTGTCCCCTTTACGGTTTTATCTTTTATTAAAGTATTATTATAACGCGCCGCTGTGCATTTGGCAAGAGGGCGGCGGGCAAACGCGTGCGGATTTTGCCGGATTTCCGGCTAATTTGTTTTGCAAAGCGTATTGACAATTTTCTTTTTGCCTGCTATAATAGTAAAGCTGTGAGCACCACAGTGTATACGTGCCTGTAGCTCAGTTGGTAGAGCATCTGACTTTTAATCAGAGGGCCCAGGATTCGAGTTCCTGCAGGCGCACCAAAACAGCCGCGTGTTATCGCTATTTTTATAGCGTAACACGCGGCTTTTTTGTTTGCATTCCCGCCACTGACTACATAATGACTACTCACCCGCACACAATGCAGTGGTAGTACCGCCCGGCCCTGCCGTGTATGGCGGGCGGCTGCTTACGGGCAGGCCGCGGGCCGCATATATGCGGCCCCTACATGGCAGCAATGGTTTTTTCGGAATATCTCTGCCCGCAAAAAAGGCATGTACGACTTATCCAATCGTACATGCCTTTTTATTTTGTATTCATTTCCACAGCAGGAACAGCACGGCCAGCAGCACACCTAAACCCACCAGATACACCCCGGCAATGGCCAGGGTGGCCTTCAGCACACCCATGACGGCCCAAAATTTTTCTTTGGGCGTCCAGTCGGGGGCCTGCTCCCAGGGACGGTCATTCGCCGGCTCCGGGGGCAGGGCGTCCGCCTTGCGGCGGTGGGGGCGCAGCGTCGGCGCAGGGCCGATGCCGCTCATATCGGCGATGGTGCGGCCATCGTCCTCGAAGTCGTCGCGTTTCCTCATTTTTCGTACAGGTGGCAGACCACGTAATGGCCCGGCTCGACCTCACGCTGCTTCGGCGCTTCGGTCTTGCAGCGCTCCGTGGCATAGGGGCAGCGGGTGTGGAACTTGCAGCCGGACGGCGGGTTGGCCGGGGACGGGATGGAGCCCTGCAGCACCACGCGCTCGCGCTTGACAGTCGGGTCCGGGATGGGAATGGCCGAGAACAGCGCCTTGGTGTAGGGGTGCAGCGGGTGGGCAAAAATGTCGTCGGTCTCGCCGTACTCCACCAGATTGCCCAGGTACATAACGCCGACAGTGTCGGAGATATGCTCGACGACGGACAGGTCGTGGGAGATGAAAAGATACGTCAGGTTGCGCTTTTCCTGCAAGGATTTCAGCAGGTTGATGATCTGCGCCTGAATGGAGACGTCCAGCGCGGAGACCGGCTCATCGCAGACGACGAACTCGGGGTTCAGGGCCAGCGCACGGGCAATGCAGATACGCTGGCGCTGGCCGCCGGAGAACTCATGCGGGTAGCGGGTCTTGTGGTAGGGCTGCAGGCCGCAGTCGTCCATGACCTGGTCAATATAGTCGTTGAACTCGTTCTTCGGCACAAGGTTGTGCTCGCGCACGGCCTCGCCGATGATCTCGCCGACGGGCAGACGCGGGGACAGGCTGGAGAACGGGTCCTGGAAGATGATCTGCATCTTGGTGCGCAGCTCACGCATCTCTGCGGGGGTCATGTCGTAGACCTCCTTGCCGTTGAACAGCACCTGGCCGCCGGTCTTTTCGCCGCCCAGGCGCAGGATCGTGCGGCCCGTGGTGGACTTGCCGCAGCCGGACTCGCCGACAAGGCCCATCGTGCAGCCGCGGCGCAGGTTGAACGTCACGCCGTCCACGGCCTTGACGTGGCCCACAGTCTGGGACAGCAGGCCGCCCTTGATGGGGAAATATTTCTTGAGGTGGTTGACCATCAGGATATACTGAGGGTCATAGGTGACGGGGGTGTAATCGTTTTCAATCAGGTGCTTACCCTTGTTTGCCATGCGTCACTCACCCGCCTTTCTGTTTTCTTCATAGTAGCGGTAGCAGCTGACCTTGTGCGTCGGGGACAGGCTGATCTCGCAGGGGTACTCGCCGCTGCAGCAGGGCAGCTGCAGCTCGCAGCGGTCCTTGAAGTAGCAGTAGTTCGGCATATCAACGGGGTTGGGGACCTTGCCGGGGATGGAGTACAGGCGGTCCACTTTTTTGCCGACAACGGGCTTGGACGCCATCAGGCCGATGGTGTAGGGGTGGCTCGGGTGGGCAAAGATCTCCTCGACAGTGCCCTTCTCGACGACACGGCCCGCGTACATGACGACGACATAGTCGGCCATTTCGGCAATGACGCCCAGGTCATGCGTGATGAGCATGATGGACGAATTGATGCGGTCCTTCAGGCTGCGCAGCAGGTCGAGGATCTGTGCCTGGATCGTCACGTCCAGCGCGGTGGTCGGCTCGTCGGCAATGATGATCTTCGGGTTGCAGGCCAGCGCCATGGCGATCATGACGCGCTGGCGCATACCGCCGGACAGCTCGTGGGGGTACATCGCGTAGACGCCCTCGCTGTTGGCGATGCCGACCATCTCGAGCATCTCGATGGTGCGCTTCTTGATGTCCTCCTTCGTCTTGCCCTCGCCCTCGTGCAGGGCGATGACCTCGTCGATCTGGGCACCGATGCGGAACACCGGGTTCAGGCTCGTCATAGGCTCCTGGAAGATCATCGAGATATAGTTGCCGCGCAGGCCCTGCATCTTGTCCGCCGGGGTCTTGGCAATGTCGTAGGCCTTGTCATTGCCGAGGTTCAGCCGGATGGCACCCTCGACGATCTGGCCCTGGGGGCGCTGCAAAAGCTGCATCAGGGACAGGCTGGTGACGGACTTGCCGCAGCCGGACTCGCCGACGACGCCGACGGTCTTGCCGATGGGCACTTCAAACGAGACGCCGTCGACGCTCTTGACGACGCCGGTGTCGGTGAAGAAGTAGGTGTGCAGGTTATCGAACTCCACCGCGTTGGCGGGGTCCTTCATCTGGGTGGTGTACTCGGACTCGGGCACGTTGCGGCGCTTGCGGCGCTTTTCGTACTGGTCCGTGATGCGGCGGTTTTCCTTGGAGATACGCCGCGACTCTTTGGCGGAAAGGTATCCGTCCTGATTTTTAGCCATCGTGTGTTTCTCCTTCCAATCAGCGTTTCATCTTGGGGTCAAACGCATCGCGCAGACCGTCGCCCACAAAGTTGAAGCCCAGAACGGTGAGCAGCAGGCAGACACCGGCAGGGATCCAGATGAACAGGTAGTTCGTCATGACGTAGGCGTTGTTGACGTCGTTGATGATGTTGCCCCAGGAGGCAAACGGGTACTTGACGCCCAGACCCAGGAAGGACAGCGTGGCTTCGGTCAGGATGGTGGAGCCGAGGCCCATCGTGCAGGTGACGATCAGCTGCGGGATGACGTTGGGGATCAGATGGCGGAAGATGCGGTGCCAGACCTTGATGCCGCAGGCCTCGGTGGCCAGCATGAACTCCTGCTCGCGCAGGGACAGGATCTGGCCGCGGACCAGACGGGCAATGCTCGGCCAGCCGAGGAAGCCCAGGATCAGCATCAGGTACATCATGCGCTTCCAGGAATCGACGCGCATCGCGTCCATGGCCGCACCGATGATGATGATGACGGGCATCGAGGGGATGCAGTAGAAAACATCGACGATACGCATAATAATATTGTCGATCCAGCCGCCGAAGTAGCCGGAGATGCCGCCCATCAGGATGCCGAGGGACGCTTCGATGACAACAACGATGAAGCCGATGATCAGCGAGACACGTCCGCCGTACATCAGGCGGGTCAGCATGTCCATACCGTTCGTGTCGGTGCCGAGCCAGTGCTCTTTGCTGGGGGCGGCGTAGCGGTCATAAACGTAGGTCTCGGTCATCTGTTTGACGCTCCAGACCTTGGCGGAGGCATCGTAGACGATGTCATACTCGGCTTCGTTGCCCTCGGCGTCGGTGTAATTGAACTTGGCGGCGTTGTCGTCGATGGCCTCCTCGAGGCGGTCCTTGAAGTCACGGGTGACGACGACGCTGGAATCGGCGGCGGAGACGACGAAGCGGCTGACGTAGCCCAGCTCCTCACCGCCTGCGAGGATGTTGCCGTCCGCGTCGAGGGTGTAGTCCACGCCGTCGGCGGCGAACTCCTTCTCCCCTGCCGTCATGGCGGTCAGGGCAGCCAGCTTGACGTCAAAGCTGAACTTCGGCGCACCGTCGGCCTCGTTCACGAGGTCGCGGCTGGCGTAGCCCATGATGTCCCTGCCCTGGTAGACAACGTAAAAGTCGTCGCTCTGGATGTCGACGGTGTAGTCAACATCCTTATAGTTGAATTCCGTATTGCCCTTCTTGACGGCCTCCAGTGCCTTGCTCTGGGCGATGGAGCCGAAGTTCTGCCCATCGGCCACAACAAAGCGCATCGTATCGTTGCGGGTAACGCCGACGAACTCCTTGGACATCTGGGTGTAGGTGAAGAACTGCTCGTCCTGGCCGTAGGGGCTGACAAGGCCGCCGACGAAGGAGAACAGGAACATGGCCACCAGAATGGACAGGCCGACGACAGCCAGACGGTTGCGGAAGAACCGCTTGGCGACGAGCGCGCCCGGGGACAAAACCTTGACGCGGCGGTCATCGTTCAGGGAGTACTGCTCCTGCTTCGGGTTCTGGTTCTGCGTATTTTCGCTCATGGGTGTGCAGTCTCCTTTCTTTAAGAAATGCGCACGCGCGGATCGACCACGCCGTACAGAATATCGGTCAGCAGGTTGCTGGCCAGCGTCAGCACCGCCATGAAGGACAGGTAGAACATCGTGAACGGGATGTCGCCCGCGACCATGGACTGGTAAGAGATGTAGCCGATGCCCGGGATGGAGAACAGTGTCTCGGTGATGAGGGCGCCGCTGAACAGGCCGGGCAGGCTGCCGCCGATGATCGTGACCAGCGGGATCAGCGTGTTGCGGAAGGCGTGCTTATAGATGACCGTGCGCTCCGACAGGCCCTTGGCGCGGGCCGTGCGGATGTAATCGGCGTTCAGGACCTCGAGCATGTTCGTGCGGGTATAGCGCATGTAACCGCCGATGGAGACAATGACCAGCGTGACGATGGGCAGGACCAGATGGTTGGCCTTGTCCAGGAACTGGCCCATCGAATCCAGCTGGGCGTAATCGCGTCCGACGAGGCCGTACAGGTCGAACCAGCCGAGCTTGACCGAGAAGAACAGCTTGAGCAGCGTGGCAAAGAAGAAGGTGGGCAGCGAAATACCGACCAGCGCCACAGAGGTGATGACATAGTCCGCGCGGCTGTACTGCTTGGTAGCAGCCAGCACACCGAGGGGCACGGCGATCACGAGGGACAGCACAAAGGAGATGCCGCCCATGATGACAGACAGGCCGATGACCTCGGTGAATTTCTGGGTGGCAGGCACGTTCCACTTCCAGCTGTCGCCGAAGTTGCCGACAACGGCTTTGCTCAGCCAGGTGAAGAAGCCGGGGACGATGTCCAGGTCAAGGCCGTAGGAAGCGTTGAGCTGGGCAAGCCATTCCTCATAGGGCTTGGCGCCGGGGGCCTGAGCCAGCTGCATTGCCATTGTCTCTGCAAAGGAGCTGGGCAGGCTGCGGATCAGCGCATAGATAATGAACATGACACAGAACAGGATCAGTACCGACTGCGCGACACGCTTGATGATGTAGTTTCGCAAGAGTTTTCGTTCCTTCCTTGCACGGTTAAACCGCGTTTATTTTGCAGGGAAATGCCGTAATGTGGGCATCCCCATCCCACGCAGGGACGACGCCCTGCGTGGGAGTGGGACGACCATATTAGTAGTATAGGGGAAGAATGGCGATTACCGCCGGGCAGAGGGCCGGGCATGCCCGGCCCCTACAGGGCAGCGCATTCGTAGGGGCGCATTCTATATGCGCCCGCACAGGCTGCCCGCTCCCCCTTTCCTCGGTTCGTCCAATACAGCAAGCAACCGCCCTTGGCGGGCGGTCACCTGCTTTCACAACGGTAAGTTGAACTTAGTTCAGCTCGAGGTTGTTCAGCTCAGACTTGTAGGTCCAGTACGGGGTCTGATCCTTCGCGATGGTGTCGATGTTGACACGCTCGGTGGAGAAGATCGTAGCCTCGCTGCGCTGGTAGACGGGCAGCTCGACGCCCCAATCCAGGATGATCTCCATGGCCTCTTTGTACATGGCCTTGCGGGCCTCCTGGTCGGTGGTCGCGCGGGCAGCCATGATCAGCTCGTCCAGGTCAGTGTCGTTGATGGCGTAGTAGTTGGTAGCGCCCTGGCTGTGGTACAGCTGGTACATATCGGGGTCATTGGTGGACTGCCAGGCAGCGACCCAGCCCTCGGCAGCGCCGGACTGGTAAGAAGCGAACAGGTCAGAAGCGTTGGCCATATCGTTGACAGTCAGGGTGAAGCCGATGGTCTTGAGAGCAGCAGCAGCATTGGTCAGGGTCTGGAAGGAGGGGTGATCACCGTTGCCGGAAGCACCGATGTTGATCTGATACTCCATCTTGGCACCGGCGGGAGCGGCAGTGATCTGGCCGTTCGCGACGGTGTAACCGGCAGCCTCGAAGTAGCCCAGGGCAGCCTGCAGAGCGGCGGCGTACTTGTCCTCGCTCTTCATGTCGGAGGTGTAGATCTCGTTGCCGTCCACGTCGGTGGAGTAGGCGATCTGGTAGCCGTCGTCGGTGACGGACGGAGCAGCCCAGGAGGTGTTGGAGATCGGGTAGTTGATGACGGTGGCGGTGTCGCCGTAGTAGGAGTCGATGCCCTCATCGCGGTAAGCGGCGATGACGGTCATGATGGCCTTGCGCAGGTCCTTGGAGGCCTGGGAGGAGGGGTCGCCGCCGACGTTGACGTTCTTGGCGCTCAGGGCGATGTAGCCGTAGCCGCGGTAGTCCTTCAGGCGGGTGGTGATGACGGGGCCGTCCTCACCCTCGACGCCGTTGATGTCGGCGATCTGGTCAGCAACCTCCAGAGAGTAGGAAGGATCGGAGATGTCGATGGTGCCGGCCTGAACGCCGGTGATCTTATCGGCCTCCTGGGTCTCCTTCATGTTGACGTGGGCGACCTTGGGTGCGCCGTCATAGTAGGAGGGGTTGGCATCCAGATAGACAACGCCGTCGCTGTACTTGGAGAAGGTGAACATACCGGCACCCATGGGAGCGCTGGTCTTGGCGCGGACGCTGCTCAGGTCACCCTTGGCAAAGCCGAAGGAGTTGTTGTCGTAGTCGTACAGGCTCTCATCGCCGTAGTAGTGCAGCGGAGCGATGGGCATCTGCAGCTGGTAGATCATGGTGGTGGACAGCTCGGTGGTGGTCAGCGTCATGCTGTAGTCACCGGTCTTGACGATACCGGCCACAGAAGCAACGGCGTCACCGACGTTGACACCGGTGGTGGAGTAGGCGTAGACGTCCTCGGGGATCAGGTCAGACAGGGCGGTACCGGCAGTCTCGGCCTCCATGGCAGAGAAATTCCAGTCGTAGTTCGCGCCGATCAGCTCGAACATATCCTTCGCGGTTGCGCCTGCGGGCAGCTCGCCAAGGTTCCAGGCGGCGGCGGCACCGGCAGCATCGTTAGCGTCGGCGGCAGCGCCGCTCTCAACGCACTTGTCGATGATCTCCTGGGCAAACTTCACACCGCCGTCGTTGACAGCGTCCCAGAAAGCCTTCTGCTGCTCGGCAGTGAATTTCGTGTTGTCGGTGTTGTCCTCGCCGGCCTCAGCGATCAGCTTGGACAGCGTGGTCATGGAGCTGCGGTACTCGTCCAGACCAACGATGGGGGTAGAGTACATGGTTACAGAACCATCATACGTAGGATCGAGGAAAACATACATCGAGAAGATGACGTCGTCGATGGTGACAGGCTCACCGTCGGAGAACTTCAGGTCCTCGCGCAGCTTGATGTCATAGGTAACGGTGCCGTCGGCGTTCTCGGTGACAACGCAGTCTGCAGGGCCGTGGTAGGTGTAGTCAGTGCCGTTGTACTCGCGGGTCTCGCCCTCGATGCCGTTCAGGACCATCTCACCCTTACGGTCAGCGCCCAGCAGGGCGATCTGGGTCAGGTCGATGACATCCTGGTCAGCGGCAGAAGCAGCAAAGAAGGGGCTGAACTTGCTCTCAAAGCCGGTCTCGGCCAGAACGAGCGTACCGTCGGAAGCGGCAGTGGTGGATGCCTCGGCAGTGGCCGTGCTGTTGCTCTCACTGGACGCAGTCGCAGCGGAAGAAGCAGCACCGCCGCAGCCTGCCAGCATGCCGACGCTGAGAGCGGCAGCGGATGCCAGTGCAATGGCTTGCTTGGTGTTTTTCATGTGGTAAAACCTCCTATAAATTTGCCCTCACCCACAAATCATTATTGCGCTCCCCAAGAGCGCAATACGAGAAAGGGGGACGCCCCCTTTCCGCACCCTGTGTTTCTTTACAGCGTGCACTTGTCGATAATGACTTAGTTTATAAGATACCGTAAAATTGACAAAAAGTCAACCATAAATCACACTTTTGTTGCTTTTTGTACCTTTTGCCGAATTTGAGAGGAAAATTTTGTAACCCCCAAAGTCTTTTTCCCCCTGTGGGAAGACTTTTCCTGCTCATCCAAAAAAGCGTGCCCTGCGTTTTTCTGCGGAGCACGCTCTATTATGATAATGTATAATTATTCTTCTTTTTCCCACGGCATCCGCTTGAGGAACCACGCAGCAGCGGCAAAAGCAGCGCAGGAGAGCAGTTCAAAAAGTATAAAAACACCTTGCATTCCCCAAAGCATCTGTGCGTCCGCTGCAAACACAGCCACCCCCTGCCCCGCGGAGGCAGCAGCGCAGAGTACCGCTGTCGCCCTGCACAAAGAGGGCAATTTTTGTGCGGTCTGTTCATGGATATAAGCCCGCACACGCGCACCGCCACGGGTCAGCCGCACCAGCAGCACCACCGCATACAGCGCCAGCACCAGTGCCGCCATGTAGGGCAGCAGCAGGTACACAGGTGCGTGGGCCGTGGCCCCGGGCAGTGCGCCCGCGCCGACGGTCAGCGCAGCCCCGCCGCCGCAAAACAGCCACAGCAAGGCCAGCACCCTGGTGTGAGGGTGCTCGCCCGCATAGCGGTAATGCGCGCCGCGATACTGATAATTGCCGTTCAGGTCCTTCTCAAAGTCGTCGAGATAGGCGCGCTTCTTTTTCTTCTCGCGCTCGCGGTCCGCCATCAGAGGATCCCCGTCAGATCGTAACTATCCAGCCACGCCTTGGCCGCCTCGCTGACGCCGCGCAGACAGCTTTCCTCAAACGGCGTGGACAGGCCGGCGTTTTTCAGCAGCTCGGTGAAGGTGCGGCTGCCGCCCTGCTTCGTGTAGGCCATGTAGTGGCTCCACGCATCGGCGCGGTCCTTTTGCAGCATCGCCCAGAACTGCAGGCTGACGGTCTGGGCCAGACAGTAGTCGATGTAGTAGAACGGGCTCTGATAAATGTGCATCTGGCGCTGCCAGTACTCACCCGCGCCGTAGAACGGGATCTCGCCGTCCAGACGCATCCAGGGCTGATAGATGGCAGCCAGCTTTTTCCATTCCTCGTGGCGCTGGGCCGGGGTCAGCTCGGGGTTCTCGTAGACGATGTGCTGGAAATGGTCCACCATTGTGCCGTAGGGGATGAAGGTCAGCGCACCCGCCAGATGGCTGTAGCGGAACTTGCGGGCATCCGCGCCGAAGAAGCCATCGGCCCACGGCCAGGCGAAGAACTCCATCGACATCGAGTGGACTTCGCATGCCTCCATGCTGGGCCAGACGTAGGAGTACGGGATGCGGTCACGGTTCATGTAGGCGGCAAAGGCGTGGCCGGCCTCGTGGGTCACGACCTCGACGTCGTGCTGGGTGCCGTTGAAGTTGGCAAAAATAAACGGCATTTCGTAATCACCCAGGCTCGTGCAGTAGCCACCGCCCGCCTTGCCGGGGGTGGACAGCACGTCCATGAGCTGGTCGTCCAGCATTTTGTTGAAGAACACGCCGGTCTCGGGGGAAAGCTCCTCATAGAACTTTTTGCCCTGTTTGAGGATGGCGTCGGCGTCGCCCGCCGGGCGGGGGTTGCCGCTGCGGAACATCAGGGCGTTGTCGGCTGCGTTCATCGGGTACTGCTTGCCCAGCCGCCCGGCCTGCTCGCGATAAATGCTGTCGGCCAGCGGCACGATGTACTTGACGACGGCGGCGCGGAACTTTTCCACATCGGCCTTCGTGTAGCAGTTGCGGCCCATGCGGTAGTAGCCCAGCGTGGTGTAGCCCTCATAGCCAAGCTTTTTGCCCATGGTGTCACGCAGGTGGACGAGCTGATCGTAGAGGCCGTCGAACTCGGCCCCGTGCTCTTTGTACCATGCGCCCTCGGCCTTCCAGGCGGCCAGGCGGCTGGCATCGTCGGGGTCGTTCTTGAACGGGGACAGCTGGCTCAGCGTGTAGACGCCGCCCTCAAACGGGATCTGCGCCGACGCGATTAGCTTGCCGTACTCGGTGGTCAGCTTGTTTTCCTGTGCCATCTCGTCGAGAATATCGGGCGAGAACGCCTTGTCCGCGATTTCGGCGTTGACGAACATCAGGTCGCCGTACTCGGCGGTGAAGTCAGCGCGGAACGGCGAATCGAGCATCGCGCGGCTCCAGGCGTTCTGGCACTCCTGCAGCTGGGGAGTGGCCTCGTTCCAGAAGTTCATCTCCTCATCGTAGAATTTGTCGCGGGTGTCAATCGTATTGCGCACGCTGGCCAGCTGGGCGAGCGTGTCCACATGCTTGTTGAGCTTTTCCTCCTCCAGAAAAACGGCGTGGGCCTCGGCGTAGGTGGCAGCCGCCTTGAAGCGGGCCAGCAGGTCAGCAAACTGCTGCTTGACGGCGTCCAGGTCGGGGCGTGCATAGGGCATTTCCGAAAATTTCATAGTGTAGCTCCTTTACGGACAGTTTTGTCTGTATTATAGCACAGCGGCGGGCAAAAAGCAAAGAAGAGGAATTTGCATTTCTGTATAAAAATTCTGCGTTTTCATCTTGCAAATTTGGCGCATGTTGAGTATAATAAGGCTAGTAATATCATAATGAAGGGGAGAATTGAAATGCCGATCTCTGAACCTACCGCCGTTTTTTCCATCCGTGATGACCGTGATATGGAGATCAAGCAAGCGGTGCTGCAGGTGTACCGTGCGCTGGAGGAGAAGGGCTACAACCCCATCAATCAGCTCGTCGGCTACATCCTGTCGGAGGACCCGACCTACATCACGACCTACAAGAACGCCCGCGCCATCATCCGCCGCATTGACCGCGACGACCTGCTGCAAGCGCTGGTCCGTGATTTTGTGAAGCACTAAAACAGTAGAATGTAAAAAATCTCCCGTGTATCGGTTAGGATACGCGGGAGACTTTTTACTTCAAAGCCTTCCCCCAAGGGGGGAGGAGGTAGCCCCGCAAGGCCGGATGAGGGGCGGGTTTGCCGCGGTTTCCCGTTTATGGGTTATAATGGCAAACCTACCCCTCATCAGTCAGCGGGCGGGGCCGCTGACAGCTTCCCCCGAGGGGGGAAGCCTTTTTACTCTGCAAAAAACGCATTCTGCACGGCGTTCAGCACGGCGGCACGGCCTGCGGTAAAATTCACGCCGCCCTGCAGATAGCAGGTGTAGGGCGCGCGCAGCGGGCCGTCGCAGCTAATTTCAATCGTGCTGCCCTCGGTAAAACTGCCGGAGGCCATGACGACCTTGTCGGTGTAACCCGGCTCGTCGGCAGGCTCAGGGCTGGCAAAGCTGTCCACAGGGCTGTTGTGCTGGATGCCCGCGCAGAAGCCCGTCAGCGCGGCGGCACTGCCCGAGTCAAAGCAGGTCACAATGTCGTTGTGGTCGGCGGTGTAGCGCGGCACGGGATTGACGCCCGCCAGCTCCAGCAGACACTGGGCATAGATGGCGGTTTTCAGCGCCTCGCAGACGACGCCCGGCGCGTAGTAGAAGCCGAGGAAGGTATCCCGCAGGCTGTCCTGCGTGCAGCCCAGGTCCCCGCCGATGCCGGGCGCAGTGAAGCGGTGGCTGCACTTTTCGACAAGGTCCTTACGGCCCGCAATGTAGCCGCCCGTAGGGGTGATGCCGCCGCCGGGGTTCTTGATGAAGCTGCCCGCCATGATGTCCGCGCCGAAGGCGACGGGCTCGGCGGTCTGGGTGAACTCGCCGTAGCAGTTGTCCACGAAAATCACCGCGTTCGGGTTGGCTTTGCGGGCGGTGTCCGCGACCTTTTGAATCGTGGCAAGGTCAAACGCATTGCGCTGGGTGTAGCCGCGGCTGCGCTGGATGTGTACCACCGTGGCGGTCCTGGCCTTCTCGGCGATCAGGTCATAGTCGGGGGTGAAGTCCGGCAGCAGCGGGCACTCGTCGTAGTTCACGCCAAACTCCCGCAGCGTGCCGCAGCCCTTGCCCGCATCTCCGATGCCGATGACGCCTTCCAGCGTGTCATAAGGGCGGCCCGTGGCGGCCAGCAGGGTGTCGCCGGTGCGCAGCAGACCGAACAGCGCGACGGTCAGCGTGTGGGTGCCGCTCATGAATTGCGGGCGCACCAGTGCGGCCTCGGCCCCCATGCAGCGGGCAAAGACCTCCTCCAGCTTGTTGCGGCTGTCGTCCCAGACGCCGTAGCCGCTGGACCCCCAGAAATGCCGTGCCTCGACGCCGCAGTCGGTGAAGGCACGCAGCATTTTGAGCTGGTTGTAGTCGCGGATCTCCTCCACATGGGCAAACTGCGCACGGCAGAGGTCGAGGGCCTTGCGGTCCAGCGCCAGCACTTCGGGGCGCAGGTCGTAAAATTGTTCGATCATGTAGTATTCCAATCTGTAGTATAATGTTGAATTTTGCCGATTTGTAAAAATCCAAGCTGTGCATAAAAGCCGCACAGCGCCGGGAAGCAGGCGAACCGCACCGCGCGTTCGGCGGTCAGCTCATTCGCCAGCCCGACAATCAAATACCGCGCCAGCCCCCTGCCCTGCCACGCGGGGTCGGTCACACCCGCGGCCATGTAGCTCTCGGTATCGCTCTGCTCGTAGCAGCCCACCGTGCAGACGGGTCTGCCGTTGTGCAGCAGCGCGCGGCAGGTGCCCACCCCGTGGGCCAGCGCCGTGCAGGCCGCGGAGTAGAACTCGTCGGCCTCGGCGTCGCTCTCGGCAAAGACAAGGCGGCTGACCGGCAGCATCGACGGCGCTTTGTCCGGGACAAGCTCCGCCGGGGGCGCGGGCGGCAGCGGCAGGGCACAGCCCTTTGGCAGCTCCCACAGCGTCAGCGGCGCGGCAGGCTGCCAGCCTGGCAGGGTCAGCGGGTGCTCGGTGCGCAGGGTGTCGGCGTGCAGAAAGCGGAGAAAGCCCGTCAATTCCTCCCGGGCGTCCTCCCCCGCTTCCCCGCCGGGCAGCGCACCGCAGAGCACCGCCGACCCGCCGCGCAGCTCCAGCACCGCGGAGCCGGGCAGCAGGTAGAACGCCCACCCGCTGGCAGGGTGGTTGCCGAACAGGTGCAGATGCGTGCCGAGGGTGGATTCAAAGTAGGGCTTGTGGGCGATGCGGCGGAGAAATTCGGTTTGAAGCTCGGGGGTGGAAGCGGATTGAATCATAGGGGTCCTTTTTCGGGTCAAGTTACGGGTGGCGGGCAGGCGGCAGAGCCCTTCAGCCGCTTACTTCAAATTCTTCACGATATTCTTATAATCCCGTCCTCTGACCTCAAAATTCGGGTACAAATCAAACGACGCGGAGGCGGGCGAGAGACTGACGACATCGCCCGGTTTGGCGGCACCGCGCGCCAGCTCGACGGCGTGCTGCATACTGTCGGCGTGCAGGATGGTCAGGCCGCTCCCGGCAAAGCCATCGCACTCGCGGACGGCCTTCTCGATGCGGGGGCCGGTAGCGCCCATCAGCACCAGCGTCTTGACGTGGGCGAGAACCTCCGGGGCCAGCGGCTCATAGGGGATCTTTTTGTCGTAGCCGCCCGCGATCAGGATGATCTTCTGGTCAAAGCTGCGCAGACCCGCAATCGTGCGCGTGGGGCTGGACGCGATAGAGTCATTGTAGTAGGTCACGCCATCCAGTGTGCGGACCGGCTCAATGCGGTGCTCGACGCCGGTGAAGGTCGAGCCGACCTGACGCATGGCCTCGATGGGCACGCGGCCCCAGACGGCGGCGCAGGCGGCCAGCAGGTTTTCCACATTGTGGAGGCCGCGCAGTTGAATGTCCTTGCGGGGCAGGATCGGCGTCACAACGCCGTTCTCGGCATAGCAGAGCGTGTCGTCGCTCTCGCGCAGGAACGCGCCCCTGTCGGTCTCGTGCAGGCGGGTGAACCAGACCTGCTCGCCCTTGCAGTCCTTCTCCATGCCGCGGGTGATGTCGTTCTCAAAGCCCAGCACGGCGCGGCAGGGCGGGGTCTGCCACAGCAGAATGTTGCGTTTGGCGTCGATGTACTCCTGCATATCCTTGTGGTGGTCGAGGTGGTTGGGGGTCACGTTCGTGACGACAGCCACCTTCGGGCTGCGGCGCATGCTGATGAGCTGGAAGCTGGACAGCTCGACGACGGCCACGGCATCGGAGGTCACGTCGGCCAGCTGGGGCAGCAGCGCCGCACCGATGTTGCCGCCCAAAAAGACCTTGCGGCCCGCAGCCTCGAACATCTTGGAGATCAGCGTCGTCGTCGTGGTCTTGCCATCGGAGCCGGTCACAGCCACGATCTCGCAGGGGCAAAACTCAAAGAAAAGCTCCACCTCGCTCGTGACCATTGCGCCGGCTTTCAGCGCGGCCTGCAGTGCGGGCTTGTAGTACTCATAGCCCGGCGTGCGCATGATGATGTCCTGCCCGGCGAAGCCGTCGGTATAATGCTCGCCCAGACTCAAATTCACCTTCAGGCGGCGCAGCGTGTCGGCGTAGTCACCGAAGTCGTCCAGGCTCTTTTTCTGGTCGCAGAGCGTGACCTGTGCGCCCAGCTCGACAAACTGCTCAATGCAGCGCTTGTGGCTGACGCCCGCACCGATAAAGGCAACCTTTTTGCCCTGAATAAGCTCTTGCAGCTGTTGGATCGGCAGCATAAATATCTCTCCTCTGGCGTAGTTTCTACTTCTATTATATACAAAATGCCGTATTTCTGCAACAAAATTCGGCCCGCCAAGGCGGACCGAAGGAAAATCATGATTACTGCTCGCCGCCCATGGGGATGCCGTGCTTGTCCAGCAGGGTGCGGATCTTGGTCATCGGGTCAATGATGGAAGAAACGCTCTTGTCGTGGTTGATGGCCGCGATGAAGTAGGCGGTATACTTCGAGACGTCGACGTCGTAGTACCACTCGCGCTCCAGCAGTTCCGGCTTGCGGTAGGTCAGGTTCGTGCCCAGAACGGCCTTGATGATGCCGTCGTTGTAGGCCTTGTCGAACTTCTCCAGACCGGCGGTGAACAGCGGGAAGGTGCAGCAGGTGAAGATGTTGCGGGCACCGCGCATCTTCAGCTCGTAGGCGATGTCCAGCATGGACTCGCCGGAGGCGATGATGTCGTCGGCGATAAAGACGTCCTTGCCCTCAACGCTCTCGCCCAGATACTCATGGGCGACGATGGGGTTGCGGCCGTTGACGATGCGGCTGTAGTCGCGGCGCTTGTAGAACATGCCCAGGTTGCAGCCCAGCACGCTGGAATAGTACATGTTGCGGTTCATGGCGCCCTCGTCGGGAGAGACGATCATGAAGTTATCCTTGTGGAAGGAAACGTCCGGCACATGATGCAGCAGGCACTTGAGCACCTGATAGGTGGGCATGACGTTGTCGAAGCTCATGGTGGGCACGGCGTTCATGACGCGGGGGTCATGGGCGTCAAACGTGATGATGTTCTTGACACCGACGTCGCGCAGCTGCTGCAGCGCAAAGGCGCAGTCCAGGCTCTCACGGCTGACGCGGCGATGCTGGCGGCCGCCGTACAGGCTGGGCATAATGACGCTGATGCGGTGGGCGCGGCCGGCAACGGCCTGGATCAGACGCATCAGGTTCTGGAAGTGGTCGTCCGGGGAGAGATGGTTCTCATACCCGAACAACTGATAGGTAACGCTGTAGTTGCCCGGATCGACGAAGATATACAGGTCGTCGCCGCGGGTGGACGCCTTGACGAGACCCTTTGCGTCGCCGGACTGGAAACGCGGGCAGTCGGACGGGATGATGAAGGTGTCAACATCCGTGTTGCCGACCTCGCGCGCCCAGCGGACGAGGTGACTGTCAACGAGTTTGCAAAGCTCCTCTGCGCCGGGACAGGCAATCAGACCGAGATCGGCGATTGCGTCCTCTTTGGCAAAGAAATCACGCGGGCCAAGATTCTGTTCAGCCATTACAGGTACTCCTTACTTCCATCTTGTGTTGTCAATACCACAGGGGCGCGGCGTGCCGCAATGCCCCATTTACTAGTATTGTAGCACAGCGGCGGCATAAAATCAGCCCTGCAAGGCAAGAATTTCTGCATTTTCGACATTTTCCGCGGTTTAAACATTGTGAACCACGCAAGTAGCAAAAAATTCTGGCGGATTTTACAAAAAATTTGCAAACGGACATTTGGCAGGAGGGTTGCCGGGCCTTTTATGGGGCGGAGCCCTTTTGCGCGGCACTGTACCCTGCCAGCAGCCAATCCAGCAGATACAGAACCTTGATGCCATTGTAGTTGCCTAGGGTGTTTTTATCCAGTGTCATAATTGCAACCGTACTATAAAATATCAAAGTTTTTTCCCATTTCAGCAAACACTTTCGATTTTGGCATAGTTTTTGCTGGATTTAAGCTTTTACAAAAAAATACCACCTTCCCATGGAGAAGATGGCGTTCGATTTTTCCTGTCTGTTTACCCGCGGTCAACGCGGTTTTGCACCCAGCGGTGCGGCAGTTTTCCGCCACGCCGCGGACAGATGCCCGGCTGCGGACGGCCTGCGTTCCAACCGCGAATTTCCTTACGGCCACAGTAGACACACATATACTCAATAGATGCACGTCGTGCAATTCTTGGTTCCATACGCAATCCTTTTATTCAATTTGAGTGCTTACGCTCCCTCCAAAGACTTCCCACTTTACCGTAATTCTACAGGACGTGCAGGTATTTCTTCCCGACATTCCTGAGGTTGTGCTGCATTTGCCCCTTCTAAGCACCTTTCCACACTGAGGGCAGCGTACAACAAATTCTCTTCTATCAATCATTTTCAAAGCCTCCTTAATCATTGCTTTTCATTTTTATATTTTCGCCAAAATTGCAAATGGTGTCTTCAACTGTATCTGCAAATTCATGTATGTGTGCTATCTTTTCGTATCCTTCTTCTCGTTCCTCATGGGTGTGGCTACTTCTATTAAAGTTTATCTTTGCGCCGTCCCCCCACATATGAAGGCACGCACCGGATACTTTTCCAGTCGCAACAACTACAGTTCCCAATACCTTCCATGCGTCCATGCAGTGGCCCTTCTCTCTTTTTGATTACTACTTAATAATAGCTATTTCTATATCAATTGTCAATTGTGAATCCGACCAATTCTAAGTAAAGTTATTTATACAATACTATCATAAAGTAGGGAGAGCACCTCATGGCTGACAATACCCGGCTTGCGCGCGAGGTTGGCGCAAAAATTAAATATCTGCGCCAGAAGCGTGGTTTAAGTCAGGAAGCGCTTGCTTTGTCCTGTGATATGAATCCCGCATTTCTCGGTCATGTGGAGCGCGGCATGCGCAGTCCCACACTGAACACATTGCAACGCATCTGCGATGGGCTGGGTATTACACTTACCGAACTCTTGTTGACTGAACCGAACACAGACCTCGAAAGTGCTGCGGCTATCCAGCATGTGACCGACCGTATGCGGCGGCTCTCCCCCGCACAGGCCACCCATGTAGCGGAACTGATTGAGCAGGTTTGTTGCTTGCTGGATGAGGCCGAGAAATGACCCGCGGGCCGATGACGAGCATTGGCCCCTACAGGGTTTCTTTCAGTATAGACTTTGCCTTGGACAGAGAGTGTCCATTTGCTGATAAACCCAAAAATTTTACACAAAAAATGCGCCCGCCGAGGTTCATTCCCTCGGCGGGCGCTGATTACTTATCCGTATTTACTTTTCGTTCTCGTCCTGGACCTTGCGGGGGGTCAGGCGGACCTCCTGGACGCGGCGGTTCGTGGCGCGGGTGACGGTGCCGTCAAAGTCGCCCCAGATAAATTTGTCGCCCACCTTGGGCAGACGGCTCAGCTTCTCCTGGACCAAGCCGCCGATGGCGACGGCGTCAATGTCGTCGTCCTCCTTGATGCCCAGCTCGTCGGCGGTGTCGTCAACACTGGCGCTGCCGGAAATCAGCCAGCTGCCGTCGGACTGCTGGCGGACGTCCTCGACCACGTCGTCGTGTTCGTCCCAAATCTCACCGACCAGCTCCTCGAGAATATCCTCCAGCGTGATGATGCCCGCCGTGCCGCCGTACTCGTCGACGACGACGGCCATGTGGTGCTTGCTCTCGCGCAGGGTGCGCAGCAGCGCAGAAATCTGGGTCACGCTCGTCGTGTAGAGTGTCGGGCCGATCAGGTCCTCCAGCTTGACATTTTTGTCATGCTTCTGCAGGGCCGCAAAACAGTCCTTCTCATGTACGACACCGATGATATTGTCAATCGTATCGTGGTAAACCGGCAGACGGGAATAGCCGCTCTCGGCAAAGCGCTCGGTGACCTCGTCCATCGGGGTGTCGTCGGCCACGGCCACAACATCCACGCGGGGGGTCAGCACATCCTGGGCCTCGACGTCGTCAAACTCGATGGCGCTGCGGATCAGCTCACTCTCGCGGTTCGTCAGCTCGCCGTCCTTCTCGGCCTCGCTGACCATAGTCACCAGCTCACCCTCGGTGATGGTGTCCTTTTCTCCGGTATCAAACCGTTTGGCAAGGAACTTTTTCCACGCACCGAACAGGGCGTTCAGCGGTGTAAAAATCGTGACCAGCGCACTGAGCACGGGGGCAAAGGCCATGGCCAAAGTTTCGGGCATTTCCTTGGCCATGCTCTTGGGGGTGATCTCGCCAAAGGTCAGGACCAGCAGGGTCATGACAATCGTCGAGACGGTAGGGCCGTAAACACCGCCGACAAGGCGGGTAAACAGCACGGTGGCAAGAGAGGACGCACCGATATTGACAATGTTATTGCCGATCAGAATGGTGCTGAGCAGGCTGTCGTAGCGCTCAACCAGCGCCAGCGTGTGCGCTGCTTTGGCGTCACCGTCCTCCGCCTTGCTCCGCAGGCGGATCTCATTCAGCGAGTTATACGCTGTTTCTGCCGCCGAGAAAAATGCAGACAAACCGATCAGGATTATCAGTGCGACGATCATAAATATACTGCCATCGTCCATTGGGGAACTATCAACTCTTTCTGTATGTTATTTATGTGTACAACTACACACTTTATTTATTATAGCATAGATATGCACGCAACGCAAAGGGTACGCCGTCAAATTTGTGTAAAAACGTGTTTTTATCTAATTTTGGAATTTCTTCGGTTCCTTCTTTGCAAAGAAGGAACAAAAGAAGCGTATGGTACGCATCCGCTTGTTCGTTGTTGCTTCGCCCGCAGGGCGCAAAAAGCCTCCCCACGCGGTGGGGAGGTGGCCGAGCGTCAGCGA
>OLOA01001157.1_pt1 | contig 27198 bp, 24 predicted proteins | sample 1672201 | NCBI WGS metagenome assembly OLOA01 (sample SAMEA3136658, study PRJEB25190) | human gut metagenome
ATCAAGATATAATATATCACAATCAACATCTTCAATAATTCTTTCTATTTTATCATTATATATAGCTAATGATTTTACATCACTTTGTAAAAAATCCACTTTATCAAACTGTATTGGTTTTAAGGCCCTTGAATCCCACTTTTTTAGAAATGCTCCATAAACTCCTGCTGTATTTGATACATCTGAAACTGATTCTATTAAACAAGATAATAAATAACAATATTCATCTTCTGTCAATAATTTTTTTTCATACCATTTTTCTATCTGGCTTCTAAAATAATCTATTCTTCCAGCATTTTCTTTTGTAAAGTACATTCTCGCAGAACCTCCTGGAGAATAATTATTATACATAAAATTTTTTTCAATTTTTTTATTTGAATTTAAAAATTCAAACGGATCAAATCCAAGTTTATCAAATGTACATTTAGGAGCAACAATTCTTCCCTTAGTATATATAACACTCCATTTTAAATTATCATTTATTATTAAATCAAATTTGTCTTTTAAATTATCAGAAACTGCTCCTGATCCACAAAATGCATCAAATAATTTATACTTTTTGCCTATTAATCCTTTTTCACATAACAATTTGTTTATTTCAGGCATAATAGATTCCTTATTTCCTAAATATCTCATTCTTTCTCCATTCTACTAGCTTAATCTATATTTATTTACATTTTAAATCTCAACGACATCATCTAATTGACAATCTAAAACTTTACAAATTCTGACTAAAGTTTCCATCTTTACCATTTCATTCTTGCCCATTTTAGCCATTTCATTTGTAGTAATTCCCGCTTTCTCGCTTAATTGAGTCTTATTGATTTTCTTATCTATCATCAATTTCCATAGTTTATCATAATTTACTTGCATAAATTATTCCTCCATAAAACAATTTTTTATTACAAAAATATTCTATCATTTTGCCTCTTTTTATTCAAGATTTTTTTGAATATTTCAAGAAGTTTTTTCAAATAAAAAAGCCAGTAGTTTATCTACCATCCAAATATATTTTTTTCTATTTTTTTTCTATGAAAGTATAGCATTTGAATGTATCTATAATCTCTTAGTTCTATAAAATCTTCATTTTTATATATTAATCCTTTTAATTCAAGAATATCCAATCCGTCAACTATTTCTCCAATTGTCATCTTATCAAGTAATTCTTTGTTGTTTCTATAGAACCTTTCTATAACCTCTTTACTTTTTATATCAATTATTTGTTACTGCTTCATAACATAATCCTTTGTATAATTCCACATAATTAATCCAATCTGGTATTAATTTCATTTCTTTAACCTTATTATCTATACATGCTTTTTCCATAATATCCATCATATCTTTTTCTGCTTTACTTATTTTTATTTTCATCTGCTCTTTGAAGTACCTTCTTTATCTTTCCTATAATATTGCATTTTTTGTTAAGCTTTGAGTATATTGCAGTTTTAATAGTTTCTATACTATTTGAACCAAATAATGAAATATAAATATATTCTCTTTCTTTTAAAAAAAAATTTTAAAAAAAATATGTTTTTCCAATTTTCCAATCTCCACTTATCAAAATACATCTATATACATTAGGAAATTCATTGTTTAATCTATTTTCTAATTCATCTATTGTCATATTTTTTATCACATCATTTAATATTTTATCTTATTATATCACGCTTTTTTATTTTGCCAGGTATTTCCAAAAACTTTCGCCACTTTTTTAGGGCAATAAAAAAATCAAGGAACTTTAAATTTCTTGATAAATCTGGTTGCGGGGGATAGACTCGAACTATCGACCTTCGGGTTACGAGGGCTAGTTGAGAGGTTTGTGTGATTTAGTGAAATCAAGGGTTTCAGCTGATTTATCAATGAAAATTTTGGATACATTTTTTCGAACATTTGTGTAATTTTTTGAATCGATTCACACCAGTTTATCCCCAATTTGATTTATACATATGTTCGTATAATTTTTAGGGAAAACCAATTTGATTTTTTGGAGGTTTTATAAATAAATTTTAGAGAAGTAAATAAAAATGATATTTTAAAAAGTTGGTATGATGCAGAATCCGGATGTAACAAGTGTGGCGGGCTATTTAATACTTAATTTTTCGTTAGGAAGATCACAAAGAAAGCCGACTGAGTCTAGATATGCTGGTTCTATTGTTAGCCGAACTTTATCCGTCGGTACTTATTTTTCTGTCAAAAAGGATAGGCATATATGAAGTTCAGACGATCAATGATCTCGTCGCAATAATTGCTGAGTGAGCTTGCGTAGTTCTTGCTTAATGCGCGCATCAGGCAATGGCGCGAGGGCGTTGATAGCCTTATCAGTGTAGCGAGTGGCGAGTTGACGGGCTTGGGGCAAGCCGTGTTCACTGACAATTGCCGCAATTCGGTCGCTGTTGGCAGCGATTTTTGCTGCGGTCCCGACCAGTGGGGCGAGTTGTTCGGGGACGTTTTGATAGGCATAAATTAACGGAAGTGTGACAATGCCATTATGTAAATCTTCGAGCACCGGTTTATTCAGCGTAGCAGTTGTTTGGGTGTAATCCAACAAGTCATCAATCATCTGAAAGGCCATGCCTAGCTGGCGGCCAAAACGATATGCGGCTTTTTTTTCAGTAAAGTCTAGTTGGCCGATTGTCGCACCAGTGTAAGTTGCCAAAGCAAAAAGTGCTGCCGTTTTGCCGGCGATGGCTTTCAAGTATTCGGAAACACTTGGAATGAGTGGCGCGCTGGGACCATTTTGGTCAACTTCTCCCATAAAGATGTGCTTCATGACGCGCGCATTGGTCGCTAAATCGGTTGTTGCTGGATTTTGTTCGCTTAATAATTGAAAATAGATGGCAAAGAGGAAATCGCCAGCATAGATTGCCTCACGATTGCCTGATTTAGCTGAGACGGTATCGGAACCGCGGCGCAGGTCGGCGTGGTCAAGTACATCATCGTGAACCAAGGTCGCGAGATGTAAGGCCTCAATCGCAGCGCCGGCGGTTATGAGATCGTCGTTGTCAGGGTTGCCTAAACGCGCTAGCATAAGCATTAGCCCGCTGCGCAGCATTTTGCCGCCAGCGTTGATCTGTTGCTGGATCAATGCGTGGACTTGCGGCTCACGCAAAACAGCGACGTGTTCAAGCCGTTGCTGAATCTGTTCGAGTTGTTGATAGACCATGGGGAATCGGTGCCACAGTGGATGAATCATGCATTTTCTCTCTTTCCTATAGACATATTCACTCTACTGTATGTGATTCTTAAAAGTCAATTGTTGGAGGTTGTCATGTCTTTATCTGTTTTTCTTGAGTTGGTTGAGATCAAGGCCAAAACGGCTTCAGTTTTTCCGTTTTTATTAGGCACATTGTTTGCCTGGTATCATTATCATACGTTACATATCCCTGAATTACTGGTTTTCTTCGTGGCCATGTTGCTGTTTAACATGGCGGTTGACGCGAACGATAATTATCAAGATTACAAACGATCAGAGCGCACAGCAGCGTTGCGTTTTCGCGAGAAGACTAACATTATTGGGGTTCATCATCTCAACCCGAGTATGATTGGGTGGATGGTTGTCGGCATGATGGTAACCAGCGGTGTGTTGGGCCTCTGGATGGTGAGCCGCACGGGGTGGCCCTTGCTGGTGATGGGATTGTTTAGCTTTGCAGTCGGCTATGGTTATGCTGGCGGTCCGCGACCAATTTCGGCCACGCCGTATGGGGAATTTTTCTCAGGATTTACGATGGGTTTCGTGATTTTCCTAATTGCCGTTTATGTCAACGTCTTTAATGTTGCCGCCTTCTCATGGCCGTTGATCGGATCGGTTTATCTTGCCAGCGGATTGGCACAGTGTACGATTGCGGCCTTGTTGCTGGCCAATAATATTGCCGATCAAGAAGAGGACGAAACGCTCAAGCGCCGAACGATTGTGCATTATCTTGGCCGTTCTCGTAGCATCATCTTCTTCTATGGATTATATACAGTTGGGTTTTTGATGCTGATTGCTGCTGTTGCGCTGGGGTTACTGCCGAAATTAACCTTGTTGACACTGATCACCGTACCCATGGTGGTGAAGAACGCACGCGGTTTTGCAGCCAATCCGGTTAAAAAACTGACTTTTCCGAATGCCATCAAGAATCTTTTTATCACGACGTTGGCCCAGGTTGTCTTTCTCGCATTGGGCGTCTTCTTGAATATCTGACCCGAATATCACGATGGAGGTTTTCATGAGCATTGCAATTCGACCATTTGTCAAAAAAGATCTGACCAGATTTGTTTCCGCAATCTCGCCATTGCTGTCGCCTTCAGCCGTAAACTTTGCGTTGATCACGGATACCCACGATAAGGCAAAATTTGCCACCACTTATTATGGACCTACTGGTTACTGGCATGTACGCGAACAGCAATGGTTAAGTGGCCAATTACCACTGGCACTCCGGGTCCATCTTGGCGACTTGGTGGATGGGTCCGAGGCACCATGGCTGACTCGACTGCGATTACGGAACATCATGGCTGATTATCAAAGCGGTCCTGTCCCGTTTCTTGTGACAAAAGGCAATCATGACGATAATGACAAGTTTGCCGAAAAGCGTGCAGGGCATCGCGGCAGTTTTTTGCCAGAAGTGAACCAGACGCTGATTTTTAAACCAAATGCTGAGCAGACAGGGGTGGCTGTTTCGCAAGAAGGGCTAATGGTTCAAGACTTTCCTAACTTGCGGATCATTGTTTTGAATACGGCAGATGTCCCTTTGATTGATGGTCATAAGGCTTTTGATGTCAAGAAAACACTTGCGGTCTCATTCGCTCAGCTACGGAATTTTGCATTGGCATTAAAAGGTGCTGGTAAGCGAGATGTCTTGTTGTTGAGCCATGCCCCGGCTTTGAAGGAAAATGGCCAGCCGACACTGAAATTTAATGGCCGCGCTGTCCATGAGTTATTGCGAGCATTTAATTTCCACGCGAGCGGGGTGTTGCATACTGGCGAGGCACCAGCGTTTGGCGGTCGTCTGCGGTTTGACTTTAGGCAGTCAAGCGGCCGAGTGGTTGGTTATTTAGCTGGTCACTATCATTTAGAAGGAGATTACATTGTTAATGGCATTCATTACAGCCTGCAGAATACAAGCGCGTTGATGGGCCGTCATCACGGTCTAACAACCAAGTTCAATCGCCGGTATGATCGACGCTTTGGTATGCCGAGCGAATATGCCGGTTATGTGGTGAGTGTGGATACACAACAGCGGCTGCTTAGCTTGTATGGCTACGGTGCTGCGAGCCGTGTTCGGCGTTTTCAGTATTGATCGCGGATGGTACGATTTTTTTAAATAAATGACGTGATTAGCTTGCAAAGTTAGCGCTTACATGATACACTTTAATTGAAGTTAAGGAAGAACCAAAAAGGTCGATGCAGGAACCGAGCATTACGATCCTTGTCTAGCATTACCAAGACGAACCAGCTCGAAAGTGATGTGTGTGTCGCAAAGCACGAATAGACAAATAGAGCGTTGGTGCAGTAAGTATCTGCGCCACCAGTCGTACGATTCATGTTCCAACTGACCAAAGATGAACACACATGGAGGTACGAGGCTAATAAAAAGACTCAGTAATCCAAGCGGGGCAATGAGCTTCCCATAGATGTTCAATAGGGTGTGTCAATAGGACCACCAAACAACGCCTAGTTATAGGGCAACATCATTTCAACACTCGTCGTTCCGTACAAGTGAATAAGTATTTTTTAGAAGGTGTCGCAGTATTAAGGTTATCGAAGAAGGTTTTACAATTAGTACCAAGAAAAGTTTTGAGATTATTGCATCGATCAAATCCTTAACTTAGGAGATCCAAGTTCACCTGTAGGAACTTGGATCTCTGTTTTTTTGCGTTTTTTGGGATGTAAAGTGCCTCAAAAATCGTACACTTACTTTGCAAGAAAATCCTGAAGTCATTCATTTCTGGTCCCGTCAACCTACCAAACGCAATCGGCTCAAATGAAGGTGACTGAAACAACCAAGGTGCTGCTAATCAAAGTCAACAATAATAATACCGGTTTAGCTTACAACCATATTCAAAAAAATCTTAGATGCCTTGTTAAAGGCGATGTTCTTCAGGTACCAATTGATCTTAAGCGCCTTATCCAGTGACTAAGTATCTTGCCCAGATCTAATCCATATGATAGGCTATGCAAAGCATTGTTAATAGGATTAACCTTCGGGGCTAAAGCAATGACTCATCTGCCATACATTCTGGGGTTAAAATACGAACCAGTTTGTCTAAAATGACAGTAGGTAACAATTTACCGACTTGCTAAGAGTTAGAAAAGATAGCGTCAAAATGAAGATTCATACAACGTATTTTGGGGCTGTGTTGGTAGTAACGCCCCCGAATGAATTCAAAGTCTCGTAAACAAAAATTGTTGCGTTATTTTTTTCTTGTAAAAAAAGATTGATTGCAATGAACATGTCCTTCTGAGGGAAAAATGCAAGAGATGTTATTACTAATATCAATAATAGCATTGCTCTCATGGATGAGCTAATTGCAAACAAAGCATTGACTAGTAATATAATTGTTGGTACTAAGATGATTATCACCATTATAGAATCCGCTTTTATTTTTCTCATTTGTGCTCCTCATTTCGAACTTTAAGGGGAATTTGTTTGAAAATCAATTTTTTTAAATGGATCAGAGATGTCCGCCATTGGAAAACAATATACTTGTTTATGATGATATCGATAGTGACGTATAGTATGATTGGCTTGTGCCGACAGTTATCAGTATCTAGTATTCAGAAAGTATTACAATTGCTAACAGGCCAGAAAATTTTTGCTTTATTGTTCTTAGGTTGCTTAGCAGTCACACCAATGATTGTGTATGACAAAGTTTACGCGGACAAACTTTCCGTACCTTCTCGGGGCGGTTTCTTCAACATGACTAGCTGGTCATTAAATGTCGTAAATAATGTTGCCGGTACAGGAGGTATGGTAGGGGCTTCTCTCAGATATGCGCTTTTGGGGCAACATGTCAATGCTCATACTGCAACTAAAATGTCATTTCACATCTCACTTTTTTCGTTATCAGGCCTTTCGATTAATTACAGCATATCCGCATTACTAATTAAGAATAACAATGTATCAATTTTAGCAGGTTCGCTTTCATATATTTCTTTTTTGATTATAGTCTATCCACTCATACCATTAATGCTGAAAACACCATCCTTAAAATTTCCCACAAAATTGATCTTGCTAATGACATCGGTCATCGAATGGTTTGCATGCTTTGGTATAGTGCTATTATCAAATGCTATTTTAAATTTAAATATTGATTTATTTGTTTTATATCAGAGCTATTTCTTCTCTGCTGCACTCGGTGTGGCATCGTTGATTCCTGGAAGTGCCGGTTCTTTTGACCTAAGCCTGACTGAAACGTTAAAACCTGCAGGCGTACTGCCTAACACCTCTGCAAGCCTGTTAATTTTGTACCGGTTATTCTATTATGTAATTCCTACCATTCTTGCTGTTGTTTGGTTTATTTTATTAAAAACCAATATCTTGCAATCTAAAGCCAACAAATGATAACGGTTTCTAGTCAGCATAGTAGCTGTTAGAACGCGTTTAGAATATTATTAAAAGTATCCGAATAACGGCTGAAATTAGCTGTATAGCAGTGGCTTGTGACTAGCTTTCGCAAATACATCACAGATCACAGCCTTTACTTATCCATCTATAAATTCGTTCAACTTTCCGATGTTGAAGTGTGAAAATACCGCTTTTTAAAGAATTTGTTTTGCAATAATGATAGCTGCACTAATGGGATAAGTATACATTTGTTCACTAGAAGCATTGCTACTGTATTGGCAGGTGAGTGTCTTCAACCGCAAGGAATTCCTTTATTTTGAATTCAATTTACCTGAAAATAATCTCCAAGTCAAAGAAACCCAACACGCTGTTCTAGATTCGACTTTTGGGTAATGGCCATACGTGTAGATGGTTCAAGATTTATCTTAGTTGATGATTAAGCACTGACTGTATAACCTGACCATCCTCAAATAAAAATTTTTAAATACAAGATTAGACAAATGTTAATAAAACGATTAGATATTACATGATGCGAGGACGAGTGACATAATGAGTTGTCAGGAGACTTAAAAATTAACTATACGAGGAGGAATACCCATGGAACTCTTAAACGAAAAAGAGCTAGCTCACGTTATTGGTGGTAAACGAAAGTGCCCCAAAACGCCCTTTGATAATACGCCTGGCGCATGGTTTGCGCATTTGATTTTGGGCTGCTAGTGACTAGGATCATTTGCTTTATCCGAATCCTACACGGCCATAAGTCGATCGCGAAGATACGCCAAAGCCATGTTTAGAATGTTCAAGAGATCGTCGCGTTTTGAGCTGATTTCTAGAAAACTTCATCCTAGCTTGACTTGTATTGATATTTCACCGTCAATTTATCCGGCTAACGTGTCTAATTGCCGCACTTTTTAGAGAACTCGAACATGTTCTAAGTAAATTTATGGTTGCGATAGTATTCGGCCCCGCTCTCACAAGCTTCAGGCTTTAGTCGGAGGTGTTGACAAAATTCGCTTGTTTATTTTCCGACAGATTAAACACGAAATCGTCCTTTGCATCGTCCACTTCAGTTTGGCCGCCTACACGTGCGTTTATTGTTAGCTTATCGAGAGTGGTCGCTGAACAATTAGTCTACCTAATTGTTCGAAATCTTATTTTTCCATTAAACGTTCAGCCAAACAGCAACCATGGTAACTGTGTCGTCGGATGGCTGTTTGGGTCTGTCAAATAACCGTGACTAAATTGTCAAAGAACCTGTTAGTAGATGCAAAAATTGCTGTTTTCTCAGAGCTTCAAGGGGACCTCGAACCAGCAGATTATTTTAAGCATCATGCGTTCGCCTGAAGCTAACAGGCTTGATTGCTATAAGTAGCGTTACTGAATTAACCGATCTTTCCGTTCTGGTTGATGCGGAAGCATTGTAGAATTATTTACCATGAGCGTTTCAGGCTTCAAGCAAACTGCTCAAAATCAAACTGACTTAAAAGACAGCGACTTCGGTACTCCTTATAGCATAAGGAATATCGAAGTCGTTTTAAGTGGAACTCAAATTCGTTCGCTTACCTTTAAAAAACTTCTGTGTTGCTAGTTATCGTGCCTCGTATTCCGACTGTTCTCCCGAAGAGAGCGAACTGGCGCAGAAACATTCTGCTCACGCTCTTGAATTGACTTGCGACGCTAAATCTTTATACTGAAACAAGTAATGATCGTCATTCACGCGAAAAGGGGTTAACTGTATGTGCGGAATCATCGCGTTTGCGGACAAGACAATTTTAAATAAAAAGCCAGTTATTAATAACATGATGGACATGATCAAACACCGGGGTCCCAATTCCAGCGGCGAATATATCAATGATAACGTTGCCCTCGGATTCCGCCGGTTGTCGATCATTGACTTAAAAGGTGGTTCGCAGCCGATCCTGAATGAGGATGGCACAGTTGCGATCATCTTTAATGGGGAAATTTATAACTTCCAGAGCATTCGCAAGGATTTGATTGCTGCTGGTCATGTGTTCAAGACCCATTCCGATACCGAGGTTCTACTTCACGGTTATGAGGAATATGGGATGGACGAACTTCTCAAGAAGATTCGCGGGATGTTCGCCTTCCTTATCTGGGATGACAATAAGAAGGAAATGTTTGGCGCGCGTGATTTCTTTGGAATCAAGCCAATGTATTACTATCACGATGGCGATACCTTTATTGTGGGTAGTGAAATCAAAGCATTTTTGAAGCATCCTAAGTTTAAGAAACAATTGAACAAGGAAGCACTGAAGCCTTATTTGACTTTCCAATATTCGGCTTTGGATGAGACTTTCTTTAAAGGGGTTTACCGGATTCCTGAAGGGCACTATTTTACCTTGAAGGATAACAAGTTAACCATTAAGAAGTATTGGGACATGGATTTCAAGGCGAACAATTTGAGCTTTGAAGATACTGTTGCAGCTATTGACAAGAGTGTTTCTGAGTCAGTTGATGCTCACCGGATTTCCGATGTCGAAGTCGGGTCTTTACTTTCATCAGGGGTCGATTCCTCTTATATCACCGCCTTGTTGCGGCCAGAGCATACCTTCTCAATTGGTTTTGACAACAAAAAGTATCACGAAGGCGTTGCCGCTAAGGAACTCAGTGACAAACTCGGTTTGGATAACACTAGTGATATTGTTACTGAAAAAGAAGCGTTAGATAACTTCCCGTTGATTCAATATCATTTGGATGAACCGGATTCCAATCCTTCCTGTGTACCGCTATACTTCCTAACGAAACTGGCACACAAAGACGTGACCGTTATTTTGTCTGGGGAAGGTGCTGATGAACTCTTTGCTGGTTATGCGAACTATGGCTTCCATACGCGCAGCCACGCCATTCGAGTCTTTGCGGACGGTTTACGCAAGTTGCCAAAAGGTGTTAAGTATACGATCGCCCATGGCCTGAAAAAGATGCCGAATTTCCATGGCCGCTTGCATCTTTATGAATCAACAGCCCCTGCCGAAGAATTCTTCATCGGCGAAGCACTGGTTTTTCATGAGGGCCAGGCTGACAAGATCTTACAACCGGAATTTCGGCAAAGTGAGAGTGTTCGTGACATCGTGACCGCTTCGTACAAAAAGGTACGTCATTACGATGATGAAGTTAAGAAGATGCAGTATCTCGACATCCACCAGTTCATGCCAAAAGATATTCTTTTGAAAGCTGACAAGTTGTCGATGGCCAACTCGATGGAATTGCGGGTACCGTTCCTTGATAAGGAAGTGGCTAAGGTCGCGGCTGGTATCCCAACCAAGTATCTGATCAATTCGCACAACTCGAAGTATGCATTGCGTGAAGCTGCTAACCGTCACTTACCGGAAGAATGGGCGAGTCGTGAAAAGCTCGGTTTCCCAGTGCCGGTCAAGCAGTGGTTGGAAGACGAACCGTTCTACAAGACGGTCCGCAAAATGTTTGAACAAGACTGGGTCAAGGAATTCTTCGATCAGGATGCCATTCTCGATATCTTGGATCGTACGTATCGGCAGGAAAGCGATGATCGTCGGAAAGTTTGGACGATTTACACCTTCCTTGTTTGGTACAAGGTCTATTTCATCGATGATGAAGTGCCGCATTATATTGCAGATTCAAGTAAAGAGAAACTTGAAGCATAATCCATCGTATTGAATAATAAGCACAAGGCAAATGCAGCAGTTCAGATCTGCAAGCGCCTTGTGCTTATTTTTGATTTAAGACTTAATTAGAAAGGAAATCATGATGCCACAAGCCGACTGTATCTTTTGCCATCTTCCTCAAGCCAGTATCATTCTTGAAAATGATCTCGCAGTGGCCTTTTGGGATATTCATCCTGTGAGCCAGGGTCATTTGCTTGTGATTCCGCGGACGCATCGAAGCAACTTCTTCGACCTAAGCGAGGAGGAGCTGTTAGCCATCAATCGTCTCATTCATGCAGGCAAAACGTTGATTGACCAGCAATATCATCCTGATGGTTATAATGTTGGCGCTAATGTCGGCCTGTATGGCGGTCAAACAGTGATGCATTGCCACCTGCATTTGATCCCGCGATACCGTGGGGATGATCCTAATCCTGCTGGCGGTATTCGGAAAATGCTACCGAATGGCCAAGAATTTGCCTAATTTAGATGTAGACAGTCAAATCATGTATTTTCGGCAAATAAGAAACGACTGTCGTCAATTTTTGCTTGATATTCCTTGCATACATCAAAAACCCGCCAAAAATTGACGGGTTTTTGATGTGCATTGGCTTGCCTTAATCAGGGCAATTCAATCAGTCTTTGCTACTTGGCAAAAATGGCTGAACCAGATTTGCCAAAGCTTCAATGTTCCGCGTTTGAATATACACAGTACCAGAGCCACTAAAGCGGTTGACCAAACCTTCGCCAGTTGTGAAGCCAATGACACCGCTGGCAGGTTGAATGTTGTAATTTAGCTTGCTGTCCCATGCAACGACATGACTGTTATCAATCACATATTCATGACTGCCATCCAAGGCGATCGGAATGATGTCACCATAAGCAGATACGAGCATTGTCCCAGTTCCGGCAGTTTCCATAATGAAGAACCCGCCAGTCCCACCAAACAAAGCACCGCTGACTTTTTGACTCACCATGTGATAGCTGGCGGTGGTGTCCATGGCCAGAAAAGCACCCGTGTTCAAACGATATTGATGGGTGTCATCAAGGGTTAACTCTTTAATAACGCCAGGATTACCGGGGGCGATGGCCAATTCAGCATCTGGGGCAGTGCCAGTGGCGGTTGTGATGAAAAAACGTTCGCCGCTGGTGACTGAGCGGCCGATAGCACTCATGATACCGCCAAGGCCCTTCTTACCATTACTATTCATATGACCGCTGAGTTCGACCAAGCCATTGTGATAAATCATGGACCCGGATTCAATTTGAATCGTTTCATCTTGGCCCATTGTGATGTTGACAACCGGGAAGGTGCTGTTAGGTGTGATTGAATAATTCATGACTAAATGCTCCTCTCTTAATTAAGGTCATTGTAGCCTATTCTGAAGGGTCTGTGTTGGTTGTTGTCGTTTGGCAAAACTGCATTTTTCGTGGTGTCCTTATACGAATTAAAGGAAAGAACGACGAAAAACCTGAAAATACCGACGTTTAAATTTAAATGAATCCCGAACTGTTCCTCAGGTGTATATTTTGGATAAGATAACCAAAATTGTCAGTCGGCAGATGTTGGAAGGGATACTGCGATAACAAGACGGCAAGCAATTAAAAGGCAAATTTTGTATATTGTTAAGATTTAACAACTCGCAGCCCGAATGAAGGAGCGATTCTGAATGGATGAAAAGCAAGCAATCATGGTTAAGATGTTAGAACTACAACATCTTTTCGGAAAACAAACAGATGTCACCGCCCAAACGATTGTCTTAAAAATAAAACAGGCGATTGATAAACTAGCAAGTAAACGAACACAAGGGATGAACATTGGCCCGCAAGTGCGGTCGATCGGCTACTTTATTAGAGATGAGATGTGTGAACATCACTATCAACTCACGGCAGAGCAACAAACTGTTCTTCTTGATATGGAAGGTCAGGCACTAGACATTGAACGAAATTTCCAGCCTGGCTTAGCACTTTCTGGGATAAACCTTTTTTAAAGTGATCTCAAAAAGTCGTTAAAAAAACTGAATTGCTAATGATATCTCATAAATCATTTGACAAATGCTTCACAACCCAGTAACCTGTAACTAATCTAATTCTTAGGAGGTTCTCATAATGACCAACAAGCTGACTCAAAGCGAACAGTCCTTTTATTTCTGGTTTTTCAGACACGATCTGTGAGACCAGTTACCTTTGAGTGAGCGGTCACACAGATCAAGCAATTGACTGTGTGGCTGAGATCAGGAGAATCATTCCCATTATCTTACCCCACAGTCGGCTTGTGACTGTGGGGTTTTTGTTTGATTTCAAGCAGCAGAACGAGTGACTCGCTAATCAAAATGGTCTCAAGAAGGGGACAATTGACCGTGGCGGCAAAGTTCGGACGCCTAGGTCTTCCCCATGAAACACGTTATGATAGAACTATAAGGAAAAATATTGGAGGAAAATAATATGGCATTAGTTGATCGGATGAATCAGGAAGTTAAGCAGCTCAAGCCCAGCGATATTTTGCAATTTAATGCTGCCATCAGCGGGATTGAAGGTATTGTCAAGCTGACACTTGGCGAGCCGGATTTTCCGACACCTGAACATGTGAAGGCGGCCGGTATTGCATCGATTGAAAACAATGAGAGTCATTACACGCAAAGCAAAGGACTTCCAGGATTGCGTGCTGCTGCCAGCCATTATCTGGCGACGAAATACAACACCAAATATGACCCGGAAAGCCAAATTTTGATCACTGCCGGAGCGACAGGCGGTATCTATTCGAGTTTGACGGCAATGCTGAATAAAGGCGATACCGTCATCATCCCGACGCCAATTTTTCCGTTGTATATTCCAATTGTGTTGTTGAATGGTGCCAAGCCGATTTTTATTGATACGTCAGAAGATGGTTTCATTTTGAAACCGGAGAAGTTGCAGAAGGCAATTGAGGCAAACAAAGACACGGTAAAAGCCGTTGTTTTGAACTATCCGACGAATCCGACAGGTGTGACATACGATCGCGCGGATTTGGAGGCCTTGGCAGCGGTGATCAAGCAATACGAAATCTTCGTATTGAGTGATGAAATATACTCCGAGCTGACGTATACAGGCAAACATGTGTCGATGGGTGAAATTTTACCTGATCAAGCGGTTGTATTGAATGGGGTCTCAAAGTCCCATGCTATGACCGGTTGGCGGGTCGGAATCACCGCAGGACCAGCTGATGTGATTCAGCAGATTGGCAAAGTAAGTGAATTCACGATCACGAGTGTCACCACCAATGCGCAGCGCGCCGCTGAAGAAGCCTTGAAAAACGGCATGGATGATACGCAGCCAATGAAGGAAGCTTATATGAAACGCCGTGACTTCTTGATCAAAGCCTTAACTGCCGCAGGGTTGACTGTGCCGAACCCAGATGGCGCTTTCTATATTTTTGCTAAGCTGCCGGAGCGAATGCATGATAGTTGGAAGTTCGTCTACGCTTTGGCGCGCGAGGCGAAGGTTGCGGTAATTCCTGGCGCTAGTTTTGGCCCCGGCGGTGAAGGGTACGTGCGGATTTCTTATGCAGCTTCAATGGCGGATCTCAAGTTGGCGGCCGAGCGCATCGCCAAGTATATGGCAACGCATTAATGAGCTGATTGAAAAATGCTGGGCTAACAATCTGGAGGCAAATATGACAAAAATTCTAATGTATACCGTCCGACCTGATGAGCGGGCTGCGATTGATGCTTGGGTCGCTGCTAATGATATTCAAGTTGATACCAACACGGTTGAATTTGGACCGGACACCGTTGATTTAGCCAAGGGGTATGACGGTGTCGTGATTCAACAGCATGGTGCGATTCCTGAGGAAATGGTTTACCAAAAACTGAAGGCATTTGGCATCAAACAGCTGACATTGCGCATTACCGGCTACGATATTGTGAACCTTGATGCCGCCACTGCAAACGGATTAGTTGTGACCAATGTACCGGCCTATTCGCCACGATCGGTTTCCGAACTGGTTTTAGCCCAAGTCATGCGGTTGATTCGGCATTTAGGGGAAGCAAGCGCCCGCGAAGCGAAGGATGATTATAGTTGGACCGGCCTTGAAGCACCTGAAATTCATAACTTGACGGTCGGTATTATTGGTGCTGGTAAAATCGGCAGTGCTGTGGCCCGTATTTTTCGGGCATTGGGAGCGACTGTGATCGTCAGTGATCCAGTGAAGCGGCCTGAATTGGCGGATACGGTCAGTTATGTGGATCTAAACACCTTACTCACCACATCTGATGTCGTGACGGTCCATACACCGTTGGACGGCTTGACCACCCACCTCATTGATGCGGATGCGTTACGTAAAATGAAACCGACCGCTTATCTGATCAATGCAGCACGCGGTCCGATTGTCGACACGGAGGCGCTGATAAAAGCACTTAATGATCACACGATTGCCGGAGCAGCCTTGGATACGATTGAAGGCGAAGCCGGTATTTTCGGAGAAGACCGCAGTCAAACGCTCGTTGATAATCAGGCACTTGAAACTTTGAAGGCTATGCCGAATGTTGAAATTTCACCACATATCGGTTTTTATACGGATGCGGCGGTCAAAAATATGATTGATATTTCACTGGACGATGTTAAAACCATTCTTGAAGGCGGCAAGTCAGCGCATCAAGTCAACTAACTTGGAGGACAAGTCAATGAAACAAGATGCTAAAACCATTACTATGAACATTTTGAACGGATTATCCGTGGGAATTATTGTCGCCTTGGTACCCGGCGCTATTTTGAACGCAATTGTCAAACTGTTGCTGCCAAGCTTTCCGCAATTGGCGGTGGTTACCTACATGACAGGGGCGGCAATGACTTTGTTGCCGGCACTGTCGGCTGTCTGTGTCGGCATGCTGGCCAAATTTACGCCGATTCAAACCAGTTCGTTAGCTTTGGCCGCGATCGTTGGGGCGGGCAACTACCATCTGACTAAAACAGGATTGACGGTTGCTGGTACTGGCGATGTCATTAACCTTGCGATCACCTTAGCCATTGGTTATTTGTTGATAGTGCTGCTTGGTGACGCCTTGAAAGCTTATACGATTTTGCTCATTCCATCACTGGTGCTGGTCATTGCTGGCTGGATTGGCATGTTAACGCTTGGGCCGGTTTCAAGCATCACGAAGTATATTGGTGTCGTTGTCCATGATGTGACGGCCTTGCAGCCAATCGTGATGGGTGTGCTCATGGGGATCATTTTCGCCGTGTTGATTGTGAGCCCGATCAGTACGGTCGGTATTGCCACGGCAATCTCGTTGACCGGTATCGGTGCGGGTTCTGCTAACCTCGGGATTGTGGGGGCAGGTTTTGCCTTGGCGACCTATGGCTGGAAGGCAAACTCTTTTGGCACGTCGCTGGCTCACTTCCTCGGTTCGCCAAAAATGCAGATGGCTAACATTCTTTCTCGGCCAAAGCTCTTTTTGCCGATGGCGATTAATGCTGGCATTCTAGGCGGTATTGGGGCGGCGTTGAACATTCAAGGCACCCCGGCCAGTGCCGGTTTTGGATTTTCTGGCTTAGTCGGTCCCTTGGCAGCGCTTGATGCTATGGGCAGTGTCACAGTTGGCAATGTCCTTGAATTGACCTTGTTATTCTTTATCTTGCCGATTGCGTTGGCCTATGCGAGTCATGTCTTGTTCACCAAGACGCTGCATTATCAAGACCCTAAAGACTATGCTTTGAATTACAACTGATAGGTTTCTATCAATCCCGCCTAAAGCCTGGTTGTGAATGGACATAATCTTGGATCAACAAAAGAAGTTCTGTAGGTTTAACGCTCAATGCTATCAGTAAAATTTGTAACGTCTAAAAGCACATTTTTTGCGAAAATTTATTTTTTGATAACTAAATTGGTTCGGGATGAAGAATTCGCTAAGCTAAAATAAAAAACGCACGTTTTGTCGATAATGGTATAGGTTATGGACGGCTTGCATGATAAAATGAAAGGGATTTAATGCACTTAAAAAGTGAGGTGATGACGATGGTGGCATGGCTGACCCAACAAGTTTTTTGGTTACAAATTCTTGTGATCATTGGTGCCATGCTTTTGGCGATTGGCTTATTGTGGATGCTTTTTTCTTTAGTCTTACTGCCGCTGATCGCGTTCTTGCAACGATTACTGGCACCCGTTGAGAACACGACATCCGTCAGTGATCGCGATTATTTGTTGGGGACTGTTACATTAGCTGTTTCTGATGGTCACACTGGTGAAGTGATGGTGACTGGCGGTGGTTTGGCGCGGCAAACCTATCCCGCCAAATTGTGGTCCGGCACGCATCAAACACTGGCTCAAGGCACCAAGGTCGTCATCATTGAACTCAAGCAAGGCACCGCATATGTTGATGCATTTAGGAGAGCGTGAACTGGCGCGGTTAGCCATCGCATTTAGAGGAGGGGACTTATGGAAATTCTAACTGATTATATGCCGTGGATCATTGCGGCCATCGTCTTGATTTTGATTTTTATTTTCTTGGCGACCCATCGCAAAACCGCACTGCCCAACGAAGTGTTGATTATCTCTGGAGCCATGATTTCGGGCAAGCACAGTTTTAGAGATGTTAACGGCAATCGAGTTAAGCTGATTACGAATGGCGGTTCGTTCATTCTGCCAATCCTGCAGCGCTGGGATGTTTTGAGTCTGAATACACGCACGATTGAAGTCGCAACCCCAGAAGTGTACACACAACAAGGGGTGCCAATCATCGTCAACGGAACCGTTATTTTGAAAATTGGTTCCAGTCAAGAAGAGGTCGCGACGGCGGCAGAACAATTTCTGGGCAAGAATGACGAACAAATCAATTCGGAAGCAACCGAAATCCTTGAAGGCCATCTGCGCGCTATTTTAGGTACTTTAACCGTGGAAGACACGTACCAGAATCGTGATGCCTTTGCGGAGAAGGTTCAGGATGTAGCTAGTTCAGACTTGGCAAAAATGGGTTTGCAGATCATCTCATTCACGATCAAGGATATTGCCGATAAAAACGGTTATCTGGATTCGCTGGGTAAAAAGCAAATCGCTGAAGTTAAGAAAAATGCAGCGGTGGCTGAAGCGGCGGCCAGTCGTGATACCCGAATTCAGCAAGCGCAAGCGGATCAAGAAGCTAAGCAACAAGAAATTGAGCGGCAGACACAGGTGGCTGATGCCGAACGCGAACAGCAAGTCAAAATGGCTGATTTCAAGAAACAGCAAGAAATCGCCCAAGCGCAGGCAGATCAGGCTGCTATTGTTGAGCAAATGAAGGCCAAGCAAGTTCAAAAAGAAAAAGATATTGAACTTGCCCAAAAAGACGCTGAACTACAAGAGCAAGAATTGAATGCCAGCGTGCGTAAACAAGCCGACGCCGATCTGTATAAGGCGCAGCGCGCAGCTGAAGCGCAAAAAGCTACGCAGATCGCGGCAGCTGAGGCATCAGCCAAGCAGGTAGAATTAGCCGCCGAAGCCAACGCTAATGCCACTAAGGCCATCGGGGAAGCAGAAGCTGGCAAAACGCGGGCAATTGGGCTGGCGCAAGCGGAAGCCATTGCCAAGCAAGCAGAAGCAGCCCGTCAGTTAGACGAATCCGGTCGCTTTAAGATGACCATTGAGGCAATGCCAAAGATTATCGAAGCCGCGATGAGTCCATATGCCAATGTCGATTCGATCAAGCTTTATGGTGACGGTGATCTGACCGGTCAAACCAGCGGCAGTCTGGTCAAACAATTGGACATGTTGCAAGAAGTTGCCGGAATTGATATTCGCGGGATGCTGAACGGCGCCTTGATGCATCAAGCTGGGAATCAACCCGTTGTCGATGCCATCAAGGATCAACATGCAGATGCACCGAAGCCGCCAGCAAAAGCAACAATGGCCCCTAAAAAAGAAACCGGTGATGATGTCTCAAAACCGACACCTTCGCGGATGGCAGAAAAGAATAAGTAACCTATAAGTTGTTAACTTGCTAGTGACAAAAGGTTGGATTAACAAAAAAGCATCCTTTCCGGTAAATTTTTGCGGAAAGGATGCTTTTTTATTAAATGCGATTCAAGACTTGTAACGCTAGGCAATCCCCTCAATATAAGGCGCCGGGCGCTGAAAGTTTTGATGAATACTGCTATAAATGACCCGAACAGCTTTATCGTAATCAAGATCATGTACGCCGATTAGCAAATTGATATCGTCATTGGTCTGACTAACGAGTTGTACGTTGAGCAGGTTATCATCCAGATAAGCGAGGACTTTTCCGGCAATGGCTGGTCGTTGTCGAAGTTTACGAGAAACCATGGCGATTAACGCAACATTTTCGGTGACTTCCATTTTGTCTGGTTGACAGGCAGCGGCGATTTCAGCGGTCAGCTCCTGTACCGAGACTTGACGACGCGGTTCACGAATGAGCAGACTGAAACTGTCAATGCCCGTGGGCAGATAATCGACAACGAGATGGTGCGCTGCAACTACCCCGAGCGCATGTTGAATGACTTCTAAGTGCAAGGCCAGCTGGTACTTGCGGACCGTGATGACCAAATAATGTTTACGGCCAGCAATACCAGTGATTGTTTTGAGATCATTGGCGGGGTCATCATCATGAATGATCAGCGTGCCTGGGTCTTCTGGCGCATTGGTGTTCAAAATACGCGTCGGGATGCCACATTCACGGACCGGTTGCACTGCTTCTTCTTGGAAAACACTAAATCCCATGTAGGTGAGTTCGCGTAATTCGTCGTAACTCATCACATCAATACTGTCGGCATCTTTAATGATACGCGGATCGGCCATTTTAATGCCTGAAACATCGGTCCAATTTTCATAGAGATCAGCGTGGGCCAAGCGTGCTAGCCATGCACCAGAAATGTCAGAACCGCCGCGCGGCATCAGCTTGACATGTCCGTCTGCGTCGCGACCATAAAAACCGGGAACGACGATACCATGATGGCTGGCTAGTTGTTGATAAGCAGTCTGAGTTTTGGCTTCATCAATGGCGCCTGCTTTATTGAAAAACAAAAGATTGGCGGCGTCCACAAAAGTATAGCCTAAGTAGGCTGCCATTAAGTGGGCTGTCAAGAACTCACCGCGAGAGACCAGATAGTCTCGAGAATAGCGAATGGCCAGATGATGGCGAATTGTATGCAACAGTTTGATGAGCGGCACATTGAGCTGCAGCGCAATGTTGATGGCCTCTAGCCGAGCCAAGACCTGATTAAACAGCAGTTCGACATCTCGACCGGCTTCCATGCCGTCAGCAATTAAATAGAGCGTATCAGTTAATTTTCGGGTAGCATTACCATATTTTCCAGCTGCGCTAATCACGACGATTTGCCGATTCGCATCCTGATCGATTATGGCTTTAACTTTCTGGAATTGACCGGCATCGGCCACGGAACTACCGCCAAATTTAACGACCTTCATCCGATCACCTCCTGATCTTGCTGGTGAAGGACGTCTTTAGCAGCCAACTCACTGTCTCCGATTGCTGCCATAAAAGCATCGGCATCAATGGCCAAAACGCCGCGCATGAGTTTGTGCATGTCGCCAGTTGGTATTTGCTTGATCACCAGCCGGTCATTGACGATCTCGGTTTCGCGATCATTGAACATCGCGAAGGTCATGGGATCGGCGCGCAAAACGTAATCGGTGACATTCAGGTTGGCGTCAAAATGCAGCGGCTGATCGAAGCTACGGTCCAGATGCGGGGCATTTTCAAGGATATCGTACAGATCTTGCACGATAGCGTTGGCTGTCGGGTATTTTCCGGCGCCTTGGCCATAAAATTGCAGGTCGCCAATCGTTTGTCCATGCAGGCGAATTAGATTGAAGTTTTCAAATGTATTGGCCGCCAAGGCGGTTTCTGAATACAAGCGCGGTTCCACGACCATACTATAGTGGTCACCGTCACGTTTACTTTTACCAATCAACCGTAAAACCTGATGTTGACTTGCGAAAAAGTCAATGTCGGCTTTGCTGACGTTGCGAATACCAAAAGTTGGGACATCACGTGGTGGGGCCATGTTGTAGGCAAGTGCTGCCGAAATTTTCAGCTTGTTGACCACATCATCGCCATCAATATCAGCACTGGGATCGGCTTCGGCATAGCCCATATCTTTAGCGGCTAGGAGCACGGGGTCAAAATCGAGGTGGGCGCGTTGCATCTGATCGAGAATATAATTGCTAGTGCCATTGAAAATGCCTTCGATGGTATCGATCTGATCAATGCGTGCGGCGCGTTCAAGGTTGCGGATCCACGGGATGCCGCCGCCAGTAGTGGCTTCGAAGTAAAATTGCACGTGATGCTGGGCAGCAACAGCGGTAAACTCCGGCAAATATTTAGCGACAACGGCTTTATTAGCGGTAACCACGTGCTTACCGTGCTGCAAAGCCTGTAAAATATAATCATGTGCTGGATGAAGACCGCCCATTGTTTCAACGATCACATTAATAGTAGGATCGTTTAAGATGGCGTCAAGGTCTGTTGTCATCTCAGGCATGGTCGCAGGGTGCGTTGGCCGAATGAAAATAGCGGTCACGCGCATTCGGGGATCACCATTTGCAATAATATCGTAAACGCCGCTGCCGACAGTCCCAAAACCTAAGATGGCAATTTTCATAAATTCTCAGCTCCTTGTTTATAAAATATAGACACTTGTTTTTCTAATGCGAACAGATTATCATATCCATATCGTTAATTCAAGCCGAATGAGATAGGAGTTCTTCAAATGCGATATACGAGCACACGGGATCATCAAGTTAGCAAAACCAGCAAAGAGGCAATCAAACAAGGTATTTCTGAAGAAGGCGGTTTGTTTGTCCTGCCGCATTTGGCCGATCAGACGCTGAACATTCATGAACTGTTAGATTTAGATTATGAAACGATTGCTCAGCGAGTTCTCATGATCCTGTTGCCTGATTTTAACACCGACTCACTAAAAAAAGCGATTCATTTTGCGTATCATCAGCATTTTTCCGATGATCGCATCACGCCAGTTCGTTCTGTCGGGGATTTTCATGTCTTAGAGTTATTTCATGGACCAACCAGTGCCTTTAAGGATGTCGGCTTGCAGTTGCTTCCGCGCTTGATGCAGTTGGCACTTGATCCTGATGATCGGGTCATGATTTTAGCGGCAACCAGCGGTGATACGGGAACGGCGGCTCTGCAAGGGTTTAAAGATGTCGCGCAGACTGGGATCACGGTTTTCTATCCTAATCATGGTGTCAGTCCAATTCAGGAGCGCCAAATGTTGACCGTGGGCAGTGACAATACGCGAGTTTTCCCAATCGCTGGCAATTTTGATCAGGCCCAAAGCGCAGTGAAAACCCTGTTCACTGACACTAGCTTTGCTGCTCGGTTGCAGGCAGAGCAAGTAACCCTGTCAGCAGCCAACTCCATCAATATTGGCCGACTGATTCCGCAAGTTGTGTATTATTTTGCAGCGTATAGCCAGCTGGTTAAAACACAGGCCATTTCAATGGGAGATGAGGTTAATTTCACTGTTCCAACTGGGAATTTTGGCGATGTGTTGGCGGGCTACTATGCTAAGAGTCTAGGCTTGCCTGTTCATAAACTAATCGTGGCCGCCAATGCCAACAGCGAATTGGCTGATTTTCTGGCAACCGGTGTGTATGATCGCAACCGACCGTTTTTGAAAACAGTGGCACCTAGCATGGATATTCAAATTTCCAGTAATCTGGAACGCCTGTTGTATTATAAGAGTGGCGAAGATAGCGCGTATGTTGCGCATTTAATGCAGGAACTTGAGACGACTGGTCGCTATCAAGTTCGGCCGGATGTGTTGACCGCGATTCAAGCGGACTTTGCTGGCGGTTTTGCTGTTGATGAAGAGGTGGCAGATGCCATTCGCGAGGTTTGGCATCGGGATGGGTATTTGCTGGATCCGCACACTGCTGTTGGTTATGCGGTTCAACAGCAGTACCGGGCGGCGTCTGGGGATAACACCCCGAATGTGCTTTTAGCCACCGCAAGCCCTTATAAATTTCCACGCGTGGTGGCCAAGGCACTACAATCGCACGTACCGGATGATGACTTTGCTGCGATGCAAATGTTGCAACAGGTTAGCGGTGTGCCGATTCCGCCGAATCTTGCTCGCCTTCAACAGCTAAGACCGCAGGAAAAGATTGTTGTGGCACCAACCGATATGGGCCAAGCTATTATTGGGGCGGCGAAGGAGGTATTCAACGATGATCAGCGTGTCCGTTCCGGCAACGAGCGCTAACTTAGCGGTTGGCTTTGATGTGCTGGGACTTGCCTTAGATCTCAAAGCTCATTTTACGTTTGAAATGAGCACCCAAAAGCTTGAGATCATTGGCGATGACCCAGCTTTCGCCAACAATGAGAACTTGATTTATCAGGCGTTTAGCAAATTTGCCGAGGCGATTGATCAGCCTGTTCCTAATCTGCGGATTGTGGTTGATTCAGCAGTGCCGAGTGCCCGCGGTTTGGGCAGTTCAGCAATATGTGTAGTTGGTGGTATCGCCGCTGCTAATGCGTGGTATCAAGCCGGTTGGGATGATACGGCGCTGTTGCGATTTGCTACTGAAATGGAAGGCCATCCAGATAATGCGGCACCAGCGATTTACGGGCAGCTATGTGCCACGATCATGGCGCAAAATGAACCAGTCGTTCGGCAGTATACCGTCAGCTCAAAGTTGCATTTTGTGACCTTGATTCCTGACTATGCTGTCAGTACCGCTGATGCCCGCCGAATTTTACCGCGAACCATGACTTATGCAGATGCTACCTATCAAATGGGCCGTTGTACCTTGATGACCCGGGCACTGGCTGATGGCGACATGTCGTTATTACGCCAAGTTGCGACTGATCGGATGCAGGAGCCTTACCGCGCGGAATTAATACCAGACTATTCAGCGGCTCATCAAGTGGTGCAGACGGCCGGCGGTGTTCTTTTGATTTCTGGTTCTGGTTCGACCATGCTGGCGATCACAGACTCATCTGCTGCTGCCGCGCAGGTACAGGCGCAAGCTCAAGAAAGTTGGAAAAAGTGGCAAGTACAGGTGGTGGCGCCAAGTCAACAAGGCGTACAAGTTGAACAGTTTGAGTGAGTTTCAGAAAATACTAGGTAGCCATGACCTAGTATTTTTTGATTCATGATTATTGAAAAAGTGTTATGGTATCCTGACGCAAGTGAACGTGGTGGGGCATTATGGTATAATTCGGGGGCAACGGACGGAAGCTGATTGATAAAATCAACTTCGCGTCTTACAAAACGAGTCTAACGATGACTGCTGTCAATAATTGAATCGGCAGACAAGGTTTTAAAATGAAAATTTCAAGACGCACAGTTGACCGAATTCGCGTCTTATTGAACGAGGAGATTATCATTCAGATGAAAGATGCACCCAGTTTTACCCCCATCCTGCTTGGCAGTGACATGAATGTGTATGGTATGGCGCGTTCGTTCCACGAGATGATCGGTGGGGCGATTGATGTTTATGCGCGCGAACAACTTGCGCCAACGCGTTTTTCGCGGATCGTGAATGTCCATCTGATCGAGCATTTTGATTCCGATCCGACTTTTATTGAAAATATGCGGCAGGTAGCCAAGGTACATGCAGATGCTCCAGGCAAACTGTTGTTAATCGCTTGCGGGGACACCTATGCCCAACTTGTTTCCAAACATAAGGATGAGTTGAGCCAGTGGTTCATCTGCCCATATGTTGATTATGAATTGTTGAAGCGCCTGAATAGTAAGGAGAGCTTCTATCAAGTTTGCGAAGAGTATCATTTGCCATATCCGGCAACCAAAATCGTCACCAAGTCGATGTATGAAAGCAACGCAACCATCACGGCACCGTTTGAATTTCCAGTAGCACTCAAGCCGACTGATTCCGTTGAATGGTTGAACATTCGCTTTGAAGGCCGCAAAAAGGCGTTTACGATTCACTCGCAAGTTGAGCTGACGAATACGATTGCCAAAATCTATGATAACGGCTATACGTCTGATCTCATCTTGCAGGACTTTGTACCAGGTGATGACAGTAACATGCGGACTTTGAACTGTTATGTTGATCAATATCATCACGTTAAAATGATGTGCTTAGGTCATCCGCTACTTGAGGATCCTACGCCTTCTTCAATCGGTAACTATGTCGCGATCATGCCAGCTTTCGATCAGGATTTGTACGATCAGATCAAAACATTCCTCGAAGCAATTAAGTTCACCGGTTTTGCTAACTTTGATATGAAGTATGATCATCGTGACAAGACGTTCAAGCTGTTTGAAATTAATATTCGTCAAGGCCGGAGTAGCTTTTTCGTCACTTTAAATGGGTATAATCTTGCCAGCTGGCCTGTTCGCGATTACATCGTGGGAGATTTGAAGGACGCGCCAACGGTTTATGGTAATGATGACCACAGCAAGTATAAATTGTGGCTAGGGGTTCCAGAGCGTGTTTTCAAGCAGTATTCTGCAGATAACGAAGCTAAAAAGGAAGCCTTGCAGTTACTTAAAGAGAAACGCTATGGTACGACGGTCTTTTATAAACCGGACATGACATTCAAGCGCTGGTTATTGATGAAATATATGTTCCATAATTATGTTGGTCGGTTTAAGCAGTATTTTGCGGAAAATAAGGGCGACATGTGATAAAATGGCATTGTTAGGGATACCTAAACTTGCAAGGGGGCATTTCTTTTGGTTACTGAAGATGATTTGACGATTGAATCCATGCATTATAACCGGTTGTTATTGGCGGTTGATGATGATGATGACGACTCCTCGCGCAAGGCATTGAACTACGCCTGCACGGTTGCCAAGATTTATGACATTCCGTTGGGGATCGTGTCGGTACTTGAAACCGGCGACCTCAATATTTTCCAATCATTGACACCTGATGATGTTGATGCGGCCCGGGAAACACTGGCTAAGGATCTGAACACTTACGTCGAAAAAGCAACGGCATTTGGCGTTCAAAACGCACAACCGATCGTTGCAGAAGGGCGGCCAGCAGCTGCCATTCTTGACGAAGTGATCCCAGCCTTCAAACCGGATTTGGTGATTATGGGTTCCCATGTTCGCCGCGGTCGGTTACGTCTTGGTCATGTTGCGAGCGAAGTTGCTCGCGATGCATCGGTCTCGGTGATTATCGTTCGCTGATTTCGGTCAAGTGCAGCAAAAATGAGCAGTCGTACCGATTCTTCATGGATCGTTGCGACTGCTATTTTCATGGCGGCCAACACCCAACAAGGGGAGGAAGTAACGCATGTACTACCAAAATGTCAGCGTCGGGCAGCTCATCAAACGGGTGAGTCGCTTTACCGTTGAAATTGACCTGAATGGCACCGTCGAACCTGTCCACATGAATAATACCGGACGCAATAAAGAAATTTTGATTCCGGGATCATTAGCCAGTGTCCGCTATGTTGATAACCCAAATCGCAAAACGCATTATGACTTGCTGGCTGTTCAACGGCAAGGTCGCTGGATCAACATCGACAGTCTGGCACCCAATCATGTTGCCAAAGAATGTTTAGAAGCTGGCACCTTAAAATTGCCGGGACTCGCCTTGCCATACGCCGTTCATCCAGAATCGACTTGGCGCGATTCGCGACTGGACTTTGCTGGGAAAGCCGCTGATGGCCAGTCGTGGTTTGTTGAAACGAAGGGCGTCACGTTGGCTAATGGCACCCTAGCAGCTTTCCCAGATGCGCCAACAACTCGCGCCGTCAAGCATGTTCATACGCTGACGATGGCGCAGGCAGAAGGGTATCAGGCATTTTTATTGTTCATCGTGCAATTACCGGATATTCGCCAAATGACCATTTATCGGGACCGTTTTCCTGAACTAGTGACTGCCATCACGACCGCTAAACAAAATGGCGTTCGCGTGCTGGCTTATGACACCATGACTGGCCCAGATCAAATCACATTAGGCAACGAAATACCATTCGACGAACACTTGCCTTTTTCAGAGATTAATCTTAACAGCTTGTGAATAATGAAAAAGATCCCATCTAAATTTCATCTATCCTTGACTTTCAGAGAAGCTCTCA
>OLOA01001159.1_pt1 | contig 27181 bp, 25 predicted proteins | sample 1672201 | NCBI WGS metagenome assembly OLOA01 (sample SAMEA3136658, study PRJEB25190) | human gut metagenome
CTGCTCGAAGCCGGAGGATTCAGACCCCACCTACACCCTCGATCGTGAAGAGCCCGTTTAGGGCAAGGAAGTAGGCTCTGGGGCATGCGAGTAGGTGTCTTTGGAGCAACCGGTCAGGTTGGCGGTGTGATGCGCACGCTTCTTGCCGAGCGCAACTTCCCCGTCGATGAAATCCGCTATTTTGCGTCGTCACGCAGCGCAGGTCGCCATCTGCCCTGGGGCGATAAGCAGATCGCGGTGGAGGACATGGCCACGGCCGATTTCTCGGGCCTTGACCTGGCGATCTTCTCCGCGGGCAAGACCGCGTCGAAGGAGTACGCGCCGAAGGTGGCCGCAGCCGGCGCCGTGGTGGTCGACAATTCGTCGGGCTGGCGGATGGACCCCGACGTGCCGCTGGTGGTCAGCGAGGTCAACCCCGAGGACACCAAGAACCTGCCCAAGGGAATCATCGCCAACCCGAACTGCACGACGATGGCCGCGATGCCGGTGCTGAAGCCGCTGCACGATCGCTGGGGCCTCAAGCGCCTTGTGGTCGCCACCTACCAGGCCACCTCCGGGTCGGGCCTGTCGGGTGTGCGCGCCCTGGAGGACCAGACGCGCACTGCCATGGCAGACGACCCGCACGGGCTCACGTTCGACGGCCACGCGGTGCCCTATCCGGCCGATACCGCCCCCTATGTGAAGCCGATCGCCTTCAACGCGGTGCCCTTCGCCGGCAACCTGGCCGACGACGACTCCCTGGAGACCGACGAGGAGCAGAAGCTGCGCAATGAGTCGCGCAAGATCCTGCACATCCCCGGGCTCAAGGTGGCCGGCACCTGTGTGCGCGTGCCGGTGTTCACCAGCCACGGCCTGTCGGTGAATGCCGAGTTCGAGCAGGAGGTCAGCGTCGACGAGGCGCGCGCCATCCTGTCCGCAGCTCCGGGCGTCGAGCTCGCCGAGGTGCCCACCTCGCGTGACGCCGCCGGCGTCGACCCGAGCCTGGTGGGACGCATCCGCATGGACCAGTCGCTGGACACCCCCACGGGCCTGGCGATGTTCGTCACCAGCGACAACCTGCGCAAGGGCGCGGCGCTGAACGCGATCCAGATCGCCGAGCTGTTCTGCAAGGTGGCCTGAGCCATGGCCCTCCGCACCCCGGCAGCGAGCGTTGACCGCGTCCATCGGCTGGCCTTTCTCGGGGCCGGCACCATGGGCGGCACGATCGTTGCCGGCCTGGTGCGGGCCGGCCGTGACGCCGCGGGCATCGCCGTCACCACCCACACCCCGGCCCATCGCGAGAAGCTGGCCGCCGAGCTGGGCGTGCAGGCCTTCGCCGACAACCGTCAGGCCGCCGCGTGGGCGTCCACGATCGTGATCGGCGTCAAGCCGGCCGACGCGTTGGCGTTGCTCGACGAGATCAGCCCCGAACTGGGGCCCGACAATGTGGTGATCAGCCTGTGTGCCGGGCTGAGCACCGACCTGTTGTCGGCACACCTGCCGCCGGCCGTCCACGTGGTGCGCGTCATGCCCAACACCCCGGCCAGCGTCGGGGCGGGCATGGCAGGCGTCTCCGGCGGCCGTACGGCCACCGAGCACGACGTGCAGGCGGCGATCACGCTGATGTCCGCCGTGGGCAGGGCCGTGGCGATCCCCGAGCAGCTGCAGGACCCGCTCACCGCCATCTCCGGGTCGGGTCCGGCCTATGTCTTCGCCTTCGTGGAGGCACTCATCGAGGCCGGCGTCACCCAGGGCCTGCCGCGTGGCCTGGCCACCGAGCTGGCAACCCAGACGCTGCTGGGCTCGGCGCGGCTGCTCGACGAGGGCAACGATTCGGTGACGCAGCTGCGCGAGGCGGTCACCTCGCCGGGTGGCACCACCGCCGCGGCATTGCGCGAGCTCGACGATCACGGCCTGCGCTCCGCCGTGCAGGATGCGGTGGAGGCGTGCGCCCGACGCAGCGCGGAATTGGCGGCCGCCGCCGAGCAGGCCGACGCCCGATAGTCGTTTTCCTCCGCGGGTGGACGTGGGGCTGCCACGTGGAGATTTCACCCGGTCTGGACACTCAGGGTAGACTTTCGTTGTTCGTCGGAGTCCGGTCTGCGCCCCTGGTGCGGATTGCCAACGCAACAGCTGGTGTTATTGGTTCCTTGTAGCCGAGTCGCCGTGCGCTGAGCGGGACGCCGAAGGTTTTCCAGGTCATAGGCCCACCGGACGCAGGTTCGGTAGGTCGAGATTCATCGGGCGTAGGTCCGAAACACGAAAGGTCCACTGTGGGTTCGGTTATCAAGAAGCGTCGCAAGAGGATGGCGAAGAAGAAGCACCGTAAGCTTCTGAAGAAGACGCGCATCCAGCGCCGCCGCCAAGGCAAGTAAGTGCACCCGGCCGAACGCCCAAGGTGAATTCGGCGGATGCCAGCCACTGGCTCTGACACCCCCATCCACATTGGTCACGTTCGGCTGCCCCCTTGATTCGGTAAAGGCGAGCCGTCAATGAGTCAGCGAGTCGATGTCGAAGCCCCCGACAATGCGGGGCCGGACGATGTGGCAGGCAGGTTGTGCCATGGGCGTGTGGTCTTTGTCGGTAGCGGGCTCTCGTCGGCTGATCAGTTGACCCGTGCCGGCCTGCGGGCGCTCAGCAGCGCCACCATGCTGGTGACCACGCCGGAGCTTCGCGAGATGCTCGACGAGGCCGGCGTCGAGGTGCCCGACAAGGACGCGACGCGTTTTGTCGGCGACCTTCCCGATGTGGCCCGCTTCGTGGTCGAGGCCGCCGGCGACGACCAGTCGGTCGCCCGCTTCGTGCGTGGCGATCCCCTGCTCGAGGGCAATATCGCCGACGAGGTCAGCGCCTACATCGACGCCGACCTGATGCTTGACATCGTGCCGGGCGTGCCCTCGCTCACCTCGGTGACCACCCTGGCCGGGGTCAGCTTTCCCGGGCAGTCGGTGCAACTCATCTCCCTGCCCTATCGCGCCAAGACCGCTGAGATCCCGGCTGCGGGTTCGCTGGCGGTCGGCTGCTATTCCTCGCAGGCCGCCATGGTGGCCCGGGCGGCCGTCGAGGCCGGACGCACCCCCGACGAGGACGTGCTCATCACCTTCCACGGTGGCACCCTGCGCCAGCACTCCGAGATGTCGACCATCGGCACCCTGATGGGCAAGAAGAGCCCCATTGAACCCGGCGATGACCGGGTCTCGATCGTCTTCGGCAAGGCCTCCCACCGCCCCGAGGGCATGAACTGGTACGAGTCGAAGCCGTTGTTCGGCTGGCAGGTGCTCGTGCCCCTCACCCGCGATCGCAATGAGGAACTCATCGAGCGCCTCAGCCTGCACGGCGCCCACTGCACCGAGGTGCCCACCATCGACGTGGAGCCGCCGCGCAACGCCGCCCAGCTCGACCGCGCCATCCGTGGCCTGGTCGACGGGCACTACCAGTGGGTGATCTTCACCAGCGTCAATGCGGTGCGTGCCGTGGCGGCGAAGGTGGCCGAGTACGGACTCGATGCCCGCTCGCTGTCGGGCCTGCAGATCGCCGCAGTGGGCGACGGAACCCGCGAATATCTTTCGACGTGGGGCCTGATTCCCGACCTGGCGCCCACTGATGTGCACACCGTGGCCGGTTTGGCCGCAGAATTTCCTGCCTACGACGACATCGTCGATCCGATGAACTCCGTGCTCGTGCCGCGCGCCGAGATCGCCACGGAGCCGTTGTCGGAGGGCCTGGCCGAGTTGGGCTGGGAGGTCGACGACGTGACCGCCTACCGCACGGTGCGCGCCTCGCCGCCGCCGGCCCCGATCCGCGAGGCCATCAAGTCGGGCGATTTCGATGCGGTGGTGTTCACCTCGAGCACCACGGTGCGCAATCTGATCGGCATTGCCGGCAAACCGCACGCCGCCACCATGGTGGCCGCGATCGGCCCGGCCACCGCCGTCACCTGCGAGGAGCACGGCCTGGACGTCGCCGTGATCTCCGACGCGCCCGGCCAGATCGAACTGGCCGATTCCCTGGCCTACGGGGCGCGACGCCGCGCCAAGGCACTCGTCGAGGCCGGCAAGCCCGTGAAGCGTCCCTCGCAGCGACGTCGTCGCCGCACGAACAAGTCATAGGGCCCCGCCGCGGCCCACGGGCCCGGGCGAGTGGGCGGAAGGATCGGAGAACCAGTGGGTGACCAGCAGACCATCGTGCACGTGATGCGCCATGGTGAGGTGCACAATCCGCAGGCCGTGCTCTACGAGCGCCTGCCCGGCTACCACCTGTCGGACAACGGCTCCCGGATGGCGCAGGTGGTGGCCGCCGAATTCGCCGATGTGTCGCTGACGCACCTGCGCACCAGCCCGCTGCTGCGGGCCCGCGAGACGATGGCGCCGGTGGCGGCCGAGCATCCCGGGCTGCAGGTGCACTACGACCCGAACCTCATCGAGGCGGGCAACAAGTTCGCCGGCATGAAGTTCGGCCGGTACAAGACCGCGCTGGTCGATCCGCGCAATTGGAAGCTGCTGCGCAATCCGTTCACCCCCAGCTGGGGCGAATCCTATGAGCACATCGCGCAACGCATGCGCACCGCGATCATCGACTCCGCACGCGCCGCCGGCCCCGGCGGCCAGGCCTTCGTGGTGAGCCACCAGTCGCCGATCTGGATCGCGCGCCTGTCGTTCGAGGGGCGTCGGCTGTTCCACTTCCCGTGGACGCGCACCAGCACGCTGGCCTCGGTCACCTCGTTCCACTTCCTGGGCGACGAGTGCATCGACATCACCTACTCCGAGCCGGCCGCCCACCTGCTGGGTTCCGACGGGAACGCCGCCTTCAGCTCCGGCAACTGACCAGCCGGCCACCACGGATCCCGGCCCCGCCCGGCCGGTGGCGCCGGACGCGGGTGGCGTCAACGCGTGGGCCGTGCCGCATGCCGCCCTTCGGCGCGCGTGGGAGGATTGGGGCATGGCAACTGAGTCTTCTGGGGGAACTGGGCTTTCTGGGGCGGGCCGGCATTCCGGCGGCGGGGCGTCGGATCACTTCGACCTGTGCATCATCGGCTCGGGTTCGGGCAACACCATCGTCAACCACGAATTCAATGACTGGTCGGTCGCGATCGTCGACCAGGGCGTGGGCGAGGGCGAATGGTTCGGCGGCACTTGCCTGAACGTCGGGTGCATCCCCACCAAGATGATGGTGGTGCCGGCCGACTTCGCGGCCTCGCCCGACCGTGCGGCCAGGCTCGGCGTCGAGCTGAGCCGCGGTGCGGTCGACTTCGCCGGCATCCAACAGCGCGTCTTCGGGCGCACCAATGCGATCTCCACCGACGGGCTGGCCTATCGCGAGTCGAACGAGAATGTCACCGTCTTCCGTGAGGCGGCCGCCTTCATCGACGCCAAGCACCTGCAGGTGGGCGACCGGGTGATCACCGCCGACCAGTTCGTGCTGGCCGCCGGCTCGCGTCCGCGCACCCTGGACGTGCCCGGGCTGAACGATCCCGACCTGGCCGGCCTCATCCACACCAACGACACCCTGCTGCGCATCAAGACGCTGCCCAAGCACCTGATGATCGTCGGCGGGGGCGTCGAGGCGCTCGAGTTCGGCCACATCTTCTCGGCCTTCGGGTCGAAGGTGACGCTGGTGCACCACGGCGCGCGCCTGCTGCGCAAGCTCGACCGCGACCTGGGGGAGGCCGCCACGAAGCTCGCCGCCGAACGCTTCTCGGTGCGGCTCAACCAGTCGTTGAGCAATGTGGAGGCCTCCGAGACCGGCGGGCTCATCGTGTCGACCAGCGATTCCGACGGCATCGACTACGACTATGCGGTGGACGCGCTGATGGTCGCCGTGGGACGTGAGCCCAACGGCGACCTGCTGGAGGTGGGCAGGGCCGGCGTCACGCTCGACGACCAGGGCTTCGTGGTGGTCGACGACCAGCAACGCACCAGCCAGCCCGGCATCTGGGCGCTCGGCGACGTGACGAGCCACCACCTGCTCAAGCACGTGGCCAATGCCGAGGCCCGCACGGTGCAGCACAACCTCGTGCACCCCGACAACATGATCGCCACGCGACGCGACGCGGTGCCCCAGGCGATCTTCTCCGACCCGCCGATGTACTCCGTGGGGCCGACCACCGACGAGCTGGACGCGGCCGGCACGCACTATGTGAGCATCATCCAGCCCTATTCGACGGTCGCCTACGGCTGGGCGATGGTCGACGACGACAGCTTCGTGAAGCTGGTCGGCGACCCCGCCACCGGCAAGCTGCTCGCCGCCCACGTGGTGGGGCCGGAGGCCCCCGAGCTGGGGCAGCTGTGCACCACCGCGATCAGCTTCGGAATCGGCGCCATCGAGATGGCCCGGGGCCAGTACTGGGCCCATCCCGAGCTGGCCGAGGTGGTCGAGAACGCCCTCATCTCGCTTGACCGGGCCATGCGCCACGACGGCGACGACGACAGTGAGCACCGGCGTCGCACCGGGGAAGGCTGAGCCGGCTGCCGGCCCCTGTGGAGAGCACAGCAGAGAGCACAGTGGAGAGCATTGTGGTGACCCCCCGAAATCCCCATCGATCCCACCGTCCCCGCCTGCGCCGGGCGTCCCGGCTTGCGGTGTTCGGCATGGCGCTTGCCCTGGTGACGGCCTGCTCGGCCTCCCCGGGAGGCGCGGGAGGATCGACGTCCGCCCGCGACTCCACATCGGGCACCACGAGCCCGTCGGCGAGTGCCGCGTCGGGCGCCAGCAGCCTGCCGCCACGCGCATGCCTTGATGCCGCGCGGGCGATGGACCCGCAGGCGCGCGTCGAACTGCTCTACATGGGATCGGTCACCGCCACCACGCCCGCGGCCGGTGCCGGGCAGCTGGCGAACCAGCCGGTGGGCTCGGTGATCCTGATGGGCGACCCGGGCAGCCTGCAGGCGACCAGCCAGCTGACCGACGCCCTGGGCGCCGCACGTCCCGGGCTGCTGATCGCCACCGACCAGGAGGGCGGCCAGGTGCAACGCCTCACCGGCCCGGGCCTGGACCAGATGCCCTCGGCCAGGCAGCAATCCACCCTCGCCACCGACGCCCTGACCCAACGGTGGACCAGCTGGGGGGCCCAGCTGCGCCGCGGCGGGGTGCACTACAACCTGGCGCCCAGCGCCGACCTGGTGCCGAGGGCCAATCGCGGCGCGAACGCACCGATCGGCCAGCTCGACCGCGGCTACGGCGCCACGCGCGCCGACGTCGCCACCAATGTGACGGCCGTGTTGGCCGGCATGCACGCCGGCGGGGTGGTGGGCGCGGTGAAGCACTTCCCGGGGCTGGGGAATGTGAGCGTCAATACCGATTTCGGCGCGGCCCATGACGCCGTCACCACACCTGATTCCGACGAACTGAACACCTTCGCCGATGTGCTCGCCGGAGCGGATTCGGTGATGGTCAGCTCGGTGGTCTACGACCGCATCGACCCTGCCGGACCGGCCGCGTTCTCCTCGCGGGTGGTCAGCGGCCTGTTGCGCGAGCAGCTGGGATATTCGCGGGTGATCATCTCCGACGACCTGGGTGCGGCCGTGGCCCTGGCCGACTATCCGGTGGCCCAACGCGGCACCCTGTTCCTGCGCGCCGGCGGTGATCTCGCGCTGGACGTCGACCCGGCGAGCGTGCCGGCCATGGTTGCCGACACCCGCGCCGCCGTGGCGGCCGACCCGGACTTCGCGGAGCAGACGGTGGCGAAGGCCGCCCGGGTGCTCCAGCTCAGGGCCGACGCCGGTCTGGGGCAGTGCGGCGCCTGAGCCCGGGTGCCCTGTATGGGCTGACCACGGGCTCGCCCCTGCACAGCAGCAGGTGCAAGCCCACGGTCCGGGCCCAATGGGACTACCCAGCCATGCTCCCGACCGTGTGCCGTGCCACGGCGCGAAGCGCATCCAGCCCTACCGGCGGTGACGCGAGATAGGCCACCTGGGCAGTTCGCGGGCAGTTGCTTCGCGCTGCGGCGATCGGCGCGGTCTCGGCTTCGATGCGGCGTTGCAGGAAGGGGTCTTCGGTGTCCGTGGCGCTCAACGAACGATTGATCACCCAGGCCCAGGGACGAATACCTGCCCGCTCCAAGTCGTCCTGAAGGCCGCTGGCCTCCAACACGGGGGTGGTTTCCGGCAGTGTGGCAATGATCACCGCCGTGTGCCCGGGATCACGTAGGCGCGTCAGGGGCGTCGTCGACGCCAGCTCGGGGCTGTTGCGGGCCACCTCACGGTGATACGAACCGGTGGCGTCCATCAGGAGCAGGGTGTGCCCCGTGGGCGCGGTATCCATCACGACAAAGCGGTGGTCCGACTGTTCGACAGCCTGTGCAAACGACTGGAAGACTGCCACTTCCTCGGTGCAGGGCGAGCGCAGGTCCTCCGCCAGGTTTGCGCGGCCCTGTTCGTCCAGGGAGGCGCCCTTGGTGGCCATCACATGGTCACGGTATTGGCGGGTGGCCACCTCGGGATCAATGCTGGTCACGTCGAAGGGTGCCTGTCCGGCGATGGTCCAGTCGAGGTGTGCGGCAGGATCGGTGGTGGTGAGCAACACATCCTTTCTCCGATCCGCAAGGCCCATGGCGAGGGCAGAGGCAAGGGTCGTCTTCCCGACTCCGCCCTTGCCCATCACCATCACCAGACCGTGGTCGCGTTGCGAGAGCTCCGCGATCAGTTCCGAAAGCTGGGGGCCCGCCACCGAGGGTCTGCGGGGCTGGTTGACGTCAACGTCGGAATCTTCGGTCTGCGCTGTCGATGACAGCAGGGTCCGCAGGGCGTCGACCCCCACCATGTCGCCGTGGCGCAACTCGAGGGTGTCAGTCACGAGTGCACGTAGCCTCGCGGGTGCGGAGCCGATGGCCTCGGATTCCTGGTGGGAAATGGATCGTGCGAGCGCGTCGTCGCTGTGGGCGCCCGGCAACAGCCCGTTGATCACCAGGTGGGTTGCCGCAATCCCCGCCTCGAGCAACTCGTCGAAGGTGCGGGATGCCTCGTGCAGGGAACTCTCCTGGGCACGTGCCACCAGGGCCAGCCGGGTCCGTCCGGGGTCGGCCAGCGCGCCCAGGGCTTCCGCATAGCTGTCGCGTGTCTTCTCCAATCCCGACATCGGACCGAGGCAGGAGGGGTCGCCCAGACCGTCGGACAGGAACTGCGACCACTCGCCCGGCAACTTGAGCAGGCGCACGGTGTGGCCGGTGGGCGCGGTGTCGAAGACGACATGGTCGTAGCCTGCGCCGGGGCCGTGAGCGGTGAGCAGGTCAGTGAACTCATTGAATGCGGCGATTTCGGTGGTGCATGAGCCGGACAGTTGTTCGGTTGCCGAGGCCAGGTCCTTGGCACTAAGAAAGTCCCGCACGGGCGCCAAGGCGCGCGCTCGATACTCCTCCGCAGCTGCCTGTGGATCGATCTCGAGCGCATCCAGCCCCGGCAGGGCAGAGATGGCAGTGATGTGGTTGCCGATCTCCTGACCGAAGACCTGCGCAACATTGGACGCCGGATCGGTGGACACGAGGAGCACCTTCCGGCCGGCCGATGCCAACGCCACCGCGCTGGCACACGCCACTGATGTCTTACCCACGCCGCCCTTGCCGGTGAGGAACAGGAAGCGGGGCATCTCTTCCAGCAGGTGCGTCACAGCTGCACCGCCGAGCCGGACGTGTTCTCCAGGGGGAGCGCCTGCGGGGCAGATCCGCCGCAGCAGGACGAGCCCTCGGTGCTGGGCCCCGTCGAATCGTTGTTGCTGCCGCAGCACCCCGGGGCATTGGCTCCGGCTGCGTCACCCGAACAGCAGCCGGCAGCGCTGGCGAGTCCCGCGAAGACCGCCAGCTCCTCCCGCGAGGGATAGCGATTGGTCGAGACGGCCACGCCATCGACCACCACGAGGGGGAGGCCATCGGCCCCGGCCACCTGCATGAAGGCGCGGGCCACCGGGGAACCGGCGAAGGCTGCCGGGTCCTGGGCCAGGTTGGCCCGCTGCACGGTGACGCCCTGGCGACGCAGCCAGTCCAGATCGGCGGTGAAGTTGACCAGTGCTTGGTCAGGGTCGGTGCCGCACACGCCGGTGTTGCAGCACAGGGGTCCTTCAAATACGGAGATCATCCGGTTCATCCTTCGGTCGGATAGATAGAAACCTTCCGATATGAAACCCAAGCACTCATATAGACAACTGTCAATGTGACGGGTAGTCTGGCGGCCATGGCGACTGAACTCACGGCAACCGGGACTCCTCGTTCAACGAGCGAGGCGTTGTCTGCGGAACGGGCCGACCGTGTGGCGGAGGTCTTCAAGGCCTTGTCTGATCCGGTGCGGGTGCGCCTGATGCATCACATCAGCGCCAATTGCTGCTCGTCGGTGTGCGTATGCCACATGCCCGCTGACCTCGGGATCACGCAGCCAACGCTGTCGTATCACCTGACCCGGCTGCTCAAGGCGGGCCTCATCTCGCGGGAGATGCGGGGCAAGTGGGCCCACTACACGGCGACTGCGCATGGACTCGATGTCGTGCGCGCCTTCATGGATGGCTTGGGCGCCGTTGGTCCAGGGACGTGCGACGCGACAGACTGCTGCTGATGTCGGCCACCGGGGCCCGACGCGTGCCGTCCATCATGTTTGTGTGCGTACACAACGCCGGCCGTTCCCAGATGGCTGCGGCGCTGACGCGCTGCCTGGCGGGTGATCGGGCGGAGGTACGTTCCGCAGGAACTGCGCCGGCCAGCGAGATCAACTCCCAGGTCGTGGCCGCCATGGACGAAATCGGCATCGACCTGCTGGGGACTCGTCCCAAGGTGCTCACTGCTGACGCAGTACAGGAATCTGATGTGGTCGTCACCGTGGGATGTGGGGACAGCTGCCCCTACTATCCGGGCACGCGCTACGTGGATTGGGCACTGGACGATCCGGCCGGGCTGTCGCTCGCTGAGGTGCGACCCATCCGCGATGAGATCCGGAAGAGGGTCATCGCCCTGCTGGATGAGCTGGGCCTCCACCCGGACCGACCGGGGATCAGCCGAAGCGACCGGTGATGTAGTCCTCGGTCTGGGCCTCGTCGGGGTTGGAGAAGATCGTCTCGGTGTCGTTGTACTCGATGAGATGGCCGGGCTTGCCGGTGCCGGCGATGTTGAAGAACCCGGTGCGTTCGCTCACCCGCGCGGCCTGCTGCATGTTGTGGGTGACGATCACCACCGTGTAGTCCTCCTTCAGCTGCTGGATGAGGTCCTCGATCGCCAGCGTCGAGATCGGGTCGAGGGCCGAGCAGGGCTCGTCCATCAGCAGCACCTCGGGCTTCACGGCAATCGCGCGGGCGATGCACAGGCGCTGCTGCTGGCCACCCGACAGGCTGGAGCCCGGACGATCGAGGCGGTCCTTGACCTCCTCCCACAGGTTCGAGCCGCGCAGGGAGGTCTCCACCACCTCGTCGGCCTCCGACTTCGACAGGCGACGCTTGTTCAGCGCCAGCCCGGCGAGCACATTGCCGCGGATGGTCATCGTGGGGAAGGGATTGGGCTGCTGGAACACCATGCCCACCTGACGACGCACCCGCACCGGGTCGATGTGCTTGCCGTACAGGTCCACGCCGTCGAGCAGCACCTCGCCCTCGACCTTGGCCCCGGGCGTCACGTCGAGCATGCGGTCCAGGGAACGCAGCACGGTGGACTTGCCACAGCCCGAGGGCCCGATGAACGCCGTCACCGAACGCGGCTCGATCATCATGTCGACGTCCTCCACGGCCTTGAAATCGCCGTAGAAGATACTCAGCTTCTTCAATTCGATGCGCTTTGCCATGACGTCACTTCCTACTGGTGTGGGGCGCAAACCTGGCGGCGATGAGTCGCCCGAGCAGGTTGAGCACCATGACGATGAGAATGAGGGTGAGCGCACCGGTCCAGGCGCGCGCATAGTAGGGCGCCTGGGGCACGCCGGGGGTCATGTACTGCTTGTACACGAACACCGGCAGCGTCGCCATGGCGCCGTTCACGGGATCGGGATTCTTCCAGTCGACGAAGCCGGCCGTGATGAGCAGCGGCGCGGTCTCGCCGATCACGCGGGCAATGCCCAGCACGACGCCCGACACGATGCCCGACAGTGCCGTGGGGATCACCACCTTGAGGATGGTGCGCCACTTCGGCACGCCCAGCGCATAGCTGGCCTCGCGCAGCGACTTGGGCACCAGCTGCAGCATCTCCTCGCTGGAGCGCACGATGTAGGGGATCATCAGCACGCACAGGGCGACGGCGCCGGTGATGCCCATGGTGGCATTGGCCACCCCGACCACCAGCACGAACAGCGCGTAGGCGAACAGGCCGGCCACGATCGAGGGGATGCCGGTCATCACGTCGACGAGCAGCGTGATCGCACTGGCGAGCTTGCCGCGGCCGTATTCCACCAGGTACACCGCGGTCAGCAGGCCGATGGGCACCGAGATGAGGGTGGCGATGGCGGTCACGATGAGGGTGCCCTGCACGGCATGGCCGGCACCGCCGTCGTCACCGATCACGCCGTACATGCTCTTGGTGAAGAACTGCCAGTCAAACCGTGCCGCACCCTGTGACACGGTCTCCCAGATCAGCGAGACCAGCGGCACCAGGGCGAGTAGGAAGGCCAGCGTCACCAGGTCGCGGGCGAAGCGGTCGAAGGCGCGGCGGCGTCCCTCCACCGATCGCGACACCACATAGTGCAGCGCCAGGTAGGCGATCACCGAGATGACCACCCACGACAGGATCGAGAAGCTGTGGGCGAGCTGGCTCACCAGGAACACGCCCACCACGCACACCACCAGCAGGCCGATGGCCGTGAACGGTGGCAGGTGCCCGGCGGTCAGCGAATCGCTGAACTGCACCGCATCGCTCTCGCGTTGCGAGCTGGCGCGTCGCGCGCCCGGACGGCGGGCGGACTCGTCGCCGGCGCCGTCGTGGGTCGGATCGGATTCGATCAATTGGTCAGTGCTCATCCGTTTGCTCCCGAGAAATCGGCGCGGCGGTGGATCACCCAACGGGAGATGGCGTTCACCGCGAAGGTGATCACGAACAGCAGTAGCCCGGTGGCGATCAGCTGGTTGAGTTCCAGCGCATTCGCCTCGGGGAAGGTCGAGGCGATGTTCGCCGCGATCGTGCGCGAGTTCTGCGAGGTGACGATGCTGAAGTTCACCAGGCGTGAGCCCGACAGCACCATCGCCACGGCCATCGTCTCGCCCAGGGCGCGTCCCAGGGCCAGCATGGCGGCCGAGATGATGCCCGACTGCGAATAGGGCAGCACCACCTGGCGCACCATCTCCCAGCGGGTGGCGCCCAGGGCCAGGGAGGCCTCGATCTGGTTCTTCGGCACCTGCAGGAAGACCTCGCGGCACATGGCGGTGATGATCGGCAGGACCATCACGGCCAGCACCACGGCGGTGGTGAGCATGGTGCGTCCGGTGCCCGACACCCGGCCGCTGAACAGCGGGATGAACGACAGGTGCTCGGTGAGCCACAGGTGCACCGGCTGCATGAACTTGGCGAGGGTGTTGATGCCCCACAGGCCGTAGACCACCGACGGCACCGCCGCCAGCAGGTCGATCACATAGCCCAGCCCGGACGCCAGCTGGCGCGGGGCGTAGTGCGCGATGAACAGGGCGATCCCGATGCCCAGCGGCACGGCGAAGATCAGCGCCAGCACCGACGAGTAGATGGTGCCGAACAAGAAGGGACCCACGTACTTCAGCGTGTTGCCGAAGGGCAGGGCCTTGCCGGTGAACGCGGGCAGCGCCTGCCAGATCAGGAAGATCGCCACCGACGCCAGGATCACCACGATCACCAGGCCGGCGCCCTTCGACAGTCCGGAGAACACCGTGTCGCCGCCCCGACGACCACGGGTGGTCAGGGCGGCGAGTTCGTCGGCAGGCACCGGGCGTTCACCGGGTGCCTGCCTCAGCGAGGTGGTCGTACTCATTTAATCGAATCGATCGAGCCCTGCACCTTGCCGGCCAGGGCGCTCGCCAGCGGTGCGCTGCCGGCGGACTTCTCGGCGTCGGCCTGTCCCTCAGAGCTGACCACATAGCCCAGGTAGCTCTTCACGAGCTCGGCGGTGTGGGAGTCCTTGTACTGCTCGCAGACCAGCGCATAGCTCACCAGCACGAAGGGATAGCCGGCCTGGGTGCGGTCGAGCGCGATCGCCTGGTCGTTGGCCGGGCCACCGGTGCGTGCCGGCGAGCCGGAGACCACCTTGGCGGCCTCGTCGCCGGTGGGCTGCACGAAGTTGCCGTCCTTGCCGTAGGAGACCACGGACAGTCCGGACGCCTGCGACATGTCGGCGTAGCCGATGGTGCCGGTGCCGTTCTTCACGGCGGCCACCACACCGGAGGTGCCCTCGGCCGACTCGCCCGAGTAGGCGGCGGGCCAGGTCTGGCTGGGCTTCTCGGTCCACACGTTCGACGCGTTCTGCGACAGCGTGTCGGTGAAGTTCTCGGTGGTGCCCGACTTGTCGGAGCGGTGCACCACGGTGATGGCGGTGTCGGGCAGCGTCTCGCCGGAGTTGAGGGCGGCGATGGCCGGATCATTCCACTTGGTGATCTTGCCCGAGAAGATCGACGCGGCGGTGGTCGCGTCCAGCTTGAGGTTCTTCACGCCGTCGACGTTGTAGACCATGGCGATCGGTGAGACGTAGATCGGCAGGTTGAGCGCATTGGACGATTCGGCGCAGCCGGCGAAGGAGCTGGCCTTCATGGCGTCCAGGGACAGCGCGTCGTCGGAGCCGGCGAAGGCCACGGCGCCGCTGGTGAAGTCGCTGGCGCCCTTGCCCGAGCCGCCACCGTTGTAGCTGACCTTGATGCCGGCCTGCTTCTTGGTGAACGCCGAGCGCCAGGTGGTCTGGGCGGATTCCTGGGAGGTTGCTCCCGAGCCGACGATCTCGCCGGACAGTCCGCCGCTGCTGGACGCGGAACTGGCGGGTCCCTCGCTGCTGCATGCGCTGAGGCCGAGCATGCCGGCTGCCAGGGCGGCGACGAGGATCCTGCTCTTGAGTGACACGTGGTTCATTGGCACGCGGGTTTCCTTCATCGATCTGGAATCGGCCATCACGGCCGAGGGGAGCAATCCTGCCCGCCATGAATCGACGGTAGAGGGCCAAGGTGGCCGCAATGGTCCGGCAAGGTAAACAGCCGGTAAACATGTCCGACCGCTGCGATGACGACGCCCGCAATGCCGCGTCAGCGGGGCGCGCACCCGCGCTTCACAGGGGTGAGGGATAGGACTCCACGGCCACCGGTTCGGCCTCATCGCCGATGTGCAACACCAAGGACTGGGCGGTGGTGAGGTGCTGGATGGGAATGTGCAGCCCCGCCTGCATGGCGCCCAGCACGGGGCGGTGGCCACAGACCACCAGTGGGTCCTCGGGGCTCTGCGCCACCTGCACGCGCAGCTGCCACATGAGGTCGGCGATCTCCTCGTCGCGTCCCAGCGCCGCCTCCTCGCTGAGCAGGTGCACCGGATGGATCTGGGAGCCGATGGCCTTCGCGAAGGGCTCGACGGTCTGCAGGCAGCGGGTGGAGGTGCTTGACAGCACGCGGCGCACCCCGAAGGCGTCCAGCAGCGCCACCAACCGGTCGGACTGGCGCGCGCCGCGGGCCGCCAGCGGACGCAGCCAGTCGTCGCCCTGCCAGCTCTTGCGGGGACGCGCCTTGGCGTGGCGGGTGATCACCAGCGTGCCCAGGGCCCGGTCGGCCAGCGGGACGGCCCGGGCCAGCAGTTCCACTTCATCGGGATAGGTCAGCAGCTCGGCGGCCTCGGGCAGCATCGGCCAGGCGATCCGATCGGTCTCGTCATCGCGATGTGGATGCTCGGGGCGGTTCTCGTGGCCCAGCCAGAAGTGCACCTGCTTGGGTCCGGCACTCACGTCGTAGCGCAACGAGGGGAGCGGGAGGCCCAGCCGTACGTGGATCCCGGTCTCCTCCTCCACCTCGCGCACCGCGGTGACCGGCAGCTGCTCGTCGCCATGCGGCTTGCCCTTCGGTAACGTCCAATCGTTGTAGTGGGGGCGGTGTTCCACGAGTACGCGCCGTTGTTCGCCGGAGCCCCGGAAGACCACGGCACCGGCTGCGACGACTGCGGGCTTGGCGGTCATGGCCTGGGGAGCACCCCCGGACGCTGGAAGAACAGGGTGCGCCGTGACGGTCCGTCGCTGGGGGCGTGCCTGCGGTGGCTGACCACGTCGATCAGGTGCTCCTGCAGGTCGAGCTTCGGCTCGCCGGCGGCGTTGGTGGTATCGGGATGCCAGCTGCGGTCGTCGAGTTTCCAGTTCACGGTGCCCGGGTCGAATGCCAGGTCGAACAGCTGGCCGATCTCGGCGATGTGGTTGGCGTGGGTGATCAGCACGATCGCCTCGACGCGCCGGTCGAGGTTGCGGTGCATCAGGTCAGCGGAGCCGATGCCCACCGAGGGGTTGCCGGCGTTCTCGAACCAGAACAGCCGCGAATGTTCCAGGAAGCGGCCCAGGATCGAGATCAGCCGGATGTTCTCGCTCAGGCCGGGGACGCCGGGGCGCACACCGCAGATGCCGCGCACCCACAGGTCCACCTCGACGCCGGCACGGCTGGCGCGGTAGAGCGCGTCGATGATGCGCTCATCGACGATCGAGTTCACCTTGATGCGGATGCGTGCCGGCAGGCCCGCCTTCTTGTTCGCGATCTCACGGTCGATGGCGGCGATCAGGCCGGTGCGCACACCCTGCGGCGCCACCAGCAGGCGCCGGTAGTGCGTCTCCTGGGTCATGCCCGACAGATGGTTGAACAATCTGGCCACGTCGTCGGCGACGATCGGGTTGCAGGTGAGCAGGCCCATGTCCTCGTACTGGCGGGCCGTCTTGGGGTTGTAGTTGCCGGTGCCGATGTGCACATAGCTGCGCAGCCCCTCGGCCTCATCGCGCACCACCAGGATCAGCTTGCAGTGGGTCTTCAGGCCGACCATGCCGTACACCACGTGAACGCCATGGCGTTCGAGCTTGCGGGCCCAGGCGATGTTGTTCTGCTCATCGAAGCGGGCCTTGATCTCAACCAGTGCCAGCACCTGCTTGCCGGCCTCGGCGGCCTCGATGAGGGCGTCGATGATGGGGGAGTCGCCGCTGGTGCGGTAGAGGGTCTGCTTGATCGCCAGCACATGGGGGTCGGCGGCGGCCTGTTCCACCAAGCGCTGCACACTGGTGGCGAAGGAGTCATAGGGATGGTGCAGCAACACGTCGTGACGCCGGATCGCCTTGAACAGGTCGGCCTCGCTGGAGGTCTCCACGGGTGCGAGGTCGGGGTGCGTCTTGGGCAGGAAGTTCGAGTACTTCAGGTCGTCGCGATCAACGTCGGTGAGCCGGAACAGGGCCGTCAGGTCGAGCGGTGCCGGCAGCTTGAAGATCTCCTTGGGGCTCACGTCGAGCTCGTCGGCAAGCAGCTCCAGCAGGTCGTCCTCGATGGTGTCCTCCACCTCGAGGCGCACGGGGGAGCGGCCCACCTTGCGCCGCAGCAGTTCCTTCTCCAGGGCGTAGAGCAGGTTCTCGGCGTCGTCCTCCTCGACCTCGACGTCCTCATTGCGGGTGACCCGGAAGGTCGTGGACTGCAGCACCTTCATGCCGGTGAACAGCTCCGACAGGTGGGCCAGGATCACTTCCTCGAGGGGCACGAAGCGGGTGTCGCCCAGCTTGATGAAGCGGTCGAGGATCGAGGGCACCTTGATGCGGGCGAACTGGCGGGCCTCGGTGTCGGGGTTGAGCAATAGCACGGCGATGTTGAGTGACAGCCCGGAGATATAGGGGAAGGGGTGCGAGGGGTCGACCGCCAGCGGGGTGAGCACCGGGTAGATGCGTTCGGTGAACAGCTCGTTCATCCGGTCGTGTTCGGCGTCGGTGAGCTGGTTCCAACGCACCAGTTCGACGTGCTGCTCGGTGAGTTCGGGCAGCACCTCCTCGTGGAAGACCCGCGACTGCTCGGTGACCAGCTCGTGGGCGCGGGTGAGGATTGCGTCGCGCAGCTCCCGGGGCATCATGCCGGCGATGGAGCGCACGGCCACGCCGGCTTCGATGCGTCGCTTCAGGCCGGCCACTCGCACCATGAAGAACTCGTCGAGGTTGGAACTGAAGATGGCCAGGAACTTCGCGCGTTCCAGCAGTGGCACGCGCAGCCGGTCGCGGGCCTGGTCGAGCACGCGCTCGTTGAACGCCAGCCAGCTCAGCTCACGTTCTGAATACCGGTCGGGGGGAAGCTGTTCGTCGGCGCTCTGGTCAGCGCTGGTTGCGTCCCGGTCGCCGGGGCCTGGGGCATTGCTCATGCGTCGCGCTCCTGGGGTGAGGACTGGCGCCCGTGGTCCTGGTGGCGGGCCGGCTTGGCAGGTGCATAGCCGACATCGGTGGAGACCACGGAGAAACCTGCTCGTTCATACATGTGCACCACGCGTTCGTTGGCGCCTTCCACATAGAGGTCGATGGCCTCGACGCCGAGCTCGCGCATATGCAGGATACCGGCATCCAACAGGGCGCGTCCCACGCCCTTGCCCTCGAAGTCCGGGTCGACGCCCAGCACATAGACCTCGCCGCGCGGACGACCGTCCTCGTCGGCCACCTTGGTCCAGTGGAAGCCGACCAGGGTGCCGGCCTCGTCGCGGGCGACCAGCAGTCCGGCTGGGTCGAACCAGTCCTGGGCCATCCGGTTGCGGGCGTCCTCGGCGGTCATCGCGCCCTGCTCGGGATGGTGGGCGAAGGCGGCGTGGTTCACCGCCACGAGCTGGTCGAGGTCGTCATCGCGGAAGTGATCGAGGCGCAGTCCCTCGGGCAGGTGTGCGTCGTGGGGCTGGTCGGCGGGCATCGGCAGGCTCATCTTCAACAGCTTGCGCACCTCGCGCAGGCCCAACTGGGTGGCCAGTTCGCGCGCACCGGGGCAGTCGCCGAACGACCACCACATGGCCGGGTGCAGCTGCCAGGCCGCCTTGGCCAGGGTCGTGGCGATGCCCTGGCGCCGTGCCGGGGGCGCCACCATCAGCTGCACGGTGTGCTCGCGGGCGTCGGCCTGCGCGTAGCCCACCACCTGTTTGCCGTCGCGGGCAATCCAGTGCGTGTGCGACGCCGTGAGCCCCTGCAGCCCGAACCAGCCGGACTCGTTGAGGGGCGATACTCCGTCGTGCTCGGTGCAGGCCCGCACCAGGTCGGCGATGTGATCGCGGTCGTCGGCGCTGAGACGGATAATCGGACCAGTCACCACGGGGTTCATACCCCAAGCCTAGAAGCTGGCCCGGCCGGTGTCGCCGATCTCGCCGAGTGGTGGGCACCCATTCGTCCCCATTCGTCCCCGTGGCCCGGCGGGGTCCGGCGGCGCGCACCGATAGCAGTGAATCCTCCCGGGCCCCTGCTCGCATGCCGATGCCTTCATAGGCTGGCGCCCCGCGGTCGCAGGATTGCGACCTCCAACTGAGGGGCACTGCATGAAGATTCTCATTACCGGTGGCGCAGGCTATATCGGGTCATCCGTCGCGGCCTGTTGCGCAGATAATGACATCACCCCGGTCATTCTGGATGACTACAGCAAGGGCCTGAGGGAATTCGCCGCGCCATATCTGAACTATGAGGGGGATATTGCCGACGTTCCACTGATCCGACGGATCCTGTCCGAGCATCCCGATATTGATGCGGTGATCCACTGTGCCGCGAAGATCGTCGTGCCCGAATCCGTTTCCGCGCCCCTGGACTACTACGAGAACAACGTTTCCAAGACCCTCGTCCTGTTGCGGGAGCTGTGTGGGCATGGTGTTCGCCGATTCATCCTCAGCTCCACCGCGTCCATGTATGAGGGTGGGGACGGCCACCTGGTCGACGAGTCGAGCGCAGTGGTCCCGCACAGCCCCTACTCCGCGTCCAAGTGGATGCTCGAGAGGATGCTCCGCGACCTCGCGGCCACCGGTGCGATGGAGGTGGTTGCGCTGCGGTACTTCAACCCGATCGGCGCAGACCCGAAGATGCGCAGCGGCCTGCAGGATGAACGGCCGACCCATGCGCTGGGCAAGATGATCGAGGCCTACCAGGGCGGTGGGACGTTCACCGTGACGGGCACTGATTGGCCCACGCGTGACGGTTCGGGGCTGCGCGACTATGTGCATGTCTGGGATCTGGCCCGGGCCCACATTGCCGCGCTCGAATGCTTTGATTCGGTGATGTTGCAGGCGCAGGTGCCCGGCTTTGACGTCATCAACCTCGGCAGTGGCAGGGGGACCACCGTGTTCGAGCTGGTCGATGCCTTTGGTGACGCGATGGGTGTGCGGCTGGACATGGGGACCGCCCCGGCACGACTCGGTGACGTCGTCGGCTGCGCGACCCTCACCGGGAAGGCAGAGCGACTTCTGGGGTGGAATGCGGAATTGAGCATTTCCGACGGCGTGAGGCATTCACTGGAATGGGCCGCCCGGCTCCCCGCGGTGCTCGAACGCGAGCGCGCCCGGGCGGCGGGGCGGGCCTGACGGCGTCGGATCACCCCGGGTCACCGTCGGATCAGTCGAGCTGCTCGTAATCGCTGTGGCTGGGGAACTCGAGCCATTCCACGGCGGCCTGGCCGGCGGGCACCGGCGTCACGGCCACGTGGGTGAGCGTGGAATCCTGCGCGGCACCGTGCCAGTGCTGCACACCGGCGGGGCACTCGACCACGTCTCCGGCGTGCAGCTCGCGGGCGGGCTTTCCCTGCTGTTGCTCCCAGCCGTGGCCGGCCGTCACCAGCAGCAATTGGCCGGCCGGATGGGTGTGCCAGCGGTTGTAGCACCCGGCGGCGAAGGTCACATTGCCGGCTGACAGGGGATTGTCCGGTCCGGTGAGCATGTGCAGCCAGGCATGTCCGGTGAAGTTGGGGCCATCGGCGGGGGAGCCCAGCGGGAACAGTCCGGCATCGGGGGTGTCGTCGGGCACGTCGGCGTAGATGTCCTTGAGCAGCCCGAAGGCCGACCATGCCTTGGGCCAGCCCGCATAGAAGGCCAGTTGGGTGAACGTCTCCACCAATTCCTGCTTGGCGACGCCGTTGGCCTTCGCGATGCGCAGGTGCGCCTCCAACTGGGGGAAGAGTCCCTGCGACATGAGGCTGGCGCAGGTGATGAGGCTGCGTTGGCGGGCCGGCATCTGGCCCTCGCGCGACCACACCTGCCCGAACAGCACGTCATCGTTGAGGGCGGCGAAGGTGGGTGCCAGTTCGCCCAGGTTGTCGCGTCCTGCTGTCTGCTTGTGTGCCATGGTGTGGCCCTTCCCGGGTTGGATGGTGGCTGGCCCCGCGCCCGGAACCGGGGTGGGTCGCCGCTGTCCCCACGATAGTGAGGGTGCCCCACACGGGAGGGGCGGGCCACATGCGACGAAGCCGGGGAGCGCCGATGTGGCGTCCCCCGGCTTGCGGTCACCGGTTCTGGTGGTCGATCAGTTGTTGCGGGCCGTCGTCTTGCGCGTCAGGTCGACGAAGTCGGGATCGAAGCCCTCCTTGGCATGCACGGCCTCCCACAGGCGTCCCCGCCCGGCCACGGAGATCGGCAGGACGCGCTCGGGATCGCTGACCGCCGAGAGCAGGGTGTCGTCGTCCTCGGCGGAGCGACGCAGCGGACGCGGGTTGCTGGTGTCGAGGGCGCGGCTCATCACGGCTGCCATCGGGCCCACCGACATGAGGTCGAGCGAGAGCTCGTAGTCCATGTCGAGCTCGTCGGCCAGGTCGAGGGCCTCGCGCAGGCCGGCCTCGGCCGCCATGATCGCCACATTGGTGATCAGCTTGTAGGCCACGCCGTTTCCGGACTTGCCGACATAGCGGATGATGCCCATCACCGACAGCACCGGATCGAGCTTGGAGGCAACCTGCTCGCTGCCGCCCAGCAGGAAGGTGACCGACTTCTCGCGGGCGTAGCGCACGCCACCCACGATCGGGGCGTCGACGACCTCCACGCCGGCTGGCGCGGCCTCGATCACCCGGTTGAGCATCTGCGGGGTGGTGGTCGAGGTGACCACCACGATGGCGCCCGGCTTCACGACGGCCAGTGCGCCCTGTTCGCCCAGCAACACATCGGGGATGTCATCCGACATGGTCAGCTGGATCACGACGTCGGCACCGGTGGCGGCCTCAGCCACCGAACCGGCCACCTTGGCCCCGGCATCCTTCGCCAGCTGCAGGCGCTCGGGCAGCTTGTCGTAGGCAACGATCTCGAAATCTGTTTCCACCAGGTGTGGGATCATTTCTGCGCCCATGTCACCGACGCCGATTACTGCTACTCTCATCGCTCTCACAGCCTTCGTTGGTAATTGGAATCGAAACTGTCGATCAACAGTGTGATCTTTGTATTCTGATTTCGGGTTGAACAACGGGGCATTTTCACGTCAACGAAACAGATGCCTCCGCTTCGAGACTAACGTCCCGCACAGTTCGATTCTATCGAATCTGCCAGTGGCGAACGGCGGTGGCAGCGGTTGCCCGGGTGCAAATCCGGCGGTGCCGGAGGAAAACGTCCCTCGGCGTGGCCGGTTGCCCTCGCGGAGGGGCCGTGGGCAACCGGCGCCGGTGTGGAGCGTGGGCGCCCCGGGGGCCCGGAGCGAAGCTCGCCCCGGATGCCTGGGGCGAAGCTCGCCCCGGATACCTAGAGCGCCAGCTCGCCCCGGATAAACGCCTCCACCGAGTCGAGGGCGGCCTCGTCGTGGCGCTGTTCGGGCGGCGACTTCATGAAGAAGCTCGACGGTGACAGCAGCGGGCCACCGATGCCCCGATCGAGTCCGATCTTCGCGGCGCGGATGGCATCGATCACCACGCCGGCGGAATTGGGGGAGTCCCACACCTCGAGCTTGTATTCGAGGCTCACCGGGGCGCCCCCGAAGTTGCGTCCCTCAAGGCGCACGAAGGCCCACTTGCGATCATCGAGCCAGTCGACGTAGTCCGAGGGGCCCACGTGGATGTCGCGCTCCTCGAAGTGGTGCTCCACATTGCTGGTCACCGCCTGCGTCTTGGAGATCTTCTTCGACATCAGCCGCTCGCGCTCGAGCATGTTCTTGAAGTCCATGTTGCCGCCCACGTTGAGCTGATAGGTGCGGTCGATCTGGATGCCGCGCTCCTCGAACAGCCTTGCCATCACGCGATGGGTGATGGTTGCGCCGATCTGGCTCTTGACGTCGTCGCCCACGATCGGCAGGCCCGCGTCCACGAACTTCTGGGCCCATTGCGGGTCGGACGCGATGAACACCGGTAGGCAGTTGACGAAGGCGCACCCGGCGTCCAGGGCACATTGCGCGTAGTACTTGTCGGCTTCCTCCGAGCCGACCGGCAGATAGCTCACCAGCACGTCGGCGTGCACGTCCTTGAGTGTGCGCACCACGTCCACCGGTTCCTCGGCGGACTCCTCGATGGTCTCGCGGTAGTACTTGCCCAGCCCGTCCAGCGTCACGCCGCGGCTCACCGTCACGCCGGTGGGTGCCACGTCGCTGATCTTGATGGTGCAGTTGTCGGACGCGTCGATGGCGTCGGCCAGGTCGAGGCCCACCTTGGCGGCATCGACGTCGAAGGCCGCCACGAATTCGATGTCGCTGACGTGGTAGCTGCCGAACTGCACGTGCATCAGACCCGGCACCGTCTCGTCGGCCCGTGCGTCGTGGTAGAAGGTGACGCCCTGGATGAGCGACGACGCACAGTTGCCGATTCCGACAACTGCAACCCGAATTGAACTCATGTGTTCCCCTTTGATCTAATGACCACCTGTCAGGACATTCATCGTCCCCGGCGGAATGTGGTGGCCGGCAATTGTCCTGATGATTGGACGATTATCGTGCGCAACCATGCGCCCGGCCGCTGATTGGTTATCAGGAAGACACACTAGGGGAATGGTGTGTCGCGGGGAAGTGATATCCCGGGCGGGGCTGGCGGAAAGTATCGGGAAAAGCTGATCAACGCGTGTTAATCGGCATCGGGAGCGGCGGGCAGGGTACGGAGGCCGGTTCGGCCCCAATCGATGAAATGTCACACTTTGGTGACAAATACTCGCGAGCCATTGACAGTGGTGCTATGGAATGGCCGTCACCAAGGCCACCTCCCGGGGGTGGTCAGTCCTTGCGCTGCTGGGGGTTGAACCGGTAGCCCACGTTGCGCACGGTGCCGATATACGAGTCGTATTCGGGTCCGAGCTTGGCGCGCAGGCGTCGGATGTGCACGTCCACGGTGCGGGTGCCGCCGTAGTAGTCGTAGCCCCACACTTTCTTGAGCAGGTCCTCGCGGGTGAGCACGCGGCCGGGGTGGTGCACCAGGTACTTGAGCAGTTCGAACTCGGTGTAGGTGAGGTCGAGGGGGCGTCCGTTCACCGACGCCGCATAGGCGGCCTCGTCCACCACGATGGAGCCGCCGGTGATGGTGGCATGTCCCTGCGCGGTGAGCATCAACTGCAGGCGGGCCTCCCACTCGGCCGGCTCGGCGTCCTCCACGATGAAATCGGTGACGCCCCACTCGGCCGTGAGCACTGACAGGCCCTGCAACGGGATGAGCAACAAGGTGGGCTTGGCAGCCCCCGAGTTGACGATGAGGCGGGTGGTCACCCGGGTGGCACCCAGGTCTCCGCGCCCGTCGATGATCACCGCATCGGTGTCGGGGATCTGCAGGATCGCCTTGTCGCCACCCTGCACCTGGTCGATGGTGTGGGGCAACAGCGTCAGGGCGCCGGGCAGGGGTTTGGGGTCGGTCGTGGGCGAGACGAACAATGCATCGCTCATGGACAACGCCCTCCCGAAATCGGCCCATCCGGTCCGTTCTTGAACAATAGTTGGCACCCGGGTGGCCCGATCAGGCGTTTCATCGACGTTATCGGGCCGATTGCCCGCTCACCCATGGTGTTGAATGGTGCGCCGGTCGTCACGGATGGGTGCACCCAACTAGCTCAGTGCTCGGAATCGAGAATGATCGTGACCGGGCCGTCATTGACCAGCTCCACCTGCATGTCGGCCCCGAAATGACCGGTTTCCACGTGGGCGCCGAGCTTGCGCAGCGCGGCCACATAGGCATCCACGATGGGCTCACTCACCGGCCCGGGTGCTGCCGCGCCCCAGCTGGGACGACGCCCCTTGTGCGTGTCGGCGTACAGCGTGAACTGGCTGATCGCCAGGATCGGCGCGTTGACGTCGCTGGCTGACTTCTCATCGTCCAGGATGCGCAGGTTCCAGGTCTTGGCGGCCAATTTGTCGGCGGTGGCGGCGTCGTCGCCGTGCGTGACGCCCACCAGCGCCACCAGCCCGGGTGCGGGAAGTTGGCCGACAACCTGCCCATCAATCGACACCTGCGCGCGGCTCGCCCTTTGCAACACGACTCTCATGCCTGAATGCTGCCACAGGCACTCTCATGCCTGAATGGTGCCACGGCCACCGGGCCCTGGGATCGGCGAGGGCCGCTCGTTGTGACGCTCCCCTAGAATTGGGTGCGTGGCAACCCTTGACCTGATCCTGCTCATCGTGGCAACCGTCGCGATCCTGGCAGGGGCGGTTGCCATGCTGATCGTGGCCCTGCGATGGCTGCGTGGCACCGAACCCCGTGGACGCCGGCGCCGGCCCACGCGGCATCTGATCAGGAAAACAGGCGTCTGATGAGGAGTAGCTGACCATGCCCTTCGAGATCCCCACAGATCTGAATCCTGCGCTCATGCCGTTGGCCTGGCTGATCGGACGCTGGCAGGGCAATGGCCACGGCACCTGGCCCGACAGCGGCGACTTCGAATTCGGCCAGCAGATCGAGTTCTCCACCAACGGACAGCCCTATCTGCACTACTTCAGCCAGACCTACGTGGCCGACAAGAACGGCAACCCCGTGTCGCCGATCAGCATGGAGACCGGCTTCTGGCGTCCCATCAACGACAAGAGCGTCGACGTGGTGATGTGCCATCCGAACGGGTGGAGCGAGGTGTGGACCGGCAAGATCGACGGCGCCAAGATCGAGCTCGTCACCGATGTGGTGGCGCGCACGAAGAACTCCGAGCTCGAATACACCGGTGGGGAGCGCCTCTACGGCAATGTGGAGGGCGACCTGTTGTGGACCTTCGATCGGGCGGCCAAGGACGTGCCGCTGCAGCCGTACATGTGGGGTCGCCTGGCGAGGAAGAGCCTGTGAGCGGCCGTGGCCGCTCGGGTGGAGGACAACTCGTGAGCGGCCGTGGCCGCTCGGGTGGGAGCGAATCATGAGCGGCGTGGTGCTGGTTCCCGAGGGTCCCGACGCCGGACTGCTGTGGCACCGCGGCGATCCCTTCGCCGAGGAACGCGCCATTGCCGCCGGTCAGGCGATCGTGGCGCTGACCAATCGTCAGGTGCTCACTGTCACCGGCGACGACCGGCTGGGTTGGCTCCATTCCCTGAGCACGGGCCGTTTCGACGGGCTGCCCCCCGGTCAGGGCCTCAATGCGCTGATCCTGTCGCCCACCGGCCAGGTGCGCTACGGGCTGCAGGCCGTCGACGACGGAGAGCGGCTGTGGGTGATCACCGATCCGGCGTCCAGCGCGTCGCCGGACGATCCGGCCGAACCGGCCCCGGCAACCGGCGTCCCCACGGGCCCGGACATGCAGGGCGTGGGACTGGCCGAGTTCCTGGACTCGATGCGCTTCCGCTTGAAGGTGCAGGTGTCGCCACGTGACGACGCCCGCGTGTTGTGGGTGGGGGAGGGGATCGATCCCGCCGACCTGCCGGCGGCGCTGGCCCCGGCCGTGGACGCCCCGCTGGGCCATGGCCAGCTCGTGATCGTTGCCGCCGACGATGTTCCCTCGCCCGATAATCCGCGCCTGGCAGGCGTGTGGGCCTGGGAGGCTGCCCGGGTCGCGGCCGGCGTGCCGCGCATCGGCATCGACACCGACGACAAGACCCTGCCCAACGAGCTGGGCCTGTATGCCACCGAGCTCGACAAGGGCTGCTACACCGGCCAGGAGACGGTGGCCCGCGTGCACAACGTGGGACGTCCGCCACGCCGCCTCGTGCGCCTGCTGCTCGACGGCTCGATGAACCGGCTTCCCGCGCCGGGCGATCCGATCCTGTTGGACGGCGAACCGGTGGGCGTGGTCGGCAGTTCGGCCCAGCACTTCGAGGAGGGCCCGATCGCGCTCGGCCTGGTGCGTCGCGCGGTGCCGGTGGAGGCCACCCTGAGCGTGGATGACATCGCCGCCAACCAGGAGCCGATCGTCGATCCCGACATCGGCCTGCACGTCAAGCCCGAGCCCGGTCTGCGGCGACGCCTCATCTGAGGCCCGGAGGGCGGCCCGGAAGCCACCCCGAAAGCCACA
>OLOA01001167.1_pt1 | contig 27120 bp, 21 predicted proteins | sample 1672201 | NCBI WGS metagenome assembly OLOA01 (sample SAMEA3136658, study PRJEB25190) | human gut metagenome
GGAATCAGGCCCTCGCGGCCTAGTCGCTATTTAGGGCGTCCAAGATTTGGGGCGCGGTTCAGCGGGCGGTGCGGGGCTTCTTTAGTTACTTTAGTTGCCGGGCCGTCCTTACCCGCGCGGTTTGATTTTATCACGCAGGGACTTGAGGTTCTCCAGCGCCGCGTTGAGCGTCTCGTCACGCTTGGCAAAGTGGAAACGAATCAGATGGTTGACGGGCTCGCGGAAGAAGCTCGAGCCGGGCACGGCGCCCACGCCCACCTTTGAGGCCAGGTCCTCGCAGAACTCGAGGTCGCTGTCGTAGCCAAACTCAGAGATATCCATCATCACGTAGTAGGCGCCCTGCGGCATGTTATGCTCAAGACCGATGCTGTCGAGTCCCTGGCAGAACAGGTCGCGTTTGGCGGTGTAGAGGTCAAGGACCTCATCGTAATAGCTGTCGTTGAAGTTGAGGGCGGTGACGACAGCTTCCTGCAGGGGAGCGGCAGCACCCACGGTGAGGAAGTCGTGGACCTTCTTGATGCGCTCGGTGATCTGGGCCGGGGCGATGGTGTAGCCCAGGCGCCAGCCGGTGATGGAGTACGTCTTGGACAGCGAGCTGCAACTGATGGTTCGTTCGAACATGCCGGGCAGCGTGGTCATATAGACGTGCTCGTGGGGCGCGTAGACGATGTGCTCGTATACCTCGTCGGTGATGCAATAGGCGTCGTACTTTTTGCAGAGGTCGGCGATAAAGGTGAGCTCCTCGCGCGTGAAGACCTTGCCGCAGGGGTTGGAAGGGTTGCACAGGACGATGGCCTTGGGGTCGTTGTCGCGGAAGGCAGCCTCGAGCGCCTCGCGGTCAAAGTCGAATGTGGGCGGGTTGAGCGGTACGTAGATGGGTTCGGCACCCGAAAGGATCGTGTCGGCGCCGTAGTTCTCGTAGAATGGCGAGAAGATGACGACCTTGTCGCCGGGGTTCGTGACCGTCATCATGGCGGCCATCATGGCCTCGGTGGAGCCGCAGGTGACTACGATATTCTCGTTGGGATTCACCGGCATGCCCATAAAGTGCTCCTGTTTGGCGGCGAGCGCCTCGCGCATGGCCTGGGAGCCCCAGGTGATGGAGTACTGGTGATAGAGCGGCTTGGGGTCGCTGGCGATGGCGCTGAGGCTGTTGAGCAGCTGCGCCGGGGGATCGAAGTCGGGGAAGCCCTGCGAGAGATTGACGGCGCCATACTTATTGGAGATGCGTGTCATGCGGCGGATGACGGAATCGGTAAACGTTGCCGTGCGGTTGGATAGTTCTTTCATGCCGGTCCTTTCGAGCATTTGCAGTGGGGCAAGTTTACTCCTATGAAACCGGTGGGATTTGCTCGAAATGCTCTCGAAAAACTCTTTTCAAAATTCTTGAAAATTGGGGCTTGCATCGCGTGGCGTTCCTTGCAATAATAGTCGAGCGCGAAGCGCACAGGACACGGTGGGTGTAGCTCAGTTGGCTAGAGCGACGGGTTGTGGTCCCGTAGGTCGAGGGTTCGAGTCCCTTTACCCACCCCAGTTCTTGCTTCGTGTTGATATCGGGTCGTTAGCTCAGTTGGTAGAGCAGGGGACTCTTAATCCCAAGGTCCAGGGTTCGACCCCCTGACGGCCCACCAAAGCATGTTAAGACGGTCAGCGAAAGTTGGCCGTCTTTTTTGTTAACCTCGCATGGGGTCGAACCCGAAAGGGCGCGAAGCTGAGAAAATGCGTAAGCATTTACCAGCGCAGCGCGCAAGGCGCGAAGCGCCGCAGCGGCCGTCTGCGCAGCAGGCTGACCCCCTGACGGCCCACCCAAAGATTGTTAAAGCGACTGGCTCAGGCTGGTCGCTTTTTTGTTGACCACGCATGGGGTCGAACCCGAAAGGGCGCGGAGCTGAGTAATCTGCACCGTGATTCCCTTAGGGAAACACGGCTAAAGCCCCGTAGGCGTGTTCTCCTTAGGGGAATCATGCTTACGGGGCTCGATGCATGTTGAGAAGTTGTGATCAAACTCAAAGTGAGAATCGATTTAGTCCGCTCGAAAGTGCGAACCCAGGCTTTCAGTTCGCTTGCGCATGGCTTTGACCATTTCCTGTGCTAGTCGAATCTGCGATTGCAGGCGGGCGAGGGCTGCGACTTCGCTGTCCTGGGCTTTCTGTGTGCTCAGGGTCGTTGCCTCCGTCTTTAAGCCCTCAAGCTCGTGTAGTGCCTCGGATAGGCCCGTCTTGGTGCGGTTGATCATGCAATAGGTGCTCATCGTGTGCCTAAGGCTGCGGGTCAGGCGCTCGGCATCTGTTGTGGCAATGCCGTGCTGGGGGAGGGCGATATCCGCCTTCAGGGCTGTCTTAGGCTCTTTCTGCGCTGCAAGGGCTGCCGATGCGCCTGCGATGCGCCCGAACACGATGCCGTTGGCGCTTGACAAGCCACCAATGCGGTCGGCTCCGTGCATGCCGCCTGTCGCCTCGCCGCAAGCGTAGAGACCCTCAACGCCCGTGTACGCGGTCTTATCGATCTTGATGCCGCCATTAGCGGCGTGGGCATACATCGCAACGCGCATCTCGTCAGTCGGAGCGATGCCGTGCTCGTCTTGCAGCCAGGTGGCAAAGGTCTGCACAAACTCTGGGACATCCTCGCGGGGGAAGTCGTAGTGGAGTGCCAGACCTTCGGCACCTGCCTGATCAATGACGAGATCGATAGCGCGGGAGGTCAAGCGTGACGTGAAGGGACCATATCCAGAGCGCTGCTCGAGCAGGTCGTCCAGCTTGTCGTCGGCAATATCTACTGGCTGGTCTACATGTACGTAGCGCCAGGTTTTCTCGTTGAAGACTAAGTTACGCCTGGGCTCGATGAAGCCGGGCATCATCTGCATGAACTCTATATTAGTAAGTGTTGCGCCGTGCGCGAGTGCGATGGCCTGCGAGGAGCTGAGCACATCAGCCGACGTAAGGCTGCGCTCGAACAGGCCGCCAGTGCCACCGGCTGCGATGACCGTGGCCTTGGCAGCAAAGGGCACGATTCGATTTTTGGTGAGGTCGTAGAGCACGGTTCCGGTTACTCTGCCGTTCGTGTCTTCAACAAGGTCAATAAGCTCATGGCGGGGGAGCAGGCGAATGCCGAGCGACTCGATCCTGGTCGTCAGAGCGTCCTCAAGGGGGTTGCGGGTGAGGCCGCGCCACATGCGCGTCTTGTGGTCAAAGCAGGGGATAAACTGCTTTTGCTGAGCACTCTCGGCGCTTTGCGGACGCTGAAGCTCAACGCCCAGGTCTTGCTCGAGCCATTCAATTGCATCGGGAATGCCGTGGACAAACGTCTGGACAAGCTCGGGGTCGGCGACGCCGCCACCAACGGTCTGAATGGTGTCGATGAGGTCCTGCTCGTCGTCTTCGTCGACGGGACCGATGAGGCCGAGGCCCCAGGTACCCGGGAAGAAGCTCGATCCACTCATGGTCTTGCCGGCGCTTGCCACAGTGACGGTTGTACCCGTGCGTGCCGCTTCGATGGCGGCACAAAGGCCCGCAATGCCAGATCCAATTACCAGTACATCAGTCGATTCCATCGGATTCCTTTCTCGTCCGGCGCATTGTCGCACGGGTGATCGGCAATGGGGACGCAAAGACCCGGCAAATCGGTAAAGGGCAAATATGGCAGGTGGGCGTCATGGACGCTCTGACGCTCCATCTCATCACATCTTGTATTTCGCCCCAACTGATATATCGGCATTAGCTACCCTGCGACAGCGCAAACAAAAAGAGCCGCTACCCGGGTGGGTAGCGGCTCCAAAGCTCAACTATATGAGCATCGCGCGGGCGCGATTAGGCCTTGAGGGCCTCCTCGACGGCGACAGCGCAGGCGACGGTGGCACCGACCATGGGGTTGTTGCCCATGCCGATGAGACCCATCATGTCAACGTGCGCAGGCACGGAGGAAGAACCGGCGAACTGGGCGTCGGAGTGCATGCGGCCCATGGTGTCGGTCATGCCGTAAGAGGCAGGGCCGGCGCCCATGTTGTCCGGGTGCAGGGTACGGCCAGTGCCGCCACCAGAAGCGACGGAGAAGTACTTCTTGCCAGCCTCGAGGCGCTCCTTCTTGTAGGTGCCAGCGACGGGGTGCTGGAAGCGCGTGGGGTTGGTGGAGTTACCGGTGATCGAGATGTCGACGTTCTCGTGCCACATGATGGCAACGCCCTCGCGGACGTCGTCGGCGCCGTAGCAGTTGACGGCGGCGCGGGGACCATCGGAGTAGGGGATGGTCTCGACGACCTTGAGCTCGCCCGTGAAGTAGTCGAACTGGGTCTTCACGTAGGTGAAGCCGTTGATGCGGGCGATGATCTGAGCAGCGTCCTTGCCCAGACCGTTGAGGATGACGCGCAGCGGCTTCTTACGAGCCTTGTTGGCGTTCAGAGCCAGGCCGATAGCACCCTCAGCGGCAGCGAAGGACTCGTGACCGGCCAGGAAGGCGAAGCACTCGGTGTCGTCGGAGAGCAGCATAGCGCCCAGGTTGCCGTGGCCCAGACCGACCTTGCGGTCCTCGGCGACGGAGCCGGGAACGGTGAAGGCCTGGATGCCCTCGCCGATGATGGCGGCAGCCTCAGAAGCGGACTTGGCGCCACGCTTGACAGCGAGAGCGCAACCGAGGGTGTAGGCCCACTCGGCGTTCTGGAAGGCGATGGACTGGGTGTTGTTGACGATCTCACGCGGGTTGAAGCCCTTGTCGGTGCAGATCTGCAGAGCTTCCTCGAGGGAGGCGATGCCGTTGTCGGCGAGGCACTTGTTGATCTTGTCAGCGCGGCGCTCGTAACCTTCGAACGTAACAGTCATAGTTATTTCCCTCCCTTTCTACTCGTGAACCGGGAACACGCTGGCGACGGAGTGAGTCTCCTCGTCGGTGCGCGGGTCGATGTACTTGGCAGCGTTCTCCCACTGACCATAGTGGCCCATAGCGCCAGCGATGGCCTCCTCGGGGGTCTTGCCGGCCTTGACGGCGTCGGTGAACTTGCCGAGGTTCAGGAACTCGAATGCGATGATCTCGTTCTTGTCGTTGAGAGCCATGCGGGTGACGTAGCCCTGAGCGAGCTCGAGGTAACGAGCGCCCTTGGCCTTGGTGCCGAACATGGTGCCGACCTGAGAGCGAAGGCCCTTGCCGAGGTCGTCGAGGGAGGCGCCCACGGGCAGGCCGCCCTCGGAGAACGCGGTCTGGCTGCGGCCGTAAACGATCTGCAGGAAGATCTCGCGCATAGCAACGTTGATGGCGTCGCAGACGAGGTCGGTGTTGAGGGCCTCGAGGATGGTCTTACCGGGAAGGATCTCGGAAGCCATGGCGGCAGAGTGGGTCATGCCCGAGCAGCCGATGGTCTCAACGAGGGCCTCCTCGATGATGCCGTCCTTGACGTTCAGCGTGAGCTTGCAGGCGCCCTGCTGAGGTGCGCACCAACCCACACCGTGCGTAAGACCGGAGATGTCGGAAATCTCCTTAGCCTGGACCCACTTGCCCTCCTCGGGGATGGGTGCGGGGCCGTGGTATGCACCCTTGGCAACGGGGCACATGTTCTCCACTTCCTGTGAGTACTGCATGCCTCTCCTCTCTATCGTGTTGGCGTCCCGTCTGGGGGTCGTGGCTGGCGATTGCCGGGCGACCCTTCGAAAGGGACATGACATGCAGCCCCTATAATACCGCGAAATGCACGGAATATTCGGCGAACGGCTCAGTTTTCGTAGCGAGAAGTCCGGAAGTTTTAATTGAAACGGTTTAACTCTATGTTCTGTGGTCGTGAGTTTCCGTAGAGGGGGTCCGTCTTGGGCAAGCTTTTGGTCCGCTCTTGCAAGCGTTGCAGTGGTTGACCTGTTGCAACGGTGCCGTTCGCCGCCTGTTTGCTGCCTTTGGCCGCGCGAGTGTATTGTTTTGCGTGAATGTTTTGATGGCACGCTTCAATCGTGCTGTATTGGATGGTAAGCAGATCCCGGCGAAGGGAGCGCCATGCAGCGCGTTTGGAGAACGGTTACCGGCTTTTACCATGTCTGTGCCCGCGGTGTGGGCAAACAGCTCATCTTTGAGGGCGATGAAGACCGGTGGGAGTTTTTGGAGCTGATGCGCGAGCGCTGCCGCGAGGAGGGCGTGACGGTTATCGCCTGGTGCCTTATGGGCAATCACGTGCATTTGGTGCTTGCAGATTACGAGGACGCGATGAGCGCGGCGATGCACCGGCTGCTTTTGACGTACGCGCGGCGGTTCAATAAGCGTACGGGGCGCACAGGGCATCTGTTCCAGAGCCGTTTTGACCGGCGCTCGCTCGATACCGACTGGCAGGTGATGGAGGCTATTCGCTCCGTACACGCCGATCCGCAGGAGGCGGGCATCAGTCTCATTGAGCGTTATCCCTGGAGCAGCTTTCCGGAGCATTTGTGCGCTTACGACGGTGACGCGGCCGATGTCGCGAGGGGATTTTCTGATCCTTCTTGCGTGCTTGAGCTTTTTGGTTCTGCCGAGGGCTTTATTGCCTATTCGCTTTCGGCGCCCGACGGCAGTGAGCCAGCGCTGTGCGATATGAAAGAGACGGAATGGGAACGCCACGCCTTTGCCGACAAGATGGCAAAGAGTCTCGGGGTTCCGCTCAACGGGGTTAAAACTGCACCGCCGGCGCAGCGCAACATCGTTATTCTTGGATTGCACGATGCAGGTTTTACGGTGCGCCAGATTGAGCGGTATGCCGGGATTGGCAAAAGTACCGTCTCTCGTATCGTGCGCGCTTATGCTCAGGTGGACGCGCAAGTCGAGGGATCGAAATAAAGGCAGAAAAGAAAATGGCCGAACCGCTCTTAGTCAAGCGATTCGGCCAACGAAATTCTTAAGATTTGGGATAAATACTACTGATTATTTTGCCCCTCGAGCATGCCGTCGAGGGTACGCCAGGCGAGCTCGGCGCATTTGACGCGGGCGGGCATGTGCGAGATGTCCTGGAGCTGGGCGGCTTCGTCCAGGTCTTCCAGGTCCTCCTCGGAGAGCTGCTCGCCGCGGATCATGGCGAGGAAGAGCTCTGCCAGGCGGTGAGCTTCCTCGACGGTCTCGCCGGTGATGAGGTCGGCCATGATGTCGGCACTGGCCTGACTGATGGCGCAGCCGTGGCCGGTAAAGGAGGCCTCCTCGATCACGCCGTTCTCGACGCGCAGCTGCAAGGTGAGCTCGTCGCCGCAGCTGGGGTTGATGCCGTCGTGCTCGTGCGTGGGAGCATCCATCTCGTACTTATAGTCGGGGTGCGAGTTATGCTCCATAAATGTGGTGGAGGTGTACAGATTACCCATTGAACGTGCTCCAAACGTGATGCAGGCCGGCGATGAACTTGTCGATATCGGCCTTGTCGTTGTAGAAGGCCACGCTGGCGCGGCAGCAGGCAAGGTTCTCGACGCCCAGCCAGGTAAGCAGCGGCTGCGCGCAGTGGTGGCCGGCGCGGATGCAGACGCCGTCCATGTCCATGATGCTCGCGACGTCGTGCGGGTGGATGCCCTTGACGTTAAAGCTCACGACGCCGTGGTGGTTGTCCCAATAGATGGAGCCGATGATCTGGACAAAGTCGAGCTGCATGAGTTCGCCCATCAGGTAGTGGACGAGTGCCTGCTCGCGGGCCTGAATGCTCTCGTAACCCACCGTGTTGACCAGGTAGTCGAGTGCCGCGCCCGTGGCGAAGATGCCGGCGGCGTCCTGCGTGCCGGCCTCGAACTTCTCGGGGACGGGCGCCCAGACGGCGTCCTGCTCGGTGACAGAGTCGATCATTTCGCCGCCGGTGAGCATGGGCGGCATGGCGTTGAGCAGGTCCATCTTGCCCCACAGCACGCCGATGCCCATGGGGCCCATGGCCTTGTGTGCGCTAAAGGCAAAGAAGTCGGCTCCCAGGTCGGCCACATCGACCGGCATGTGCGGCAGCGACTGCGCGCCGTCGACGACCAGATAGCCGCCGTACTTGTGGACGAGCTTGCCGAGGTTCTTGACCGGGTTCTCGACGCCCAGCACGTTAGAAACCTGACCCACGGCCAAGATTTTGGTCTTGGGGCCCACCTTGGACAGAACCTCCTCGGTGGTGAGTTGACCGGTCTTGGTGGGGTAGAGGTAGACGAGCTTAGCGCCGGTCTCGCGGCAGACCTGCTGCCACGGGATCAGGTTGGAGTGGTGCTCCATGATGGTGATGACGACCTCGTCGCCCGGTTCGAGGACCGTGGGCGCAAAGCTCTTGGCGACTAGGTTGAGCGACTCGCTCGTGTTGCGGGTGAAGACGACCTCGTTGGCCTGGGGGGCGCCGATGACGTCGGCGATCTGCTGGCGCACCTTCGCGATGGCCTCGGTGGCCTCGATGGACAGCGAGTACAGGCCGCGCAGCGGGTTGGCGTTCATGCGCTGGTAGAAGTCGCGTTCGGCGTCGAGCACACAGGCAGGGCGCTGCGCGGTGGCGGCGCTATCGAGGAAGGCGATCTCGGGGTGCTGCTGGAACAGCGGGAACTGTGCCTTGTAGGGATTGGTCTCGATGTCGACGGTAGGCCAGCCGCGCGAAGCCTCGTCGCTGGCGTCGAGCTCCATGGGCTCGGGGGCAGTACAGGTGTCGCATTTAACGTGCTCGGTGTCGATCATGCGAGCTCCTCTTCAAAGTTGTCGATCAGGTTGTTGCCCAGGCGGACGACGGCGGCGCGGGTGCGCTCGTCGGTGGCGGAAAGCGCGGCGTCCTCCAGCTTGGCGCGGATGAACAGGTCCTCGGCGGCGTTTTGGTCAAGGCCGCGGCAGGCGAGGTAGAACAGCTGCTCGTCGCGGACGTGGCCGATGGTGGCGCCGTGGTTGCCGGCGACGTCGTCCTCGTCGCAGAGAATGACGGGAACGGTCTTGTTGTCGACGCCCTTGTTGGCCAAAAGCACCGTCTCGCGCTCGGTGCCGGTTGCACCCTTGCAGCCGTGCACGAGGTCGATGGTGCCGCGGTAGACCTTCTTGGACGTATCGGTCAGCACGCCGTTGGCGTCGATCTCGCACTCGGTCTTGCGACCGCGGTGGCGCAGCTCGTAGTTAAAGTCGCGCACCTGCTCGCGGGCGCCCAGGTAGTCAGTATCGATGGTGACCTTGGCGGTATCGCCCAGCAGGTCGCCGGCAAGGCCGGTGGCGCTGGCGCCGGCACCCAGGACGGTGTGCTGCACGTTGACGCGCGCGCCCTCGTCCAGGAACAGGCCGGTGTCGTCGAGCGCGATCCAGCTATCGTCGAGCGTCTGCGTGCAGGTCACGTTGACGGTGGCGTACTCGTGGGCGCACACGCGTAGCACGGAGCCCACGACGCCTTGGCCGGCAACGGGGGAGTCCAGGGCTATGCGCAGGTCGAGCGTTGCCTGCGGACGGGCGACGACATCGATGGCGGCGATGGCCGCGGCAGTGTCGACGCCACTCACGCGCACGGTAACCGTGGCGTGCTGGTATGCGGGCACATCGATGACGACGCGCTTGGTAGCGTGCTCGGCCAAGTAGGCGTAGGCAGCCTCGCCCATGCCGGTTTCGAAGGCTTCAGCGGGGGAGAGCTCCTCCTCCAGCTTAATGGCACCGGCCTGGTAGACGGAGGTTGCGGGCACGTCGAGCTCGGTCTCGGGCGTGATGCGGGCGCGGTCGGCGGCATCGCCAGGGGCGGAGGCGCGGCGCTCGGGGAAGCGCTCGGCCATGGCGTCCATGGCGGCGTCGAACGCGTCTGCCACGCCAGCAAACTGCTCTTCCAAGCCCTCAGCCTCAACGGCCTCGGCGGGAGCGGCGGCAAGCTCGTCAGAGAGCTCGAGCTTGGTCTGGTTCATCTTGAGCCAACCCCAAGTGGCAGCCGGCATCGAATTGACCTGCTCAAGGGTGGTAGCAGCGGTGTTCGTGGTCTGTTTCATTATCCGATCGCTCCTTCCATCTCGAGCTTGATCAGGTTGTTCATCTCGACGGCGTACTCCAGCGGCAGCTCCTTGGAAACCGGGTTGGCAAAGCCGTTGACGATCATGGTACGGGCTTCTTCCTCCGAGATACCGCGGCTCATCAGGTAGAACACCTTGTCGTCGCCGATGCGGCCGATGGTGGCCTCGTGGCCGATGTCGACGTTCTTGGCGCGGATATCCATGGCGGGGATGGTGTCGGAGCGGCTCTGGTCGTCGAGCATCAGCGACTGGCAGCTTACGGTTGCCTTGGAACCCTCCGCCTTGGGCGTGGCCACGATGGAGCTGCGGAAGGTCTGGATGCCTCCGCTCTTGGAGATGCCCTTGGTCTCGACGGTTGCCGAGGTCTCGGGCGCGTTGAGCACGACTTTGCAACCGGTATCGAGGTTCTGGCCGGCGCCGGCAAAGGTGATGCCGGTAAAGCTCGAGCGGGCGCGGCGGCCGTTGAGCACGCTCATGGGGTAGAGGTAGCCCACGTGGCTGCCGAAGGAGCCGCTGATCCACTCGATGTCGCCGTCCTCGTCCACGCGCGCACGCTTGGTGTTGAGGTTGTACATGTTCTTGGACCAGTTCTCGATGGTCGAGTAGCGCAGGTGTGCGCGCTTGCCCACAAAGAGCTCGACGGCGCCGGCGTGGAGGTTTGCCACGTTGTACTTGGGCGCGGAGCAGCCCTCGATAAAGTGCAGGTCGGCGTCGTCCTCGACGATGATGAGCGTGTGCTCAAACTGGCCGGCGCCCTTGGCGTTGAGGCGGAAGTAGCTCTGCAGCGGGAAGTCGAGCTTGGCGCCCTTGGGCACGTAGACAAACGAGCCGCCCGACCACACGGCACCGTGCAGCGCCGCAAACTTGTGGTCGGTGGGCGGGATGAGCGTCATGAACTTCTCGTGGATGAGCGGCTCCCACTGCGGGTCGTGCAGGGCCTCCTCGATGCCGGAGTAGACGATGCCCATCTTGGAGGCGGTGTCCTGCATGTTGTGGTAGACGAGCTCGGAGTCGTACTGCGCGCCGACGCCTGCCAGGTAGCTGCGCTCGGCCTCGGGGATGCCCAGGCGCTCAAAGGTGTTCTTGATGTCGTCAGGCACCGACTCCCAGTCGTGCTTTTGGTCGGTGTTGGGCTTGACGTAGGTGACGATGTTATCCATGTCCAGGCCCTCGATGGAGGGGCCCCACGTCGGGTCGGGAAAACGATTGAAGATCTCGAGGGACTTGAGACGCAGGTCGAGCATCCACTGCGGCTCGTCCTTTTTGGCGCTGATCTCGCGCACGATGTCGGGCGTGATACCGGCGTCGAGGCGCTCGAATCCCTCCTCGCCATAGGTGAAGTCGTAGAGGCTGCGGTCGATGTCCGCGACCTCGGTGCGGTTCTTGGTCATTGCGTCGCCCCTTTACGCCTGCTGCTCGGCGGCGGCGGACTCGGCCTGGGCGCGCTGCTCGGCGGCCTCGCGCTCGAAGGTCTCAAAGCCGTTCTTGTCGATCCAGGGGATCAGCGAGGCGTCGTCCTCGCGTACGATGTGGCCCTTGACCATAACGTGGACGCGGTCGACATCCAGGTGCTCCAGGATGCGCGTGTTGTGCGTGATGATGAGCATGGAGCCGTCGCAGCTCTTGCGGTAGGCGTCCATGCCATGGCTGACGGTGGAAAGGGCGTCGACGTCCAGGCCGGAGTCAGTCTCGTCCAAGATGGCGAGCTTGGGCTGCAACAGCAAAAGCTGGAGCATTTCGACCTTCTTTTTCTCGCCGCCCGAGAAGCCCACGCCCAGCTCGCGGTTGAGGTAGGCGGTATCCATGTTGAGCTCGGCCGCGAGCTCCTTGACGCGACGGCGGAACTCCTTGCCCTTCATCTCCAGGCCGGGGCGGCCGGCGATGCTGGCGCGCAAAAAGCTCGACAGTGGCACGCCCGGAATCTCGACCGGGGCCTGGAAGCTCAGGAACAGGCCGGCGCGCGAACGCTTGTCGGTGGTGAGCTCGGTGATGTCCTGGCCGTCAAAGACGATGCGGCCGTCGTTGACCGTGTAGACGGGGTCGCCCATGACCAGGTGGCCGAGGGTGGACTTGCCGGCGCCGTTGGGTCCCATCAGCACGTGGGTCTCGCCGGCGGCGACGTTGAGGTTGACGTTGCGGAGGATGGTCTTCTCGTCCACGGAGGCGGTCAGACCTTCGATGGAAAGCAGCGGATTTGCGCTCATGCTGTCCCTCTCTGTATATGGTGTACTCATAGGTGTACTAAACCCTAGGAATCTTCTCGGAATAAAGTTACTATGGGTTCGGCGTTAGTCAAGGGAAAACCCGACTAATCCACTCGACTTTTTAGATGTGGGACATAATAATCAGGTTTGTTTGCCCCGCGTGCATAAGATTTGGGACAAACAAGCCTAGTATTTTGTCCCGGTAACGATGAGAGGGTAGGTATGCTCATTTCTTCCAAGGGCCGCTATGCCCTCCGGCTGATGATCTATATCGCGGCGCTGGGCGACGCCGAGGGCAAGATTGCCCTGCGCGAGGTTGCCGACCGCGAGCATATCTCACAAAAGTATCTGGAACAGCTGGTTCGTCCGCTTATGAAGGCGGGCCTGCTTAAGAGCGTGCGCGGCAAGGGCGGCGGCTACATGATGGCCAAGGACCCCGCCGAGGTGCGTGCTGGCGACATCCTGCGCGCCGTCGAGGGCAGCACGGCTCCGGTGGCGTGCGATGGCATCGACAACAGCTGCACCCGCAGCGATTTGTGCTCGACCGTCAAGTTCTGGCGCGGTCTGGACGACGTGATCGAAAAGTACGTCGACGGCGTGACGTTGGCCGACCTGGCCGCCGTCCCCGAAATCAACTTTGACATTAAGCTGTAGGTTGAGCGCAATTCCTTAAGATTTCGCGGAGGGTTGTTGCCGTTTACCGAGGGGTTGTTGTGTAACAACGGGCGAGCTGCAATACTTACTTTTATCTTTGCAAACTGCACTTTAACTACACCAATGCAGGGAGGATCTTATGCAGCCCAAGCATTCTGCTATTGTCGCGGGCCTGACGCTGGCGCTTTCGTTTAGCGCCGTTACCGCGCCCGCGCCCGCCGCTGCCGAGGAACCCACGCCGGGCGTTGCCTCGGATGCCACCGATATCGACAAAGGCCTCTACACCCAGCAGTCCTTCTCGGGCGTGCTGAGGTCGGTCCAGGGCGTTTCGTTTGTAAACGTGACTCCCGAGATGAAGTACTTTACCAAGTACGAGAGCCATGGCAACTACAACCAGGGCTTTTCGTATGGCGACGGTTATAACGCGCTGGGCTATTACCAGTTCGACCGCCGTTGGTCGCTCATTCCGTTTATGAAGCAGGCCTACAACTACAACCCCGAAAAATACAGCATGCTCAAGGATGCGATTGATCGCGGCAGCGAGATTTCCAACGCGAGCAATGCCATGTACGAGAACGGCCAATTTACCGAGCTGGGCCATATCGCGCAGGATGCCTTCCAAGGTGCGTACAACACCGATCCTGTTGAGTTCTCAGCACTTCAAGATGCTTATGCGTACAACTCGTACTATGCGGTGACCGAGGCGTGGCTCAAGAGCGGCCTGGGTATTGATATTTCGGGCCGCGCCGACTGCGTCAAGGGCATGGTGTGGAGCATTACCAACATGTGCGGCACTGGTGGCTGCAGGGACTTTTTCCGCTGGGCGAATCTTTCCAACGATATGTCCGATCGTGAGTTTGTGACGGCGCTTTCCTACAGCGTGGTCAATAACGTGGCGACCAAGTATTCGAGCCAACCCCAGTATCATGAGGGCTGGAAGAACCGCTACCGCAACGAGCTAAAGGACTGCTTGGTTTATATCGCTGAGGACGAGGCTGCCGCCGCGACGCCCGTGCAGCCCGAGCCCACACCGGCGCCCTCGCCGACACCTGATTCGAATGACGACTCGAGTGACGATGCCAACGATGACAGGATGGATGCGCCCTCGACCGATGCTGACGGTAATGGCTCTGCTGGTGGCACTACCAACGACGGCTCTACCTCGAACGGCTCTACCTCGAACGGCTCCAATTCGAACGGCTCTGCTGCGGGCGATTCGCCTTCAAGCTCTGCCGGCAATACGGACAGCGCCGCCTCTGGTTCGACCGACGCTGGTTCCTCTGATTCTTCCACTGGTTCGAGCGATTCGTCCGTTGGCACCGGCTCTAACAACGGCTTCGGCTCTGACGCAACCCCTGATTCCGATGCTTCCAAGGACGACTCGAATAAGGCGCCGGACGCTCCCGTTGCTTCGCCGGACAAGAAGCCTTCTTTCTCCGTGCAGCTTGGTTCTACGTTGGGCTCTTCGCTGATGGCTGGCGTCAATAATGGCTCGACTCAGAACAAGGACAACTCTGATCAGGTTTCCATGGAAAAGACCGAGGCCGCAAAGGGCGACTCAAAGGACAAGGCTTCCGAGAAGGCTGAATCCGATAAGGGTCCTAGCTCTGATGAGAAGGGCGACAAGTCCGCTCAGAAGAAGGACGAGAGCAAGACCGAGGGCGAAAAGAAACAGTCCGAAGACGACGACAAGAGCGGTGCTGACAACCAGGTTCAGGAGCAAAATGACTCCAAAACGGTGACCACTACGACCACGACGACCACCACAACCAAGTCATCTGGCGGCAACATGCCCAAGACGGGCGATCTGATTGTGATGGCGAGCCTTGCCAGTGCAAGCTTGGCCACACTGGGCGCTACGTCTATCGTAAGTGGTAAGCATAAGCTCGATCAGCAGAAGAAAGCTTCTGGGGAGGACGGCTCGGGGGAGTAGCCTCTCGGTTGCCAGATAACTAAAGAGTTGGGACAGGGTCCGGTGCGAATGCATCGGGCCCGTTTTGTTGTGCAACGATTAGTTGTGCCCCCTCACACCTCTTGTTGCTACCGTTGCCCGATATGTTTGCGCGGCGACATCGGTACATGCGATGCGGTCATTACAATTGGCATCGTGCTGCGATTTAGGGGGAACGTTTTGGTGTCTGAACAGGCAAATGTTGATTGTGCTGCTATCTTTGGCGTGCGCTTGATCGGCTGCGACGACGATGCGGTTTTGCCCATTGGCATACACGACTATGCGGAGGCCCTTGGTTGCTGCATGCTGGTTGACAAGACTATGTTTATTGCCGATGTGTTGGACTGCGACGCGTCCGTTGTGGTGTGCTGTCGACCCGAGGGTTTTGGCAAGAGCATGAACTTGTCGATGCTCAGGGCTTTTCTGGAGCGTCCCGCGGTCGGTCGTGCCGGTCGGAGCTCGTTTGCCGATGCTCAGATTTGGGATGCGGACGGCGGGCGTTATCGGGATGAGTACGCTTGCTATCCGGTGATATCGCTGGACTTTTCTGGCGCTGCGAGGCGTGGCGCCGCTGTTGCCGGCGTCGTGCGCGATGCCCTTTCGGGCGAGTGCGCTCGCTTGTTGGCGCTCTTGGAGGCCCCGGATTTAGCTCGAGATAAGGTGCGTCACATCGAACGTGTTGCGCGTGGCGCGGCGAGCGAGGACGAGGTCGCCTCGGTGCTTGGCGTGCTCATTGAGTTGCTGGAGATTGCCTGCGATGAGCAAGTTGTATTGCTCGTTGATGGGTACGACGCGGCGTGGTTGGGCCGTGCGAGCGCAAGGGGCGCTTCCGGCGCCGATCCGGCAGGGCTACTTGACCGTGTGCTGTTTGACGCCATTGCTGCCGCGGGCCATTCGCTACGCTTTGCATGTCTGATGGGGGAGTGTCCCGGCCCTGCCGAAGCGGCGCTTTCTTTGCACGGCTGCTCGTATTATCTGACGACGCCGCTTTCGACGTGGTGTGACCGTTGGTTCGGCTTTTCGGATGCCGAGGTCCAGGCTCTGTTGAATCATGCTGGGCGCGAGGAATACCTTGATGATGCGCGTGAATGGCTCGAGGGATATCGGTTTGGTAGGGATTATTGCTCGAATCCAGCGCGTGTGATCGGTTTTCTGGACCGAGGCTGCACGGCGCCCGTGCGTGCCGATCTGTATGGATATGCCGATTGCCTGAGTAAGGTAGTTGCCGGGTGGAATCTCGACCGCCTTTCGGTCTTGTTCGATTTGCTCGAGGCCCATGGGTGCGCTGAGGTCCCGCTTTGTTTGGGCACTGCAGAGCCAGATGTCTCGCCTGACGATGGCATGTGGACAGCGCTATATCTGTCCGGTTTCCTGACGACGGATATGACTGAGGAGCCAGAGCATGGCGATCGCCTCCGTGCTTTGCGATTGCCCAATAAAGAGCTTCGCCAGGCCTTGCGTCTAGTGATTGTTGAGTGGTTTGAGTGCGCTGCCGAAGACATTCGAGACGTCGATGCGTTTCGCGACGGGCTGTGCCGTGGGAACGAGGATACCGTGAAGCGGGCGCTAAGCCGCATCCTGGGGGATGCGGGAATCGGTGAGACCGACCCAGATAAGCCGCTGCCATATCATCTGCTCTTGCAGGGGCTCTGCTTTGGCTTGCCGGGCTATGCCAATCCTGCTTCGAGGCGAAAGTGTGGCGCGGGTCGCTGGGACATCCAGGTTTTTCCTACGGGCGCTGTGTTCGACATAGCCGATACGATTGGCATGCTGGACGAGCGCCCGCTTATAACGATCAATATGATGTATGACCCCGATGTGGATGCGCTGGGGTTGGAATTGCTGGCCGTGCAGTCGCTACTCGACATAGAGCGCGATGGCATCGACGAAATCCGTGTACCGCGCCCCGGCGTGGGTCGCATGCGCTGGGGGTTCGGTTTTGATGGGCAGCATGTGGCTACGGTGTGCCAGCGGCTTTAAGCGCCGAGATGTTTCCGGCTTCCGTTACTCGGTATCCTTCATGGGCGGCATGGGCTTCCAGTCGGGATCCTTGATGATCTTGCGGGCATCCTTCATGCCTCGGCGCAGCGCCGGAATGCCGGTCTTAAAGCACTTGTCAACGGCGGCCAGGCGAATGAATTCCTTGCAGAAGGTCGCGGCATTGCCCAGGCGGAACAGCATGGGGTGGTAGTCACCGTAGATCTGCATATAGCGAGCGAGGAAGCCTCGGTTGCGCATGATGTAGTAGCGGTTGGTGTCGCTCGTGGAGTTGAGCTGTCGTTTGCCGGCGATGTCCCAGTTAGAGACGGCGCGGGCGCGCTTGAGCACCACGTCGGCAACAACGGCGGCGGGGAAGTGCTGGCTGGCCACGTAGCCGTAGCAGGCATCGTCGCCGTAGATAAAGAAGCGCGCGTCGGGCAGGCCGATCTTGTCGACCACGCGGCGCGAGAACATGCCGCCCTCAAAGCACAGCTGGTTCATGGCGCGGTAGCCCTCGGGGCCCAAGTCCCACTTGGCGACAGGGTTGGGAATGCCGAGCGAAAGGATGAGTTGGTATTGCCAAAAGAAGGCGCCGCCGTCGAAGTCCAGGCGCGAACCCTGGATAACATCGTAGCGGTCAGTCCATTTGGCCAAGCGCTCGATGCCTTCGGGGATGACGAGCACGTCGTCGTCCATCACCCAGAACCACTGGGCGCCCAGGTCGTAGGCGCATTTAGTGCCGGCGGAGAAGCCGCCTGCACCGCCGCCGTTTTCGAGCTGCGGGGCGTAGATGACACGGTCGGTGCCGCCCTGCGCGTCGGGCTGCTCGGTGTCGATGCCCCACAGGTTGGCCACGCGCTCGTTGAATGCGGTGCACATGGCCTCGGTCTCGCGCGAATTCTCGTTATCGACAATCACGATGCGCCAGGGCGTTGCCGTGAGCTCGGTCATGGAATCGAACAAGTTGGCCAGGAGTTCCTGACGCTTGTACGTAACGACGACGATGGCGAGCTTATCGATGGGAGCGGGAAGGGTTGAAGGCATGGGGCAATATATCCTTTCACGCGCGGCGCGCATGCGCCGCACGGAAGCTATTGAATACGTCCTTGGGACTGTCCTATTGTAAAGGCTCGGCGCGCCTTGACGGCAAGCTTTGAATAAAACGCAGGAACCTGCCATGGGCCCGCCGCATGACGTGGGGCTGCTTTGCCCGCAAGAGGCTCCATAGATTATATAAACGCCCGCTGGCGCGCTGACCCTTTGATACCATGAAACGACAGGTATTTCCTAAGGAGCACATTTGTCTACTAACGCCTCTGGCAGCCCTGTTCTGTCGCTGCTTATTCCCATTTACAATGTTCAGCGCTACCTGCGCGAGTGTCTCGATTCCGCCCTGACGCAGACGCTCAAGGATATTGAGATCATCTGCATTAACGACGGGTCGACCGACAACTCGCCGGCGATTATCCGCGAGTATATGGAGCGCGATGGGCGCGTCAAGATGATCGACAAGGCCAACAGCGGCTACGGCGACTCGATGAACCACGGCCTGGAGATGGCGCGTGGCAAGTACGTTGGCATCTTGGAGTCCGATGACTTTATGGCGTCCGACGCACTCGAAAAGCTTGTCTCGGCCGCCGATAGCAATAATGCCGACTTTGCGAAGGCGAACTTTGATTTCTACTGGTCTAAGCCCGAGGAGCGCCGTTCACTGCACGAGATGTTTAGACCTCAGGATTGCGGCAAGCCGGTGCACCCGAGCGATACGACGCAGTTCTTTAAGCAAAAGCCGTCGATTTGGTCGGCCGTGTACCGTCGTGATTTTCTTGAGCGCAACGGCATTAAGTTCCTGCCGACTCCGGGGGCATCCTTTCAGGACACGTCATTCGCCTTTAAGGTGATCGCGTGTGCCGATAAGGCTATTTACCTGCACGATGCCGTGTTGTCGTATCGCCAGGACAACGAGAATTCCTCGGTCAATTCTTCGGCTAAGGTCTTTTGCGTCAATACCGAGTATGCCGAGATTGAGCGTTGGATTCGAGAGGATTATGCCCGTGACCACGCAAGCGGCGATGTCGCGCGCATGCTCAAGTTCAATCAACTCATTAAGTACGATTCGTATATGTGGAACTACGTGCGTTTGGCGCCTAAGTTCTATAAGGAGTTCCTGGTTCAGATGGCCAAGGAGTTCCAAGCGGCCTTGGACGCCGGGGACTTTTCGCTTGACGACCTCAAGCCGTGGAAGCGCGCAAATCTCGCTGCCATCCTCAAAGATCCTGAGGGCTGGGTTGACGAGCATCCGAGTTTTGCGACGGATGGTGCCTTGGGGCGTGCTAAATATTACGCCTCGGTTGGAGGCCCAGGCGTGGTTGCTGCCTTCCTTATCGAATCGCTGAGGGGGTAGGTCGGCATGGGAGAGGTCTCGTGTCCTAAAGCTACCATTGTCGTCCCCGTTTACAACTCTGCGCGTTCTATTCAGCGATGCCTCGATTCGCTGTTGGCCCAGTCCGAGCGCTCGATTCAGGTTGTCTGCGTTAACGACGGTTCGACCGATGATTCGTTGAACGTGTTGCGCCGGATCGCGCAGGCCGACGATCGCGTACTGGTGATTGACCAGGAAAACGCGGGCGTCTCGTGTGCTCGAAATGCCGGAATCGATGCCGCCGAGGGCGAGACCGTCTTTTTTGTGGACGCCGACGATTACATCGATGCCCAGACGATCGAGCGCGTGCTGCATGCCATGGAATCTGCAGATGCCGAGGCCGCCGTTTTTGGCGGCGTCTGTGAACCTGCCGATGCTGCCCCCAAACGCGTCCAGCAACTCATGAGCCCCAAAGCTGGTATCTTTGGCGCCCGTGATCCCCAACTGCTGTTCCATTCGAATGCGCAGCCCTATGCCTGCCGTGCGGCTTTTTCGCGCGAGCTGCTCAATCGCGAAGGTATTCGCTTCGCCCCCGGTTTGGCTTTGGGCGAGGACGTCGTCTTCCAATTTGCGGCTTATGCGCTTGCCCGCAAGACCGTTGTCATGCCGGACAAGTTCTACCACTACGTGATGGAGAGCGAATCGGCGACGCACGAGTTCAACAGTGCCAAGGCTCGCGCCAAAAAGCTTGACGCCCACATGAGGATGCTCGAGGAGGTCTTGGAGGACTGGGCGGCCTACGGTCTTTTGGACCTGTGCCCCGGCGAGCTGATAACTTGGTTTTTGGACCTAATTGTGTTCGACCTGGCGCGCTTGGATGCCGATGACTTCCATCGCGTGGCGGCTCGCGTCAACAGGGCTTTCACGACGTTTATGGGAACGGAGTGGGCGGATATGCCTGCTAAGGGCGCCGTTCGCCGTGTTGCCCACAAGCTCGTTGCGGCGACCTTGGGCGTTTCGATGGCAGACGCCACACTATTCTATCTTTCGACTCGCGGTTTCAAAGCCTGCCTGGAGCGCTTTATCTAATTCCAAGCGCTGCCGCCCGCCGCAACTCGGCTGCTAAAATAACCCTGTTACACGTTATTCAACAGGAGGTTCTCTTGCAGAACTCTGATACCCCTAAAGTTTCGCTGCTTGTCCCTATTTGCAATGTCGAACGCTACCTGCGCGAGTGCCTCGATTCCGCCGTGGCTCAGACGCTCAAGGACATCGAGATCATCTGTATCAACGACGGCTCCACCGATAGCTCGCCAGATATCATCCGCGAGTACATGGAGCGCGATCCCCGTGTAAAGATGATCGACAAAGCCAACAGCGGCTACGGCGACTCGATGAACCGCGGCCTGGAGATGGCGCGCGGTGAGTACGTGGGCATCCTTGAGTCCGACGACTTTATGTTTGAGGATTCGCTCCAAAAGCTGGTCGCCAAGGCCGATGCTGAGCATGCCGATGTGGTAAAGGGCGACTTTTACCTGTATTGGTCCACGCCCAGCGAACGCCGTGAGCTGTTTGGGATCATCGACGAGCATATGACGGGCGCCGCGTATCGCCCCGTCGATCGCCCGGGAATTTTCTACCGCAAACCTTCCATTTGGTCGGCTATCTATCGGCGCGAGTTCCTCAACGACAATCAGATTCGGTTCCTTCCCACGCCGGGAGCTTCGTATCAGGACGCAGGCTTTAACTTTAAGGTTTGGGCTTGCGCCGAGCGTGCCGCGTTTATTGCGGCTCCCATTTTGTGCTATCGCCAGGATAACGAGAAGAGCTCCGTTAATTCGCCCAACAAAGTGTTTTGCGTGTGCGACGAATATGCCGAGATGCAACGTTTTTTGGACGAGCGTCCCGAGCTCAAGGCTCAGCTCCAGGGCATTTTAATGCGCATGAAGGTCGATACGTACCGTTGGAATGATGAGCGTCTGGTCGATGAGCTACGCGAGCAGTTTTGGGAGAAGGCTTCACCCGAGCTGAAGGCCGATTGGGATGCCGGTTGCTTTGACCTGTCGCTGTTCGACCCGCGTGGCGAGACCGACTTGCGCCTGATGGTCAAGTCGCCCCGCGCCTATATCGATTCGCGTTTTGACTTTAAAAAGCCTGGCAAGCTCAATACGTTTAAGCATTACTTTAAGATTGGCGGCCTGCCGCTGGTCTGGCGCGTGCTGACGTATCAGCGCACCTACGGCGACAACCCGCATCCCGATGACGTTCCGGCTGCACAGTAGGAGCGAGTGATTATGGTTACCCCCAAGATTTCCGTTGTCGTTCCCATCTATAAGGTGGAGGAGTGCCTGGCTTGGTGCCTGGACTCCCTGCTTGCGCAGGATATGCCCGATTGGGAAGGTGTGCTGGTCAACGATGGCTCGCCGGACGGGTCGCGCGATATTGCGGCTGCCTATTGCGAAAAGGACGCGCGCTTTATGCTGGTCGATAAGGAGAACGGGGGCCTGTCGAGTGCGCGTAATGCAGGCATCGCTGCGTCCACGGCGCCTATCGTCGCGTTCTTGGATTCCGACGACCGCTTTACGCCCGATGCATGCCGTGTGATCGTCGATGCCTTTGAGCGCGAGGACTGCGACGTTTTGACCTTTGGCGCGAACCCGTATCCGCTGGAGGCGGGGTATCCGTGGCTTAACTATGTGCTGAGCCCGCGTGATGTGTCGTTTGTGGGCTATAGCTCTGACCTGCTGTTTAAGGAAGCGTCTCGCCCCTTTGCATGGCGCACCGCCTGCAAGCGTGAGTTTTTGCTGGGCAACGGGATCGTGTTCGACGAAACCGTTAAGTATGGCGAGGACCAGGTCTTCGATTTTGCCGTGTACGGTCGTTCGTGCAAGACTTCGCTTATCTCGAACAAGCTGTATGACTACCGCGTGGCGCGCAAGGGCTCGCTCATGGACACCATGCGCTACGACGACGAGACGCGTCTGCTGGAGCACGTGAAGATTTACTCCGCGGTGCTGGCTGACTGGCAGCGCGACGGTCTTGATGTCCAACATGCCGATGACCTGGCATATTTCCTCTGCGATCTGGTGCTGTACGATGCGCTTAGGTTACTGGGTTCGGACTGCGGCAAGGTGTTTGCTGCCGTTTCCGTGGCGCTTGCCGGTTCTGCCGTGGGCAACGATGCCGCGCTCGCGCAATGTGCCCCGTCTGTTGCCGCTATGGTGCGTGCGGCGCTTGCCAGCAAGGCCCCCAATGCCCGTGCGTGCAAAAAGCTCATGTTCGATTACGACGTCTTGAGGTTTGGGCGCCTGGGTGCCTGCAAACGCATGGCAGCGAACGCCCTGGGAAAGCGAGAAGTGTAGATGAGTATCAAGCGTTTGGCACTTTGCCGCAGTCAGGGCCGTCTGTTTGTGCTACTTCGTTTTGCCGGTCAGGATGTCGTCGCGCTTATTGAGCGGGAGGGTTCTCGGTCGTTTGCCCATGCGACGACGAGCGGTTCTTGTGTGCCGTCGCTAGTGCTTCCGGTCGATCATGGCCGTGTGCTGGCGCTTTGCCCTTCCGTTTCCGATTACGAGCGCGAGCTCGCTGTCTTGGTGCTTCCGTTTTTGGATGGCTCGTCGATGAATGTCGTTTTTGCATCCGGTGGCCAGAGGCTGGGCTCCATTCGCCTCGATAGCCGCGTGGCCAAGCTGGAATCCAAGATTAACTACAAAGCAAAGCCTGCGCTGTGTGCGCTTATCCGCGATGCGCAGCGTGGCGAACACTGCGGCCGCTACGAGATCGATGCCATTCGCTATTTGCCGGCAGACGCCGGCGCGGTGTGGCGCTATGAGGTTACCTGGGCGGGAGAACCCCAGTGCGTACCTGAGCTCCAGATCTTCGATACGCATATGAATGTCATCGATGCCACCGTGCATGTGTTTGAATCGCAGGCCGATGTGCCGCAGCGCAACGGTTGCCGCGTCAATAAAACGTATCTGAGCGTAGAGATGCCTCAGGATATACGGGATTTTGTCGCGATTGCGAGTGATCCCACAGAGCAGATTCAGAGTGGTTTTTGCGCCATGGATGGTCGCCTGTACAACGGCATGGTCGACGACAGTTGGAACCGCATGAAGGACGCGCGTGCAGACGACGCAGCTTATCGACGTTGGTTTGAGCAGCATCGCGCAAAGCCGGCCGATTTGGCGTGCCAGCGTGTCGCTTCGGCGGCCTTTGCCTATAGACCGCTCGTGAGCATTGTGGTGCCGTGCTACAAGACAGATCGGGTCTACCTGCGCGAGCTGCTGGACTCGGTGCTAGCTCAGAGCTATGACAACTGGGAATTGCTGCTTATGGACGCCTCGCTCGAATGGGATGCGGTGGCCAATCTTGCGGCTGCCGCCAATGACGAGCGGGTTCGTCGTATTGAGCTGCCTGGCAACGGCGGCATTGTGCTCAACACCAACGCTGGTATTCAGCAGGCGACTGGAGACTACATCGCGTTCTTGGACCATGACGACATTCTGGAACCGGATGCGTTATTCCAGTATGTTTCCGCGCTGAACAAGGCTGCCGAGGGCGAGCGTCCCCAGGTCCTGTTCTGCGACGAGGACATGTTCCAGAAAACGGGGGAGTGGGGCCAGCCGGTCTTTAAGACCAAACTCAACGTCGACCTGCTCTATAGCCATAACTGCGTGACGCATTTCCTGATGGTGGAGAAGGCGCTTATTGATCGCATTGGCACGTCCCCAGAAGACGTTGCGGGCGCCCAGGACTACGACCTGACGCTTCGCTGCCTTGCGGCGGGCGCGCGGTTTAAGCATGTTGCGCACGTGCTGTATCACTGGCGCGTTCATCCGGGGTCGACCGCCGATGGGTCTGCCGATAGCAAGCCGTATGCCATCGAGGCCGGGCGCCTTGCGCTTCGGCGCCACTTTAACGCGCTGGGTATTTGCGGAACGGTCGAGGAGACCGAGACGCCGTTTGTCTACCGCATGCGCTATGCGCTGCCGGAGCCTGCACCGCTGGTGAGCATTGTGATTCCCACCAAGGATCACGTAGAGACGCTCGATGCCTGTGTGATGTCGATCGCCCAGAAGGCCACGTATACCAATTACGAGATCGTCTTGGTGGAGAACAACAGCGAAGCCCCGGAGACGTTTGCGTATTACGAAACCCTGCCGGAGCGCGTGACCGCTACGTCTGGCGGTAAGGGCACTGCGCGCGTTGTGTACTGGCCGGGTGAGTTTAATTATTCCCAGATCATCAACTTTGGCGTTGAGCATGCCAGGGGCGACTACCTGCTGCTGCTGAACAACGATACCGAGGTCATAAGCCCGGACTTTATTGAAGAGATGATGGGCTATCTGCAGCGTCCCGATGCGGGCGTGGTTGGTGCCAAGCTCTATTTTGCCGATCATCTGGTGCAACACGCTGGCATTTTGGTCGGCGTGCGCGGCGCACTTGCCCATGCCAACCAGGACTTCTCGGCAAAGCGCGAGGGCTATCTTGCCCGTGCCGTGCGCCCGGGCAACTTTAGCGCCGTAACGGGTGCCTGCCAGATGGTCCGACGCGACGTATTTGAGCAGGTCGGAGGCTACAACGAGGAATTCGCCGTCGGCTTTAACGACGCGGACTTTTGCCTGCGCGTGTGGGAGGCGGGCTACCGCACCATCTTTACGCCCTATGCCGAGCTGTACCACTACGAGTTTACCTCGCGCGGCAGGGAAGAAGCCAACGAGGAAAAGCTGCGCCGCTGGAAACGCGAGCAGGCGCTGTTCATGCAGCGCTGGCCGGAGTTCTTCTTGACGGGTGATCCGTGGCTTGGGGCAAACCTATCCTCCGACAGAGAGTACTTCTCGCTCTAGCGCGAAGTGATGCCAAGATCCGGCAAAGTATCCTTAAGAGCCGCAAGAGCGGAGGGGTTCAAGTACTCCTCGTTCAAGCGGCTCTTGTCATATCGAAAACGTGTGTCTTGGGAGCATTCGATGAGTTCCGCGGTAAAGAACTTCTCCCAGCTAAAGAACTTTGAGCTTTCGATATGTTCAGCGGGATTAAGCAGCATCTCCTTAATGTGTTTGCTGTTGAATAATCCCGACTTCAACACGAGCCATTCAAACGATTCCGGCAGGAATAGCTTGATGTTCTTTCGGCGCTGTAGTGCAGTTGCTTCTGCAATTTCTGGTCCGAAGGCGGCGCCGTCGGCAATCACGAGAATATCGTTTTCTGATGCGTCCGTAATGCAGTTGCAAATATTTGATTTCCCGCCCGCGCTGATACACCTAACGTTGCTTTTTTACATAGCAAACTGAAGAATTCAAAGCCCGATTTTGAGTCTTCGACGATGACGAGCTCGGGTTTTTCTCCCTTAAATTCGGTATCACCATAAATGCGATATGTAGAGGTGTAGACACGAGAATAAACGGGATACTTCGTTGTGGTTCGGTTGGTGTTCTTAAGACCGTAGATTTCATCAACGCTGTAGGGCAGTCGATGAAGCGACTCTCTGGCGACGATTACGTAGTAGTTTGAGCTATGCTTTGCTACAGGGGCAAATTCTTCTGTTCGAACAAAAGCGTTTCCTTCATCAATAAATACGATGCTGTTGGTAATCTCTTGGAGATCTCTGCGCCAATACTTTCCAGCTATTGTCTTGCAGGGTACTTTGCAACTTACTGTTACGCCGCTTTGTGGCCCTAATTCTTCGTGAGCAGCCACCATATCGAGCAATGTCGTTTTGCCCGTGGCACTGTTGCCTTGAATGATGGTCAAGTTTCTATTGATGGTCAGTTTAAACTGTACACGGTTGTTCTGAATAACTACATTGTATGATCCGCGCATCAGGAGTTCTCCCTTAGGCATTTTCCAGCTATGGGGACAAGGTCAAACATCGTGTGGACCACGTCGCCCGTGTTGGCAACGGTCACCGTAAATTTACCGTTTCCAAAATCCAGTATATGGTAGAGATTGATTGTTAAGTCCTTTTGCGCGGCGATTCGCAGAATCCAATAAGCGCAATTGTCACCACAGTTTGAGGCGTTATATACGTTTTGCGGCATAAAGTACATAAGCAGCAGTGTTTTGGTGCCGCTCGAGAGCTTCTCAGGAGGGATGATGCCAAGGATTTTAGTGTCGATTGCATTGGGGGCTACCACGGTGCCCTTATCGATTGATTTAATAATCCGTTGAGCAAAGGCATCTTGAAACCACTGGGGCGAATAGACGTTATCGAAGTAAACCGACGTATTGTAGATAACGTTTTCCATATCACCATAGTGAATTGTTAACACGTTGGTCCCTTCGGGTCGCTGGTTTGGTGTTCGGTGTAATTGATTATATCGCAGCAAACGAGACGGGCATTATTGGCCTGTTGTGTATGTGATTAATGCCCATGGCGTGTTTTATCGGAAGTGTTTAGTTCGATTGTCTTGTACTTGAGTTGCTTTAAAATTCTGCATTCTAGATAATACTTTTTGAGCCTTGCTCCGTGTGGCGGCACGTTAAAGCTGTACTGTGCTTGGGCAGGTAAAACTCCAAGACGATTAGATATTCGAGAGGATATCGAGCCCGCGCCGGGGAGATAAAGTGAGTTCGCACCGGGGACTTTAATTCCGGTGACAATTAGGTTTCCATGAGGATACCGCGGCTGACAGCCAGCAGAAAACCGCCTTATACGCTCCTTCTGCGCACCGCCTGCTCAAACGATTTGCGCCGAATTGCCTGTTGCTATGGCCTGTCCGTGCGTTTTACTGGGCGGGCCTTCTTTTACCGCGGACGCGGAGAGCATGTTTATAGACAACGTTGCTTGCTGCGAGCCAGACGTTTCGGGCGTTGGCTGGGCGTGGATCGATGACGGTCATCTGGAACTCAATGGTTATACGGATGAGGCCATTGGCGCCGAAGGTGACCTTGTGGCCAACCGTTTGGCGCACCATGGCTTGGTTTCCGTCCCCCCAATCTAGTAGACTCTAAACCGTTGCTAGATTAGGGGGATTTTCCATGAAACGCTCCATGAAACGAATTTCCGGTGCCGCCGCCGCGCTGGCGGTCGCGGCCGCCCTGGCCCTGTGCGGGCCCGCGGCCTACGCCGCC
>OLOA01001172.1_pt1 | contig 27009 bp, 30 predicted proteins | sample 1672201 | NCBI WGS metagenome assembly OLOA01 (sample SAMEA3136658, study PRJEB25190) | human gut metagenome
ACCCACGGCCGGACTGCACCCCGCCGATACGGACCGCCTGCTCCGCGCTCTCCGGACGCTACGGAACCAGGGCAACACAGTCCTGGTCGTAGAGCATGATGAGCAAATTCTAACCGCGGCGGATTACCTGGTGGACATGGGCCCCGGAGCCGGGACCAACGGAGGCCGTATTCTGGCGCAGGGCTCCCTTGCGGAAATACTGGAAAATGCCGGAAGCCCCACTGGGGAATGGCTTTCAGGCAAACGGAGCATGCCCGCCTCCGGACGCAAGACGGCTCCTGCGGAGCGTCTGGTCCTGACCGGAGCGGACAAACACAACCTCAACAATGTCACTCTGAATATCCCGGTTGGTACATTGACCTGCATCTCCGGCCCTTCCGGTTCAGGGAAATCCACCCTTGTCCGGGACTGTCTCATCCCCGCGGTCAGGCAAGCCCTTTCCGGGAAAAAGGATATTCCGCGCCGCGTGCAGGGAACGGAGCACTTCAACCGCCTTGTAGTCATCGACCAGTCGCCCATCGGCAAAACGCCGCGTTCCACGCCGGCCACCGCTACCGGCCTGCTCCAGGTGCTGCGCCCCCTTTACGCACAGCTCCCCCTTTCCAAGCAGAGGGGATACACGGCGGCGCGCTTTTCCCCCAATATTCGCGGAGGCCGTTGTGAACGGTGCCAGGGAACGGGCATGATTGAAGTGGATATGAACTTCCTGGGAAATGTGGCCATGCCCTGCGACGCCTGCCACGGGCAATGCTACAACAGGGAAACGCTGGAAGTCACCTGGAAAGGGAAATCCATTGCCCAGGCGCTGGCCCTGACCGTGGACGAAGCGGCGGAATTCTTTTCCTCCCTGCCCAGAGCCGCCGCCATCCTGAAAAGCATGCAGGACGTAGGGCTGGGATACCTCAATCTCAACCGCAGGGCGGACACCCTTTCCGGCGGAGAATCCCAGCGCATAAAAATAGCTGCGGAACTGGCCAAAGCCCCGTCCTGGAAACTGGCGGAAGACGGGAAAAGGGCCCTGTTCATTCTGGACGAACCCACCAGCGGCCTTCACTTCAATGAAGTGGCCCTTCTCCTGGCAGCCCTTTTCCGTCTGAGGGATGCCGGGCACACCATCCTCTGCGTGGAACACCACAAGGACCTGCTCAATGCCGCGGACTACCTGGTGGACATGGGCCCCGGAGCCGGCAGGCACGGCGGCAATATCGTGGCCGAGGGCTCCCCCGCAGATGTAGCGTCCAATCCGGAATCGCCCACTTCTCCCTGGCTCGTCCCCCGTTAACAACGGCAGCCCCTGAAAATCACTCATCTGTCCTGTCCTCCGGACATCCCGTTCCCGGCGTCTTCGGGAAAAAATCTGCCTCCCGGAGTTTATTCGTCTCCTTCCCCTATTTATTATCTTGACGACCTCCCTGTTTTTTAACAAAAAAAGGAATTACGTATTCCTTTTTCCTATGACTCTCCGTTTCCTCTCTTCGGCTCTGGCGGCGTTGTTACTTCCCGGAACGCTTCATGCCGCGCCCGTATTCCTTGAAAACGTCTCCGAATCCGGCGGATGGTATGATTGCAATAAAAAAACCAAATGGACATGGGGGACCAAGCCCCACCCCACCAACCCGTTAAATCCTCCGGTTTCCGCACGGCCCACAGAATGGCTGTACCTTCCTTATGACCAGAATATCTGCTGGGCGGCGGCGGCATCCAACGTTCTCCAATGGTGGCAGGATACCAGAAGCGACCTGAAATCCACCACGCCCAACGGGAAATCCGCCACTTACGATGTCATGCCGCAGGTCGCCCAGCTGGCCATTTACCAAACCATCTCCACGAACTGGACAAACAGCGGAGGCTCCGTGGAACAGGCCTACAACTGGTGGGTCAACGGCGGGATGCTGGATACCACCGCCTATCCGAGCCTTTCTACGACGACAGCTCCCGGAGGATACTGGAAAGAGCTGGGACTGACAGTCCCGCAGTCCTCAAGCGGAGGAGCTGTTGACAACCCCTTATTTTCCGCATACAGCTTCTGGGAAGGAGACACCAGAAGCGGCGTTTACCAGAAACTGACAAACAGCATCAACAACAACTGGGGAACCACGCTGACCGTCGGGGAAGAAGGGAGAGGCCACGCCATCACCATGTGGGGCTACGACACGGACAAAGACGGCAATCTGATTATCTACCTGACGGATTCGGACGACTACGCTGTGGAAATGTTCCGCCAGAAAGTAGTCGTGAACGACTATACGGACGAATACGGCTCCTCCCACTGCGATATTTATCTGACCAGCCTGGATGGAGAAAACGACGTGTACAGTTATAATTACGAGGAAGCGGGACTGTCGGGCATCCGCCTGGGGGAAATACAGAGCTTCACCGCTCCGCTGGGAGATCTGAGAATCCCGGAACCCGGCGCCGGAATCCTCTTCCTCTGCGGTTCATTCCTTGCCCTGTCCCGCCGCAGGCGCGCTGGACGGTAACGCTTTCCGAACTCCGGCCCCAATAAAAACGGGTCTTGATTCTTATGGGGGAAATGTGCAGAATCGGCGAGCGCACAAGTTCAGGAGAGCAAAAATTGTCCCAGTGTTCCCCAGTGCGGTTACCTGTGAAATGAATGACGCTTCCCACAACCACGGCGAGCAGGAAAACACCGTCTCCACCTATTCCGTCGACGTAGAAACCCTTCAGCAAATAGCTCTGAAAGGAGACGCCCAGGCACTGTTCCAGCTGGCAATCAACTACGAACAGGGGCGCGGGGTGGCGGAAAACCAGCAGGAAGCTTTCTACTGCTACCAGCAGGCGGCGGAACTGGGCCACGTTACCGCCCAGCTCAATCTGGGATGGGCCTATTCCAACGGCATCGGCGCCCCTCAGGACAACGACAAGGCCTTTTACTGGTACCGGAAAGCCGCCGAACAGGGGCACCCCACCGCGCAATTTGACCTTGGGTTCTGCTATGTCAACGGCTTGGGAGTGGAAAAAGACGAACACCAGGCCATCGGGTGGTACAAAAAAGCGGCGGAACAGGGCCATGCGGTAGCCCAGCTCAACCTCGGCTGGATTTATGCCAACAGCCCCAGCCGGAAAAACTGGGAACAGGCCGTATACTGGTACAAGCAGGCCGCGGAACAGGGAGACCCCCGCGCCCAGTATAACCTGGCCTGGTGCTATGGCAACGGAAGCGGGACCCCCAAAAACCCGCGGAAAGCCGCTTACTGGTATGAAGAAGCCGCCATGCAGAACCACGCTACGGCCCAATACAATCTGGGCTGGTGCTATGAAAACGGTTTCGGCGTGGAGCCGGATCTGGACAAAGCGCTGGTGTGGTATCACAAATCAGCCCTTCAGGGCCAGATTACGGCCCAATACACGCTGGGATGGTGCTACGGCAACGGCCGGGGCATGGAAGTGGACATGGCCAAAGCCGTCCACTGGTACACCAAAGCCGCAGAACAGGGGCATACAACAGCCCAGCTCAACCTGGGGTGGTGCCATCTGAACGGAAAAGGAACGCCCGTCAACCGGGAAGAAGCCCTGAAATGGTACCTTAAGGCGGCAGAACAGGGCAACGCCACAGCCATGTTTAATGTGGGCAACTGCTACGCCCACGGCTACGGCATTGAGCAGGACGATAAACAGGCGGAAGAATGGTATCTGAAAGCCGTCCGGCACGGCAACAAAAAGGCCGCCAGCGCCCTGCGCCATCTGGCTTCCAAACAGGAAAAAGAGAAAAAACGGACTCGGAGGACTGAAAAGTCGTTTTCCTGCCTGCCTCCCCGGGAAATCCCATCTCCTTGACGTGGATCCGGTCATCAACACATGCGGGAAAACATGTCCCCGCCCGGAAATAGATACCTGACAGCCGTCAAAACCCCGGACAGTCATCGCCGCCTCTTCCTTCCGTCCGCCGGGCCTTTTCGGGACAGCCGTTCCACGGCCTCCGGAAGCCGGGACGCGCCATCGCCGCCCAGCGCGGCGTCAATATCTTCCAGCGCATGAATCAGGTCAATGACCTCCCGGCGGGGCAAGGCGCCCCCGGCCGGCACGCAGAAATGAGTGCGGCACGCTAACGGCCTGCCTTCATAAATCATGCATTTTCTCTGCCCGCTTAAAAAAGGGCAGCTCCCGTCCGGAGGCAGCTCCAGCCGGGTACGTCCGGAAGCGCGCCACGCCTTCCAGGCCACCCATGCCTCACCCAGCGTTACATGCGGCGTCTCCCCGGTCAGGCGGAACCGGCAGCAATCCGCAGCGCCGGTACAGAAACGCTGGGCGCGGGAAGCGCGGAAAGCGCCTTCATCCAGAAGGCGCCGCACCTCCATCAGCATCCCGGCGGAGGGAGCCATTCCCCCCGCCTTTCCCTGGCGGCATTTGCCACGCGCCATGACTGAACCGGTTAACAGGTCAGGCCGTCCGCCTTCGCCTGGTTCCAGTACGCATACTCGGAACGGTTGAAATCCACGTATTCCGGAGACAAATCCGTGGTATACACCGTATGGGAAAACTCGCCCCGATTCAAATTGATATCCACCTGGAACGCGGGAACCTGCACGGCCTGCCGCAAATCGTCGGACGGAGTATCCGCCTGCACGCCGCCGCGGCAGGCGGCCAAACCGGCGATGTCGATGTCTATCTTCTCTTCGTCCACCTTTGCTCCGCAGTAGCCCACAGCATGAATAATGCGCCCCCAGTTGGGATCGTTCCCGTTCCAGGAACTCTTCACCAGGGAAGACTTGGCTACGGCTTCCGCCGCTTTTTTAGCTTCATCCTCCGTGCGGCCTCCCGTCACATGCACGGTGACGAACTTGGTCACCCGCTCTCCGTCCTGCACGATGTGCTTGGCCAGTTCCAGCATCACATGGGCCAAAGCCTGCTGGAATGCGTAAATATCTTCCGGAGTTTCCAGCTTCACGCCGGATGCCCCATTCGCCATCACCAGAACCGTGTCATTCGTGCTCATGTCTCCGTCAATGGTGATGCAGTTAAAAGAACTCTTCACTCCGGACTGGACGCACAGCTCCAGCACATCGCGGGAAACGCCCGCATCCGTCGTGATAAAACACAACATGGTCGCCATGCAGGGATTGATCATGCCCGCCCCTTTGCAGCAGGCGCCGATGCGCACGGGTTTACCCTGCACTACAAACTCAATGGCAATGATTTTCTCCTTCGTGTCGCTGGTCATCACGGCCTGGGCCACCTCATGCCCCTTGTCACGGGAAAGCCCCTCCGCCAATTCCGGAAACTTCGGGTAAATGCGCATCATAGGCATTGGCAGGCCAATCACGCCGGTGGAACATACGGCCACTTCTGCAGGCTTCAGCCCCAGAAGCTCCGCAACGCTGCGGCATTCGCCCCTGGCGTCCTCCACCCCACGGGTTCCGGTGCAGGCGTTCGCGTTCCCGCTGTTCGCTACGATGGCGCGGATATTTCCTTTCCGGAGATGCTCCCGGCTCACCTTCACGCAGGCGGCCTGCACGCGGTTGGTCGTAAACGTTCCTGCGGACACGCAGGGTTCCGTGGAATAAATCAGGGCCAGGTCCAGACGCGTGGCTGTAGGCTTCTTGATGCCGCAGCTTACGGCGCTCCCCAAAAATCCCCGGGGCGCGCAAACGCCCCCGTCAACCGGAATATAGGATGAATCATTCATCGTCTTGAAAGTGTCTTTCAACATATCAAAAAGCTACAGAACCCACAAGCCTTCCGTTTCATCAAATCCGCACATGATATTGAAGGACTGAACGGCCTGGCCCCCCGCCCCCTTCACCACATTATCCTCCGCGCTCATCAGAATCACGCGGTTCGTGCGGGGATCATAAGCCCAGCCAATGTCCACGCAGTTCGTCCGCGTTACATTCTTGGTATCCGCAGGCTGGTTGCGCCCCAGAAGGCGGACGAACGGGGCCGCGGCATAAGCTTCTTCCAGCAGGCGGCCGACGCATTCGGGGTCCGCCCCCTTTTTCACTTTGGCCGTAATCGTGGAGCAGATGCCCGTATTAACGGGAATCAGATGGGGGGTAAAGGACATCACCACCGTTTCCCCCGCGGCATGGGAAAGCTCCTGTTCAATTTCGCTCAAATGGCGGTGTTTCGGCACTCCGTAGGCATGAAAACTCTCATTGCACTCGCAGAACAGCAGCGGAATGGACGCCTTGCGCCCCGCTCCGCTCACGCCGCTGCCGGAACAGACCACCACGTCCTCCGGCTCCAGCATGCCCGCCTTGAACAAGGGAATGAGAGGCAAAAGAATGCTGGTGGGATAGCAGCCGGGAGAAGCCACAATGCGAGCCCGGGCAATCTCCTCCCGGCGCCACTCCGGCAAGCCGTACACGGCTTCCTGCATCAGGGCCGTATCCGGGTGGGGGTTCCCGTAATACTCTTCGTACACCTCCGGGCTGTCCAGACGGAAATCCGCGCTCAGGTCAATCACGCGCACGCCCCTGTCCACCAGGCCGCGGGCATAGGAAGCAGCCACGCCATGAGGCAGGGCCAGAAAAGCGACCTCCGCCCCAGTAGCGGCAATCGCCTCCACATCGGAATCCGTAAACTTCAGACCGGAACCCGGAACCTGACGGAAACGGGGAAAAACCTCCCACAACGGCTGCCCGGCATACTGGCGGGAAGTAGCGCACACCAGCTTCACCCCGCGATGGTTCAGCAGGATGCGCAACAATTCCTGCCCGGTGTAGCCACTGGCCCCGACGACTGCAACTTGAACTTGCTTCATGACAAAAAAGGTATGCTATGAAAAAAGACTCTTGCCAACACTAAAGTTTTCCTATATACACCTCGCCGTCATGAGACACGACCCCGGTCGGTCCGAGTTCATCGGGTTGTAGCGCAGTCTGGTAGCGCACCTGCATGGGGTGCAGGGGGTCGCAGGTTCGAATCCTGTCAACCCGACCATTTTTAACCGCTGTAAGCTGAAACGCTTACAGCGGTTTTTGTTTTCCCCTGTTTTTAGATTAGCCACACGTCAGGCCACACGTCAAAATGAAAAAATGTTGTGTTGGGGTCACAGGAATGGCAAGAGATGGGTATGCGTCAATACTTCGAGCCTACCGATTACGCCCACTTGTACCGGGAAAAGAATTCTGGCATTTACTATGCTCGTGTGGATTCCAGACAAGGTGGCCGAAAAACGATAAGACGTTCACTTAAAACAAAGGATATAAATGAGGCTATTGCCAAAATGGCTGCCTTTTTGCAGGAGATGGGGACAAATACCCCGACTATCGGAAACATCTCTTGGTATGTAGCGGTAGATACCTACATTGCCCAGCAAAAGATGAGGCCCAATCTTAAACCTAGGGCCCTTGAATCTGCTCTGCTTTTCGCGGAGCATGCTCGCAAGCTGGTTGAACAAGATGTGGCAGCGGAAGCCATCACGGCCAATATGTGCCGGTTATGGTGGACCAAAAAAGCACAGAGTTGTTCGCCAAGAACGGCCAATGGAGCTCTTGGTGCAGTTCGAAAAATATTTGCTATGCTCAGGGATTCCGGGTACGTAGTTTCAGACCCTACCGCAAAACTGGAGAGATTGAGTCTGAAACCGACGGAATTTTTCATCCCGGGAAAAGAAGAATTTGTTCGTATTGTAGAAGAAATCAGGCGTGCTCCTTTACTGCGAAAGTACCGGGAAAAGAGCCTTGATTCCCCTGCAGCAGATATGGTGGCTTTTTTGGCCTACTCTGGTCTGCGGATTGAAGAAGCCCGACGCTTGGTATGGGGCGATATTGGAAAAGACTCCATATCCGTCCCGGCAATTAAACATGCAGTCAAAAGACGGATATTGTATATTAACCCAGCTCTACGGAATGTGATTGAGCGGATGAAAAAAACAAACAATAACTTGACCGCAACATCTCCTGTGTTCGTTATTGAAAACCCAAGGAAAGCTCTTACAAATGCCTGTGTCCGCCTGGGGTTGCCCCATGTCCGGGTGCATGATTTGCGCCATTTTTTCGCCACGACGTGTATTGAGCAGGGAGTAGATATTCCGACCGTGGCCAAGTGGCTGGGGCACCAGGACGGGGGCGCTCTCGCCATGCGGGTGTATGGTCATTTGCGCGACGAGCACAGCAAGGAACAGGCTTCCAGGCTGCGCTTTTGATTGTTTTGTTCAAGTCGTGGGCGTTTTTGTTCAAGTCGTGGTTGTATGTCTCCGATCACGTTCCGTGCAATGACAGGGGCATGGAGTTTAATCTTTCTATTGCAGATATGCTCCGCACGAAGTATTCGACAATTTTCGAGCGTGAGATTCAACAGGTTACGTCTATTCTTGAGCCGTATTGTTCCGTTCTCCCCGGTCGCGGGAAAGATATGGAGATTCCCTATGTGGGCAAGACGGAGTTCAAGGAGATCGGCAACAGATTCGTAGAGGCCAGCCCGCACGAGCTTTCCATGGGGAAGCGTGTAATTAAACCTCAACGTTATGCGGACTCTCTTCACAAGGATGATATTGACAACATCCTATTGAACGACCTTGAACTCAGTATCAGCGATTTTATCGCGGAAATGAAGAAGGCCGGCAAGAGGCTGCTTGATCAGGTTTTGCTTGGGGTGGTTCCCGATACGGATAATCCCGGAAAGTTCCGCATCCGTACAACTTCGGATAGTGTTTGCGGGGGAATGCTTGCACCTAATTACACGGGCAATTCAGGCGCCACGTTGACCAATCTTGATCCAAGTCTGGTTGTTCCTGCTGATTTCAAGATGGATGGGACGAAGAATCCTGCCGGGTTCCTGCTGGACCAGATTGTTGAAGCCAAGCGCATGCTGGAAGAGAATTACGCATGGGACGAGGCTTCCGGCGACACTCTTTGTCTGGCGATTTCCTCAACGATGAAGGCGCAGATGATCATGTGGGAGGAGCAGAAGAATAAGAATTACGGTTTTTCCGTGCTGGAACATGGCAAGGTGAATCCAATGCTGAATGTCCGATTCCTGGTCACGAATATGCTGCCGTTTGATGAGGACGGCAATCGTATTTGTCCGATGTGGGTCAAGAGCCGCCTGGTTCTTTCTCCGTGGGATCAGATGAAGTTTTCTATCGTGCGACCGGACAAGTATCAGAACCTTTCTGTTGTTCGAGCAGATGCCGCTTGCATGTATGGGGCTTCCAGGAAAGACGAAAAATCTTTCGTGCAGATTCTTTGTAAGGAGAAGGCGACGGCTGGAGCTTAATTATCTTTCCAGGGTATTCGTTGTTGTTTGTTCCGCTCCCTGTTTCGGCAGGGAGCGGATTTTTTTGCTTGTTCAAGTTACGGTTGTATTCGTGCGGCAAAAATGTGTGCTAAGAGGGAGGCATGTTAGATTTCCTGGGCGTCACGGAACATTTTTCCTGCATGGAGAATACTCCGTTTTCCTTCCCTGCCCTGTTTCGGGATATGGCAGGGGAAGCCGTTTCTCTGGACGGCGTGATTTTTTCAGGGAGCATTGTATCCGCCAATCAGGAGATGGTAGAGATTTCCATTGAGAAGGGGGAGTCTTCTAATGAGGTGATTTTTTCATTCCCCGCCTTGCCAGAAGGAAGATGGTCTTACAATGTCCTGGTTCAGGCAGATGATGGTTCCCAAAGAATTTTGTTTTCCGGGTATATTTCCGTACTCGGTGTTTCTCGTGTCGCACAGTTGGCAGGCGGTCCGCCAATGAAGAACCGGACGCTGCTTGTCGCTATGCCTGGGGAAGCGACAATGCGTCTCCGTATGGAGTGGATGGCTACTACTGCTGCACAGGCTTTTGCCTATCATGCGCTCCAGGCTTCCAAGAATGCTCATGCGGATGCAGAAACGGCGAGCCAGGCGGCCAAGACGGCAACGGACGCGGCAGCCACCGCTGCAGGACGGGCCGAAGAGGCGGAAGGCTATGCAGGGTCTGCCTGGGCCTCCAAAAGTGCTGCCGCCGATTCTGCGACCGCCGCCGGCACATCCGCAACTAACGCGGCTCGTGACGCCAAGAGCGCCAATGACGCTAAAACGGATGTGGAGTCGCTGGCCGCCGCCTGGCCGGAAACGGTCAACAACGGGAAGCAACAGATTATTGAAGCCAGGAATGAGGCTGTTACTGCCATTCAGGATAAGCAAGCCGATTCTGTTCTTGCCGTGGGACGTGCCTCACAGACCGCGCAGCAGAATATAGCCGGCGCACGAACGGATGCCGTTGCCGCCGTGCAAACGGCGCAGGAGAGAGCGGTGGGGGCGATTACGCCCCTTGTCCAGCGCGCCGAAACCGCTAAAGAGGCTATAGATCAGGCGGAGGGACGCATCAATACGGCCGCGACTAATGCCGCGACATCCGCCACGGAGTCGGCTAACTCCGCGACGGCGGCCCAGCAGGCCCTTGAGGCCATGCCCCAAGTGGACGCCTCCGGCAACATGACGCTGGCCGGCAATATCACCGCCGCGGGAGGCACGTTTGACGCGGTCGTCAATGCCAATGGAGGCATCAACATTCCTCTGGCCGTGGGGGCGGTAACGGATACGTCAGCGGTTAATCGCCTGTACGCCGCGGGCATGGCCGGCGTGACGGGCATCCTGACCTCTAATGCTTTCCTCAATACGGATGCCATTACCGCGTCAGGATCTTCGACAGTCACCAAAACAGTTCCCTACCATTTGGCTGGTATTAAGGTTCCCAAGGGTACTCATTCGACCATTCAGGCGAGATTTGAGGTGAGCACACCTCAATGGAATTATTCCAGTTTCGCCGGGTTCTCTTTCCTTTGGCGCGCTACCAATGCCGCAAAGTTGTCCTTTGGTATCGGCCGCGGCGGGAAGACGATTCGTCCCGACCTTTCCATAGATTCTTACAGTATTATCCCGGCAAACGGTTTGGCTTACAATCACGGCGAAATTCTGGATATTACTTTTGATAACGTGAGAAATAAGGACCGCAACGGTTATACGGTGCGGGTGCGTGAGATTTTTGCGCTTAACAATACGGACAGCTGGCAGGTTAAGACTACAACCAGCTTTGTTCCGGCCAGTCAGAACGAGCCTTTTCCGCCGCCGCTTTCGTCAACCTGACCGAGTTCCTCCTTCGCGCCATGAAAGGACTTCCTTTAAGATTGGAAGGAAAGTAAAATTGATATGAGCAACATCATTACTAATGATGTTGCTCAAAATGGAGCGGGTTGGGATGAGTGGGTTAGAAGATGAATCTGGTGAAGACGGTTCCGGAGGGTGAATGAGTACGCAAAAAACTCCCTACCGTTACGGATGGAGATATAATGAGAGAACAGGAGGGTAGTTTTTATTTGTTACCTTCCTCTTCTCCTGTGATTATCTTGTTATCAATCAAGTACTGGCGGAATGCTTCATCCCTCTCTTCTTGTTCTACTATTCTATGTATCTCTTTGTTGAGATTGAGCTTGATTAAATATTTTTGAAGAATGCGAACAGGCCATAGAACCAGAATAAGAATTCCTGCAAAGTCCAGAGCCCCCATGTATCCAGCCATTCTTTCTATTTCCAACATGTTTTTTGGAGCAGAGAATGGTATGAAATTGGAAACGTGTGTCGGGAGAAATCTTATATCTAAAGCCACGCTGATTATGCTCCAAAGCAAAGCTACGATAAAAAATGCCGCTACAAAATAGAGAAAGGAGCGCTTCTTTCCTATTATTTTTTCTGGAGTCATACCAGAAAACTATATCTTTTCGTGGTGAAAGACAATAAAAAAGCCCTGGCCCGAAGGCCAAGGGCTGAACAGGAGCGCTTTTCTGGGAGGATGCTACTGTACACGGCTGTAATGGCTATAAAAAACCCACGGAGTGATCAGCTCCGTGGGGTTGTTGTTGAATCTCCCCATCACTCCCCCTCTCCGTTGCGCATGGTTCAGACTGGAGGTCTGTTCCCGGAGAAGTAGCCCGGTGAATTCCCTGGGACGAACCGACCCTGCCGAGCATGAACGAATGTTAAGTCATCATATTGTTGACGTCAACAATATGATCCTGCTACGTCAAGCTTTCTCCCATCTGTCCAGCGTTTCCACATAGATGCCGGAGATTTTGCCGCCGTCCATGGGTTCGATGTCTCCGAAGTCGGGGTTGATGGGATGGAGGGTGTATTCCATTTCACCGGTTTCCGGGTTTTTTCTGTATGATAGTATTTTGAGGGTGGATTTAGAACAAATAATTAGTGAGACATTGCCCTCCAAAAATCTATAAATAGAGAGATTGAGGCCAATACAGCAAGAAATAGGGAGAAAAAGGAGATATAATTTCCAATTTTCACATAACGTAGCCCTATATTATAACATATTCTTTCCAAGTTGCTTTCTTTATTTCTTTCTTCCGCGAAAAGATCTATTCTATTTAAAAATAAGAGAATAACAGGTGTAGAAATAGAAGATAATAATAATATAGATAACAATATCAAAATTATCAATATATTTATATCAATAAAGTGTATGTCTATGATACAATTTTTATTAGTAAGATAAAAAACAGCATACCTAATCACAAGGATGCCTGCAATTCCCCACATCGATATTTTCGAAAGCGAAGAGTCCCAGCAATCTTGAAATTTTTTAAATTCGTTAAAAATTGAATTAATAAAATCTCGCGCCTTGACGGTATCTTCGCACTCTAGAATTTCTATCATTTCCTGTATTTTTCCATGTTCATCATTAGGATACTCATCTTTCATTCTTGCTATTGAAAAAAGGAGTATCGCAATAACAAACACAGGCAAATATATGCTTGTTGGAACTAATCCAGCATTCCAAACAATAACAGCAATCATTCCAGCCACAAGAAATCCAGCTAACCAAGACAATAAGCATGACGTTTTCCGCGAAAAAAGAAAAGTCTTTTCTTTTTTCGCGGAAGTCTGTAACGATTCTGCATCTATCACTTCATCACTCATTTTACATTCTCCTTTTCTTCTTCGAGTTCGAGTGCTTCAAGAGCGAGAGAGTAGGCGCCTTCCAGGGTTTTGCGGGCGGAGCGAAGTTTAGATTTCAGGCGGGTAATTTCCTGCTGGGCTTTCAGTAAGGGCTCGGCGTTTGCCTCGTCTGTCACTCCCCACAGGCAATCCATGCTCACACCAAAAATACGGGAAAGCTGATAAAGCGCCGCGGCTTTGGGTTCACTTTTCCCTTTCAAGTAGTCTGATATGGCCCCTTGAGAAATACCGCTCATTTCTTGTAATTGCATTTGTGTTAATGACTTAGACGCCATAAAAGAGCGGAGGCGGCTAGCAAATACGGTTTTTCTAATATTTTTTCCTTGCATTTTTATCTGTGTTGCCGTAAAGTTTTTCCGTAATTGGCATTGCACGTCCAATCAAGGACGTCAAAACCGCCGGATGTGTAACAGAAACAGCATACCAGACGATGAACAATACTCAACAGGAAACCGATAATGATACCGGGTTTGTGTTAACCCGTCAGTACCTTTACGACAAAGGCTATAATTACAGTTCCGTCACCAGGGCTTTGCTGGTGAGGGAAGGGATTGAGGTGTCAGACCAGACGATCAGGCAGATTTGCAAGGGGGCGCGGACGCCGAGGCCGGGATTGATTGAGGCCATCAAAAGGCTGCCGAAGGTTGTTGTGTGCTAGTCCCGCCCGAAGAACCCCAAGAAGCCGGAAGCATGAAAATATTTACCGTTCAGACCGAAAGCTACGGCTCCATTATGGAACGAGGCAAGAATGGCATTGTTATCGGTTCCAATTACGAACCTGTTACCGTCCTGGAGGAACTCGAAGAAGTACCGTCCTTGGAAGGAACACTGTTGGTTTTTGCAGAAGGGCTGTGGTTCAAGCTGGCAGTTCGCCGTCATGAGCTTTCCGCCGAAGTTCATTCAAGACTTTTTGATAGTCGGAGTCGCTCAGGCAAATCCGCGCTGAATAACGTCCATCAGGAGTTGCCAGAACAAGAGAGTAGTCATCCGAGTACAGATCCTTGCTCATGCTGACGATATAGTCTGTGTTGATTAGCTTCATTGCTAAATCACCGTTAATTTCAATTAAGCCCATAAGTTCAATATAACAGCCTACTGGAAAGAAACAATCATGATTATCGAATACGACGACGAAGGCCGGTGCATCCGGGTGGACGGGGAAGCGATCTCCTACGGCGTTGCGGTTGGACTCCTGGAGCAGATTGAGCAGGCCATCGACGAGTGGGATTTTGACCACGCCCCCCAGTGCGACAACCCCGACGGACACTACGACGACTGAACCATGGAAGAAGCCCTGATCGAAGAATTGAAGCTGCTCGGCTGGCACGAGCTTTAACTAATCGCCCGGCCCAGGTGGGGCCTAAAAACCAAAATACACAAATCGGTAGATAAGAATAATACGGTCTGGCAGGCGCGGGGCATACCCGTCCGGGCGGCCATTTTAATTAACCGAACATGAGCACGAATGAAAAAACGTTGAAGAGTCTGGCGGAGGCCCTGGAAACCATAGCCAGGGTGCTTAAGGAGGCTGCTTCTTCTCCTGTGCCTTCCTCCCCGGAGGCGGCGAGCGTGGGATTATTGCCTGATTCCGACGAGGCGCAGGCGATTGCCGCCTTCCGCGGCAAGGTAGTTGTCACTTTGGATGACGTAAGGTTCATGACGGGCTGGGGAAGAGAGCGCATTCTTGCCCTTGTCCAGGATGGCAGCATTCAGGCGTTGCCCGGAACAGGAAGCGCCGGATGCCCCTATGAGTTCCCTGCCCTGTCTGTATGGCGCTATATCCACCAGCAGGATCATGCACAGAAGCCTCAAGTGAATGGAGTGGATATGAATATTCTTCCCCCGCGCAGAAGAAGAAAGGGGGCTGCGGCATGAATACCTTTTTCAAGTTCTTGGGGGCCTGCTCCTTTGGTCTTTCCGCTGCGTGCCTGTTCTGGCTGTCGGTGGAGCTGGACAACGCCGAGCTGCAGGCCGGCAAGAGCCCGCATTCCGGGTTTTGCCCGGAGTCTCCCACTCCCATGAAAGCTTTTGACGGTTTGGAAAAACCGTCCCGCCCCACGCGGATCGTGGAAAGCAATAACCAATAGAATACCAATACAATGGACAATACCGAAGAAGATAATACGCAGAACTGCACGCCGGACGAAGCCTGCTGCTGCGATCCAGCAGCCGAACAAACACCCGTCACCGTGGATATGATTGAAAAAGTGTATGACCTCCTGGAAGAGCTTGTGAATCAGTGTAAGACCCCTGTCCTGCTGCATATCAAGATTGAGAAGGGTAAAGGTGTGAACAGCAGGACTTCTACCTGCAAAGCTGTTACGGAAATGATCGGCGCAAAAAGTACGGAATGGCTTGCGGCTCGTGGCTACTTGGCAGCCTCCGGAACTTGTTTCTCCGGCAATCCCGAAACTATTTCTTTGGGAGTGAAGCTTGCTTTTAAGGAGGCCCATAGGAGAGCTGGCTTAAATCCCATTGCCACCATGCACGGAATCGCTGGTTGCGAGTGCGAGGAATGCGAAGACTGATTCGTCATCTATTATTAACTATTAGATCATCAATATTATGAGTGAAGTAACTAAACGACAAGTGCCCGGAGATGTCTTTTTCGAAGGACTTTCCGAGATTAACGAAGGGGCTCTTTTGGAAGCCTTGGACACCAAGATGACCAGCCTTGTTTCCGCCGTGCTGGCAACCGGGAATAATGGATCCCTGACTCTTAAGCTGTCCGTGAAGCGCAAAGGCGGCGTGAATCAGGTGGTGATTGAACCGAAGGTTACGGCCAGCATCCCGGATCCGACGATTGCCCCGCGCATCATGTTTGCCGATACCTCCGGCGCCCTGCACACGGACGACCCAGCCCAGGGGAAACTGGACCTGGATGCTCCTGTGAAGGTGACATTCCCGGCTGCTGCCGATGTTGATGCCGCCGATACTCCCAGGAAGGTGAAGCAGGCTTAAGTTTTCCAACAACCCCGTATAACAACATAAACATTATAGAATTAAATTATATGGATAACTTGAACGAAGAAACTCTGGCAGCCGTACGCGTGCAGGAAGTGGCGCATGGTCATGCCGCCGTCGTGCCGAATGGATATACCCTTTATCATCTGGATTGCCTGGGCAATACGCCCCCTCGCAAGGCCGGCAGTGTTCAGCTGCTGGACCTGGAAACGCTGGCAGATTTCGTGAAGGCGGAAGATGCCGAAAATGGCGTCAAGAGCGTGATTTACGTGAGCGACAGAGAAGTATGCGCCGTGCTCAATTATTATTCCCCCGATGGTAATGGATGGGGGGACCACCAAGCCACCATGCAGCTCAACAAGACGGTGGAGTGGGAGAATTGGACCAAATACGACGGACAAGCTATGTCTCAAAAGGATTTTGTTGAATTCCTTGAAGAGAACAGCAAGGACGTGATGGAGCCCACCCCGTCTGCAATGCTCACGTTGGCGAGCAAGTTCGACATGCACCGCAAGGTGGAGTTTAAGTCTGCCTACCGGGCATCCGACGGCGAAACGAAGCTGACTTATAACGAAACGGTGGATTCCAAGAGCGGCGAACTGAATGTTCCTACCGAGTTCACAATTGCGATTCCGGTTATCCGGGGCGCCGAAGGAGATACCACGTATCAAATCAAGGTGCGCCTGCGTGTGCGCCTGGCTGACGGGAAGCTGTATTTTGTGTACCAGCTTGTCCGCGCGGACATCCCGGAACGCAATGCGATTAAGGATATTGCCGACAAGCTGGCAAAGGATCTGCCGGAGAACCGGATTCACCGCGGCGCCGTGTGCATGTGCACAAAATCCTCCTTCACCGGAGAAATCGACCGATAGTGAGTTGGCCGGGGCCAGCGCCAACTGGTCCCCGGCCTGTTATCAATAGCTAACCAATAGAATACTAATAACGTGAATACCCCTACAACAGAATCCCTGACTTTACAAGAGCAAGGACAGCAACTGTCCATACTGGGAGCGTTTGCCAACAGTGAACAGTTCCAGATGGCGAAGCAGGCCGCCGAGATGCTTGCATCTTCCAGCATGGTGCCGACCACCTACCAGAATAACCCCGGTTCCTGCTTCATCGCCCTGAATACAGCCCTGCGGCTGCGGATGGATCCTTTGATGATCATGCAGAATCTTTACGTGGTTCAGAACCGCCCGTCCTGGTCCGGACAGTTTGCCATTGCTCTTGTGAATATCTGCCCGAAGTTTTCGGCGACTTGGTTCGAGTACCGTAATGAAGAGGATTTTCAGAAGGGGGTGAGAATGTGTGCCCAGCTGAAAACGGGGCAGAATGTTTACGGAACTTGGATTACCCCGGAGATGGTGAAGGCCGAAGGATGGGGGAAGAAGTGGCAGACGATGCCAGAACAGATGTACAAGTACCGTGCTGCGGCTTTTTTCGCCCGGACGAATTGCCCGGAAGCGTTGCTGGGCTTGAGTGTGGAGGGGGAAGCGGAGGACATGGCCGGCAAGAGCCAGCCGGATATTAAGCCGCCCCTGTTCAAGTCCAGGGAGATTTCCGGGGGCGACGTTGTGGATGCCGAGAAGGTTGCTGACTCCCCGCGGCAGCTGGGAGACGCGGAGGTTCCCGGCAAAGGCGACGTAGAAGTTCCGCCGCCCCACATCCGGCTGATGGAAGAGCTTTCCTGTACGGAAGATCAACTGAACAAGGCTATTGCGAAGGCCAGCGGCGACAAGGTGAAGGGATGGCACGAACTGAATGACAAGCAGAAGGAAAAGCTGGCGGCCAATCCTGACAAGCTGCAACCCTTTATCGGATAGGAAGGAGACGACAACATGACCGATACTGTTGAAGATGTACGTAAAGGGCTGCCCTCCGCGTCTGCGTTTGGACGTCTGGCTTTATGCCCCGGCTCGTTTACGATGGAGAAGTCCTGTCCCGATGAGAGTTCCGAGGCTGCCGCAGAAGGCACGCTGTTGCACCGCTATATGGAGTATCTTCTTTTGAAGGATGATGCAGCCGAAGAAGGAATGGGGTTTTCCTGGCATGATTTTCTGAATAGCCGGGAGTATGAGTCCGCCGAGCTGAATCATGAGCAGGTGGAGCTTTGCGGACGTGCTCTGCGTCTGCTGGATGCTCGGCAAACTGGAAAGAAAACTGAAAAACAATGAATGAACATCCCGGAAACACTCCCATGTTCCAAATCAGCCATTTGGTTAAGGAATTCAACTCCGTGCCGGCAGTCAACGATGTCACCACGAACATTGACCGGGGTGAAGTGGTCTTCATCGTAGGCCCGTCCGGTTCCGGTAAAAGCACCTTCCTGCGCTGCCTGAACCTGCTGGAGGAACCGACCTCCGGAGAAATCCGTTTCAAGGGAAAGCTGGTTACCTCTCCCGGAACGGACGTCAATCAATTCCGCCAGCACGTAGGCATGGTTTTCCAGCATTTCAACCTTTTCCCGCACCTGACCATTCTGGAAAATATCACCATCGCCCCGGTTAAAACGGGACGCTCCAGCAGAAAGGAGGCAGCAGACCAGGCGGAAACCCTTCTCCAGCGCATTGGGCTGTACGGCAAGAGGCACTCCTATCCCCTCCAGCTTTCCGGAGGCCAAAAGCAGCGCATCGCCATCGTGCGCGCCCTGGTCATGAATCCGGATGTCATCCTGTTTGACGAGCCGACATCAGCCCTGGACCCGGAAATGGTGGGAGAAGTGCTCTCCCTGATGAAGGAGCTGGCGCAGGGAGGACTGACGATGGTAGTGGTTACCCATGAAATAGGGTTCGCGCGGGAGGTTGCTTCCCGCGTCCTGTTCATGGATAAAGGGAAAATTGTGGAAGAAGGGCCTCCGGACCGCGTTATCGACCGCCCTGCCAATCCCAGGCTGCAGGAGTTTTTTTCCAAGGTACTCTGACACGAGCAGTTCTGGAAAAAATACAGGGGAAGGGGGGAAGAACCTCTCTCTTACCGCCTGCGCCTATAAACAAAGCAATTTGGCATAACCTTCTCTTTCCTTCCCCGGACAATGGAAAGTCTCTGTTCTCTACAACATGATCTCCACGTTATAAGACTCGTCAATCAACAGATAGTCACAGTCATAGAACCTGCATTTTTCAAGATTGCCCCTGTTTTCACGCAGCAACTCTTCCCGCGTAACGGGAGAACTCTCTACGCGCCGTTCAATCGCATTCTCATGGTTCAGGATATCATGATAATGCCTTTGAATATAATTTTCTGAAAAAATAAGGCATACATACCGTATCCGTTCCCGGCAGGCCTGCGTAAAATCCTTCTTCCAGTCAAAGGGAATATAGCAACCTTCCACCACTAAATTTTGGCCGTTTTCAATCGCGGTCTTTACTATTTCTTTGATAATGCCCCAGAGGAAGGGAGTCAGCTCTTCATCGGGGCTTTCAGGGGAGAAAGGGCATATCCCGCTGCGTATCAGCCCCATCTTTAAATGGTCAATGGATAAATAGGGATAGGAATATTTTTCAAGCACCCGCTGCGCCGCGAGTGTTTTCCCTGTATGCGTGCTGCCGCCAATCAAAAGAATCATAAGACTTCCCTCCCTGGTATTTCATAAGAAAGACCCCCAATCTTTCCCATGCAGCCAATATCCGGCATCCTTTCGTATTCGTTGGTGATATCCATACTTAACCAGCTGCCAACATACTCACAGGATTCTCGGCATGCAGTGCATTCCGCAAAATAATCACCTTGAACGTCAATCGTAAGCAATGCCTGCATCAGCTCGTTCCGTCTTCATTCTTTCAGTTCCTTCCGGAACGGACAAGAAAAAACACAAGGGCGCCCGCCCCTCTCCGTTGCCCGCCGGGATGAAAGCTGTTACGGTTCCCGTCCACAGAAATAAAAATAACCTTCCTACAGCAAAGCCTTTGCCGTTTCCGGCAAAGGCTTTGAGCACGGCGTCCCATTACGGGCACAAAACGGGAACCCCCTAATTGCCGTAAGAGGATTCCACGCGCCTGGCTACGTCGCGGTAGCCGTACTCGGCGTCGTAAATCTGCTGGAATGCAGCCAGGGATTCCCCCTTCTTGCCCTGCTTTTCATAAAGCAAGCCGATCATGTAAAGGATTTCCTTCTTGGTGTCATTCATTTCTATCAATTCCTTATTGGCTTCCTCCAGCTGGCGCAGGGCCATATCATGCATGTTCTTGGCGTCATAGCACTTGCCGAGCAACAGCATGGCGCGGATGCGGATATGGGGGTTGTTGCGGGCACGCTGGAGTTCCGGAATGGCTTCCGTGTAATTGCCGCAGTCAAAGAGGGCCTGGCCCAGCTCAAAACGGGTTTGCGGGTCCGTGGGGTTGTTTTCCACACGCTGGCGACACAAGGCCACCTGCTGCTCCGCAGCTTCCTTGCTGAACTGGGCAAGCTGTTCCTGAAGTTCCTTATTATCCGGCTCCGCGGCAGCGCGGCGGCGGATTTCCTCCACCTGGGCCTTGCGGCAGCGCTCATTCATTTCCGAGGCCTTGTTTTCCAGGGAAATATCATTGTTGCTGAGGCTGAACGCGTAATTATAGAAGGAATAGGCATTAGCCCAATCTTCCATTTGTTCATAAACGCCGGCAATGTCGCGCACGACGGCCAGATCCTGCTGGTTCTGGGCGTAACGGGCGGAAAGAAGCCCCAGGCGCTCTTCCAGTTCCGCACGGGTGAGCCCTTTCTTGTCGCTCTTGTCCAGGGTGTTCGTTTCCGATGAGTTCTTCATCACGTCCCGGAAGCTTTTAGCCTCCTCCCACTTTTGCTGCTGCATCGTGGCGCGCGCCATGCAGTCCTTTTCGCTCTTTACGGCCACACTGTCCGTGGGATCCAGCTTCACAAGGTCATGGTACACTTCCGCAGCCTGGGCCGGCATATCCCGGGAAACGTAATGGGAGGCCAGCATGTGGAGCATTTTCTTGTTGCCGGGATGCCCCTGGCGAACGGTCTCCAGAGCAAAAGCGGCCAGATCCGGGAAATTTACTTCCATGGCAGCCGTGTACAGGGCCTCGTTTACCGGAATGCTGTAAGGATCATTTTCCAATTCGTCTTCCAAAGCGGAAAGCTGGGTAGCCGCGTCCTTTTTGGAAGAAGTAAGCTTGCTGGTGCTGATTTTCATGCCGCTGAACAGCCCCCCTCTCTTGGCCTCCGGATTCAATTTGATTTCACAGGCGCGCAACGCCTTGCGGCCTTCCAGAAAACCGGGAAGCTGCTTTACCAGGGCCTTGAGCAGGCTGACGGCATAGGGATAATTGTTCATGTCCACCGCCTGGCGGGCGCGCACCCAAAATTCGGCCTGCTGGGGAGTCAACTGTTCTTCTGTAATCGTTTCAATCATGGAACTATATAAGCGTAAATGGTGAACAACGGCAGCGCCCCACCAGGGCGGCTCCGCATGTAATAGTTTAATGCTATCAGCCGGGGAGGCATACTTCAACCTTGTTTTTTGTTCCCGTTAGGAAAAAATATGCCGCATGAGACTGGATGCCCTTTTATCCCGCTACGGATATTGTTCCAGGAGGGAAGCGCCGGGTTGGATCAAACGCCACTCCATTACATTCAAGGGAAAACCATGCTCCTCCCCCACGGACAAGGTGCAGGCGGAAGGCATCCTGCTGGACGGAGAACCTGTGGAATTCCCGGACGGCCTGTACGCCGCCCTTTACAAACCTGAAGGGTACACCTGCAGCCATGACGACGGGGAGGGGGATTTGATTTACGACCTGCTGCCCTTCCAGTGGCGGCACAGGAACCCTGCGGTTTCTTCCGTAGGACGGCTGGACAAGGAAACTTCCGGCCTGCTTCTCCTCACGGACGACGGAAAATTCATCCACCGCATGACCTCCCCCCGCCATCACGTCGCCAAAGTTTACGAAGCCGTCACGGAGGAGGACATTCCGACAGAAGCCGTGGAGTTGTTCGCCTCCGGAACCCTCACGCTGAACGGGGAAACCCGCCCCTGCGCCCCCGCCCTTCTGGAAATCCGGGAACCACGACGCGCCCTGCTGACGCTTACGGAAGGAAAATACCACCAGGTTCGCCGCATGCTGGCTGCCGTAGGCGCTCCCGTCTTATCTCTGTGCCGTGTTTCCATCGGCTCCCTGCATCTGGACAGCCTGAACCTGAAACCGGGGGAATGGGCGCCTATCCGTCCGGATGCGCTGTAAACCTCCCATCCGCCATGTGGATTCCCATTTCCGAAGCACCAATTGCCTGTTTTCCGCACTTTGAGGTGGCGGCGGAATCCGGGGACTGGATTGTGGTGGACAAGGGAGCGCCCCTCATCGTCCACCCGTCCAACGGGAAAAAGGAACCCTGCCTCCTGGAAGGCGTGGAAGCCCTGCTAAGCTATGAAATAGCCAACGGAGCCGCCCTCTCCCTGGTCAACAGACTGGACAGGGAAACCAGCGGTCTGACGCTGGTTGCCAAACACAAAAGGGCGGCCAGAGAGCTGGGAAGAGCCATGCAGCGGCGCCTGATACACAAGGAATATCTGGCAATCGTGCAGGAATGGCCTGAATGGACGGAAACAGCATGCACCGCCCCCATTTTAAGACAGGGGGAAGTCGCGGAAAGCCGCATATGGGTCAAACAGGCCGTGCACCCAGCCGGAAAAGCATGCACTACCGTTTTCCGGAAAGAACGGACATGGAATACACGCCGGGGCCCCCTGGCGCTGGTCCGGTGCATTCCGGAAACGGGACGCATGCACCAGATACGCGTACATTTGGCGCACCTGGGACATCCCATCCTGGGTGACAAAATTTATGGTCCGTCCGAACATTGCTATCTGGAATACATCCAGCACGGATGGAGCCGGGAACTGGAGGAGCGGCTGGTTCTGCCGCGCCACGCGCTGCATGCCTGCCGGCTGGAATTTCCGTTTGATGAAGAAACCTTCACCGCGGAAGCCCCCCTGCCGGAAGACATGCGGCTACTGCTTGAAACCGGGGATTAGTAAAAAACTCCGTCAGATGACCGGAATGACTTCATCCCGGTCAAAACGTACTTTCGCCAGACGGGCGTACTTATCCGCCTCTTCATCTCGGTAACCCAGAGCCAGGGCGCAAAGCGTGTAATAAGGGGAATTTTCCAGATGAAGAATGCGGTCATAGGCGGCCGGATCCATCCCTTCCAGCGCGCAGGTGTCCACGCGGAGATCCGCGGCGCAGCTCATCATGAACCCGAGGGCGATGTACACCTGCCGTTCCAGCCAGGCTTTCAGCACTTCCGGAGACTTGGAACCCACCAGTTCAAAAATGCGGGCGCGGTACTGGTCCAGGGAGTCCATGGCAACACCGCGCACTTCCACAATACGTTCCAGATAGCGCTGCACGTCTTCCGGCTTGAAATCCCTGCGGGCACAGAAAACCACCAGATGGGAAGCGTCCGTAACCTGGGGCTGCCCCCATGAAACTTCCCTAAGCCGGGAACGCACGGCGGGATCCCGGACATCAAGGAACTTCCACATCTGAAGCCCCAGGGAGGAAGGGCTCAAATGCAGGGATTCCAGAAGGGCTTCCCAGTCCTCCGCCGGAATGCGGCGGTCCGGATTGAATACCTTGGTGGCGTAACGCCATTCCAGCGTCTCGATCAATTCCTGAGCGTTCATATTCATGTATGATTATTCGTGCAGGAAGCCGGACGGTTTTCCGCCGCAGCTTGCTCCATGCCTTGGCATTTTCCCCGTTTCCCTGCCGGAATGCAAGCCAAGGTTCCGGCACAAGCGCGGCAGCGGCTCCTTACCTCTTCTTCCTTTCTTCCTGTCCGGCACGCCGGAAACAGGTCGCTCTCCATCCTTCCAACCGCATGGCTTTCCGCCTCTTGCCGACCAGCTACATATCTTTCCCTTTCCGGAACAACACTCCGCACCGGGCCGACCCCATTCTCGAAACGCGAATCCTCTGAAAAAGGAAAAAGCTTCCGGGAAAAACCTCGCAAAAAAACCGTGTCCTTTCCGGACATCAAAGGAATTTGACCGGCATATAATCCCCGGTCTGCTGGATGGTAAAGCTGATGCCCAGCCCGAATTCGTTTTTGTTCCCGTTCTTGCGAACGAAAGCGCCCACGCCCAAATACCAGGATCCCATATTGTGGTACACATTGTATTCCTGAATGTCCAGCTTGCCGTCCAACAGGGAAAAACGCCACTTGCCGCTGAAAGCCCAGGCTTCCGAAAAGCGCTGCAAAATACGCAGATCCAGCTGGCTGCTGTCCTCCAGAAGGGAATGCTGGTTCAAATAACGGTGCCCCACGACGAGCTCCGTGGAACGCCATGGCATGAAACGCAGGGAGTTGTTGTATTCACGGCAGCCGGAAATCTTGTCCTTACCCAAAACGGGAGCCTGCATTTCCGACCGGTATTCCATCCAGGGAACGGGATTCCAGCGCATGAATGAAAAAAGGTTGGAAAAATCCCGCTGGTTGACGGGATCATGCAGATAGGCATCCATGAACACATCCCAGGAAAACCAGCGGTGGGAATTAGCGTCCCGGCTGGTCATCAGCATGTTGCGCAATCCATACCGGAAGACAAGCCCCGTGGACAGGGAATCAATCTCCGTGTATCTGCCTATGCTCAAGGATGGGGGATTGGTCGTGGGGGTATCGCCGTCAATCTGGGGATAAAGCTCGCTCAGGCGGTTGGTTTTGACATACGCCAGCGTAAAATGGGGCTGAACAATATGGTTCATGCCGTTCAGCCCAAAGGAATCACTATATACGGAAGAATAACGGCGGGAGAATTTGAAATCGGCATCCGTTCCGGCGTAAAAAATTCCCTGGTTGAGCGGTTTGTAGTCCTCCACGCCGTAATATCCCGTATAGCCTCCGCCCACTTTGGGGGTCAGGTTCAGGAATCCCATGATTTTCTTGGAAACGGAAACCTCATGGAAGGAGTGGAACCTGCTGTAGCTGTCCGTCATCAGCATTCGGGCCCAGTAATCATAGGAAGAAGTTCCGGGGTCCATCCCGTCCAGCATGTTCCGGATTTCCGTCCGCATGAACGGAGGAACGTACTGCTTGAGGAAAGCGAAGCTGGTGCGGCTTTCATACATGACGGGGGAACGGAATACGGGAGACTTGATGCGCTCATAACTGAACTCCGTCCGCTGGTCCGCTATGTAAAAATTATTGGGGACAAAACGCTGCAACAGTGAAAAATCATTCGTATCGTCCGTACGGGAAAGAAGCACCGTGTTGTCCGGAGAAGAATTGCGCTGATAAATTTCCGGATAAAAATCGCGGAGCATGTACTCGTCGCTCAACATGTTGATGTTGGCCTTCAACCGCCAGTCCGTGCGGAGATTCACCCTGTGGCTCCACATCTGCTGGAGCGCGAACCTCCACCGGTCCGGATCCAGATGCTCACGGTACTCATCATCACCGGCGTTGATTTTCACACCCTTGTCATGGGTTTTGTAAAAGGACAGCCCCGTCATGTCCGGACAATCCTTTTCCAGCAGCACGTCGCGGATGTCCAATCCGTAGGCGAAACCGCGCCGGGTGCGGTAATCTGCATGCAGGGTTCCCAGGTAATCCGCGGAAGGCATACCGTTGTCCGACCATTTTTTCCCCATCAGGAACCCGTATTCATTCAAGAGGTAAGGCCCCCAGATGGAGCGCATGCCGGGGATGGGAAGGTAGCCAACTTCCGGATTAAGGGAATGGCTGAGGTAGGGGAAATAAAAGAAGGGAACGCCACCGTAATAAAGGGTCAGGTTCTTGAAAGAAAACCTGTCTTCCGGATACACGCGTATCCTGTCCGCGGAAATCCAGGTGAGAGGCTCGCTGATGTCTTCCGCCGTGACGGAGGCATTAAGGGCTTCCAGATAAGTATTGCCGGCGGCATCCTTCCGGGATTCAAACTTTCCGCTGCGCAGAATCAATCCCTCCATCTTCGCACGGATGGCATCCGTAAGAAGCACTTCGTTCTCCCAGTCAAACTCCGCGCTGTCGGCGCGTACCAGGCTGTTGGTCCTTGTCCTGCCGTCACCCTGGTAAATGGCCAGGTTCCCTTTCAGAAACACCTTGCCCTGGTCCATATCCGCCTGGGCATAATCCGCAAATACCTCCACCCCGGTATCCGTCACCATGTGGACATGCGGTCCTTCAAAAATAACCTTCCTGGATTCCTCCACCCTGATGGCGCCGTCATTGGTAATGGAAATATTGGAGGGAATCTGCGGCATGAGAGTGCCGGAAAGCAGATTGCCCGCCATTTTCCCTCCGGCATTTTCCTGCTCGGTTTCAGAGGAAGGGACGGGCGGCTGCTCCGCAGCCGTTTCTGCAAACAGGGAAGCCCCGGCAACCAGCGCCGCCGCACCCCATAGCTTTGCAATCGTCCCAATCATGGCTAGCCCACAGAACACTATGAGAAAGGGCAAAAGACAAGCCTAATGTCACATTTCTCCGCCAGTGGGGGCAGAAAATTTACCGGGTCAGCATGCCGTTGGCTATAATGCCCCAATCGGCGGCATTGCCGTCTCCGGCGTCATCCACGCGGATTTCCAGCTTCCTGCCGCCCTCTACCGCCGTCTTCACGGGAATGGAGTCCCCGTCCTTGAGCACAGGGGATTCCATAAGCTTCCTGCCGTCCAAATACACGCTGAATTTGACGCTGCCGCGGGAGCCGAAGGGCAGCCCCACATCAGCGCGGAACTCTTTCCAGCGCCCATCCAGGTCATAGGCAAAAACAGCCGGGGCATGAGCCAGAATGAAACGTTCCGGCCTTCCGATTGTCCGGAAGAAAGGCACGGGCCCCAAATCCGACGGGAACAGGACATCCCACAACGGAACGGCCCACCCCACCTGGGCTACGGAAGGCTTGCAGTCATTCAGGCTAATACTGGCGGTTGCCGCAGGAATCTGCGCCGGAACAACTTCCAGCGCGGGCTCCTGGCGCCCCAGAGCGCGCTTCCAGACAGGGAGCCATTCTTTCACTTCAGAACGGGAACCATGCCTGCGTTCCACTTCCGCCAGCGCCTTCCGGGCTTCTTCCGTGCGGCCCCGTATCCACAGATTCTGAACATCCCCGAAATAAACGATCTGGGCCAGAGAAGGGGCCTTGGCTCCCCGGGCATCCATCCACACGGGCAGAGTAATCATGCTGCGCGTGCTGTCGCAATTC
>OLOA01001176.1_pt1 | contig 26980 bp, 24 predicted proteins | sample 1672201 | NCBI WGS metagenome assembly OLOA01 (sample SAMEA3136658, study PRJEB25190) | human gut metagenome
TTTTAGGGGGCAGCTTACACTGGATTTTCCAGGTCAGCATCTGTCGTGCTACTTGGTACGGCAACATTAAACTTGGTATAAGTTTTGTCTGCATCCCAATAGTTGGAGATGAAGTCGGCTTTTGCTACATTGTAAGACTTCTGGATATCTTCTACCGTAGCTTTCAGTACCAATTCAACATAAGCACCTGTTTGATTTTCACCTGCATAATATCTTACACGGTGAGTCAGCTGCTTGCTGGCATTTTCCCACAAAGCGTCTTTAGAGATAGTCCATTTGATTACGTGAGTAGCTTGAGTTTCTGCATCTGTTGTTTCTTCACAAGTACCCAAATCTGCCGGAGTCTGGTTTGCACCATAGTCGTAGAAATACGGATAAGTTGCGTGGAATTGTTCTTTACTCAAACCGATTTCATTGTATACCTGAACGTTCATATCCTTAACTGTTGACAGTTTTGAAGCTGCAGCATCATCGCAATCATACTTGAAGTTTTCGATAGTCAGTTCATATTGGTTAGTAACAGGAGCGCTTGTCTCATCTGCAATGAATACCTTGATGTAAGCTACCTTTACAAGGTTCTCGCCATCCATCAAACGAACACGTACGATAGGAGTACGGCCAATAGCTGCACGGCCTTCGGTTTCATACACTTTCGGGGTCAAAACGCCATCAGCCAAAGTCACGAAGTCTGCCTGATCGGTTACAGGATTACCTACCTTATAGTTCTTTACCACATCAAAAGCAAAGCTCAGGCCAAGTTTCTCCAAATCAGCAACCTTGATTTTGTCACCACCTTCACATGCCAATTCATGAGCTTCTACACATTTCGTCAAGTCTAAGCTTTGGTTGTAAACAACAATGGTATCACAGTATGTTTTAGATTCTGCCTCAGTAGTTCCTTCTGCCCAAACAACCTTTTGATTGTATGCGTCAGCATCTACAGCAGCAATTTTAGTTCTATAGTGCTCGTCTTTATCAGCGATACCTTTCTTTGCAGCTTCGGCAGCCGGGTCAGCGATAGCCAAGTCACTCAAATCTTTCTTGAATACTGTAGCATAATCAGAAGTAACATCTTCACCATTTTCTTTCTCTACATTCAATGCAAACACAGAAATCTTTTCTTCTGTAGCGGCTATTCCCTTGATATTGACTTTGACCTTCAAAATACCGTCCGTAAAGGAAACGAATTCGGGAGTCATTGCAAAATCATTGGAAGCAGCAGCACGTGAACTGATATAATCCACGTTCGGTTTCACCATGAATGAAAGTTTGTCTTTCAGTTCATTAACGTTGGCATTGGCCGGATTTACATGATATTCGGCATAGACAACCGGATTGATAGTGGTGCTGGTAGCTGCAGCTGTCGTTTTTTCCGATTTAGAATCTTTTTCAGATAAAGTCAGTGCTTTATAAGCATAGGAATCATAAGTCAACCCCTGCACACCATCAACATACACTTGCGGGATGAAAACCAAGCTACGCAAATTGTTGGTCTTTGAAATTGTAACACTGCCTGTCGTTCCATCAGCCTTTGTCACATTGTATAGAATCACATCATTGCCATCCTCTACAGCTGTAATGCCCGTACCTTTCCAAGAGATATTGGTAGATTCCTTTAAGGTACCATCAGCATTGTAGATGTCAAAGTTCCCAGTTGTTTCATTAGGCTTATAGTAGCAACCATCACCACCTTTTTCGCCAACGGCTTTATAAGCCTGTTTTACGTCATCTTTATACCAATAGCCATCCTCTCCGATGCTCCATACTGCAGCATTTGTGCCATTTGAGCCATTGGTAATTTCATAAGAATTACCATTGCTAAGAGTAATAGTGATGCTATTTGCTCCCTTGACTACCCCTGTTATTACGCTACCGTCTGAAATCAGCTTATTAATCTGATCTATAGCCTTAGCGTTTTCATCAATTTGCTTCTGTAAGTTTTCGATGTCATCATCATAATCCTTACAAGAAACAAATGTACCTGCAGTACCAACCATTAAGGCACTGAACAGGATCACACTTAGAAACTTTTTGTTTATAATTGAAAACTTTAAATTTATAAATTTAAAAAAATAAAAAGTGAATAATTTCTCATTTCTGGCATTCCTTTTCCCATAATGCTTTTGTTAAAAAATTCCGTTACTTCGCAGGTAATGAAATCCTGTTAATTCCGTTAATAATCAGGGAATAAGGAAAAAATAGACCGGTTTTGTTTGGAATAGTAAAAATCAGTTCGTTGGGATATCGGAAAGAGGATTGGAAGTCCTGAAAGGTGACAATGGGAAAGTGATGAAATGAAGCCTTCAAAGAATGAAAGTGTGTGTGTTTTTGGTTCAAAAGGTTGAATAACAGTATATTGATAGCACCGATGTGAGCTCCGTAAAGACAACGCCATTCCGTTCCTCAAAACTCATTTTGAAGATTCCGGAAAATGTGCGACAAATCTATTCTATCCTATCAAAAGAAGTAACGTCTTTTATATTGTACACGCTCCGCTTCTTACAAAAGAAATTACCCTTTGATTGGCCTCGTCAATCTTTCTGTTGCTGAAAGGTTTCAGATAGGTTTCCGTCACCGTGATGGAGGAGTGTCCCATGGCTTCCGATATGATTCCGGGGTGTATCTCGCAATGGTAAGCCATTGTGGCCCAGGTGTGTCTGGCTGCATAGGTACTGAGTGCCGACTGCATTCCCAGGCACTGCCTGAGTACTGCCAGCCGCTGGTTGAATCCCCTGAGTGCCGACTGGTATTCCCGGTATGCCGCTTCCGTACCTTCCTCGCTCTGCAGAATGGGAAACAGATAGGGGGAATCGGGATTCCTGTTCGCCACCATCCTGACCATCTGCATGGCTTCGGGTGTGAGTGACACGGTCAGCGCCCGTCCCGTCTTCCGCCTTCTGTAAGACAGCACATTCCCCTGCAAGTCCCTTTTGTGCAGGTACGCCAGGTCCACGAAGGGTATGCCTCTGAGCATGAACATGAGTACGAAGAAAATCCTTGTTCTCTGCTGTGTGTTTGGGAGCGTCCCTCCTTGCAGGCTCCTTTCCGTCTCCCTTACCAGGCTGCTGATGTCGGATGCTTCGAGCGCCTTCTTCCTGTCCGCCCGTGTGCCGGTATATACATGCTCGAACAGTCTGGGTACATACCGTATGTACTTTCTGTCCACTGCCCGATGATACACCGAGCGTACCGTCTTGATGTAGGTGGATACGGTGTTCCAACTGCAGTTCCTCTGCCTGAGGAAGTTTTCGAATCTCTTCAGTACGGTCGGGCTCAGCTTGCGCATGGGCATCGGTTGCCATTTGGTGAATGCCGAGAATGCATTCACCGCTGACTGGTAGATGTGTGCCGTCCCCCACCTGCCGCCTTCCCGGAGTTCCCCGATGACTGAGGAGAACATCTCTTGTAAGGTAATTTCATTTCTGCTCATTTCCAAATTATTTATAAAAAGGTTTATCCTGCAATTATAAATAAATTGAGAGCAAGTGCAAAGGCATCATTCTGAAATCTGCGAAACGGGAATGATGCCGTATCCGACAGCTTATTTGTTGGCTAACGTCTGTTTAGTGGCTGATATACGTATCCTGGAAGAACCGCTTGTTATCATTCAGGCTGCAAGTGGCATCCACTCCGGCTTGTTGCAGGCGTTCGGCAATCTCATTCAGTTTCTTTCTCGAAACCCTTCCGATATAGAACAGACGGTAGCGGTAATCGTTGTCCAGCAATTCCATGACGTGCGTGAAATTCTGTTCGCGGGCAAAGTCGAAGTTTACTTTTCTTAGGTTCTGGTACGGATAGCGGATAGTCCTGCCTACGCTGTGTATGATGAGGCCGTTATTGTCCAACGTCAGGTAGCAGAAGCGGGTCATCAGCATGCTGATGAAAAAAAGACTTAATGCAAACGAAATGATAGCCGGGATGAAGCCCCTGCCACTGATGGAATAATATCCCAATATAAGGAATATCAGGAATAAGACAAAGAACCAGAACATATAGAGGGACGGACGCTGGTATGTTTCTGTGGGAACCTCTGCGACTGTCCGTTCCCTCGGTGCGTAGTTGTCGAAGGGGATTTCTTGGGAGACCAGGTAGCGGATGACCGAGGAAGGGTGACGGAAAGGAGGCAGATAGATTACTTTTTCTTTTCCTTCCTTTAGATGTAAAGTCAGTATGCCCGGACCATATTTGTCTTTCGCAGCCAAGTTGCTTTTGCGGGGAACCTGGTGGTAACGCTTCATGAAACTGAAACTCTTGATTTGGTGCAGTCCGATGTGCTGGCTTTGCAGCAGTTGTTCGGCTCTTTTCTGTTCTTTACTGGTCACTTCCATAGTTCTTATTTTTTAAGTTCGGGATAACTGATGCGGGTATGGTATATAGTCTTCAGCTTCTCCTTGAATACGTTCTTCACGGTGGTAATATCCTTGAAGGTGATGGGGCATTCCTTGAAATAGCCTTCTGCCACTTGCGAATCGATAATCTTGTCTACCAGGTTGCTGATGCGGGCGGAAGACCGGAAAAAGAAGCTCGCAGAACTGCGGATGGAAACCCGGAAAGGATGTTGAAAATGTCAGAAGAAAATAAAGATCCCGGAATCCCAAAAGCCCGGATTTTGAAATCGCAGATTCAGAAATCACAGCCCCCAGGATCAAAGATTCCAAAAACAAAGATTAAAATCTGTGGGCTGAGCAGAATGGAAGATATTGAGGCGGTCAACGAGGCATGCCCGGATTATTGTGGATTTATTATTAATTACCCGCCGAGCAAAAGAAATATTTCTGTGGACCAGCTTGCAGAACTGAAGAAAATACTTAGAAAAGAGATGAAAGCAGTCGGAGTTTTTGTAGATGCACCTGCTGAATCGGTTGCGAAGCTGCTAAATGAAGATCTGATCGATCTTGCTCAGCTTCATGGAAATGAAGATGAAACTTATATAGCAAATCTGAAAAAACTGACAGCGAAACCGTTGATCAAAGCGGTGAAGGTCAGTACGGAAGAAGAGGTAAAAAAAGCTTTTGATACTGTTGCAGATGAAGTGCTGTTAGATCATGGAAAAGGAACAGGAAAAACATTTGACTGGAGCATTTTAAAAGCAGTGCCGGATCATCGATATTTCCTGGCAGGAGGACTCGGAACAGAAAATATAAAAGAAGCGATCCAGATATATCATCCTGCAGTGATTGATCTGAGCAGTTCTGTAGAAACCGATGGAAAAAAAGACCGGAAAAAAATACTGGCAGCAGTAAAAGCAGTGCGGGATACCGGGAAAACAATATAGAAACAAGAGAACAAAAGAAAATAAAAAAGAAGGAGTTAAAAAATGACAAAAGGAAGATATGGGATTCATGGCGGACAGTACATTCCTGAAACGCTGATGAATGCAGTGATCGAGCTTGAAGAAGCTTATAACCATTATAAAAACGACAAAGAATTTAACGATGCACTGAATACACTTTTAAATGAATATGCGGGAAGACCATCCCGGCTGTATTATGCCAAAAGAATGACGGAAGATCTGGGCGGTGCAAAGATTTATTTGAAAAGAGAAGACTTGAATCATACCGGAGCACATAAGATCAATAATGTACTTGGTCAGGTTCTTCTTGCAAAGAAAATGGGAAAGACCAGGGTTATTGCAGAAACCGGTGCAGGTCAGCATGGAGTGGCAACAGCGACAGCAGCAGCACTGATGGATATGGAATGTGAAATCTTTATGGGAAAAGAAGATACGGACCGTCAGGCACTGAATGTCTATCGTATGGAACTTCTTGGAGCAAAGGTACACGCAGTTACAAGCGGAACCATGACGCTCAAAGATGCGGTCAACGAAACTATGAGGGAATGGGCAAACCGTATGGATGATACTCTTTATGTATTAGGTTCTGTTATGGGACCACATCCATTTCCAATGATCGTCCGTGATTTCCAGAAGGTCATCGGAGAAGAGATCAAAGCGCAGATGCTGGAAAAAGAAGGACGTCTTCCGGATGCAGTGATTGCCTGTGTCGGAGGCGGAAGCAATGCGATGGGAACATTTTACGAATTTATTCCGGATAAGGAAGTCAGGCTCATCGGATGTGAGGCAGCAGGACTTGGTGTGGATACTGAGAAAAATGCGGCAACGATCGCAAATGGTACAACCGGTATTTTCCATGGTATGAAATCTCTGTTCTGCCAGAACAAAGACGGACAGATCGCACCGGTTTACTCGATTTCAGCAGGACTGGATTATCCGGGAATCGGACCGGAACATGCAATGCTTGCAGCTGAAGGCAGAGCGGAGTATGTGCCGATCACCGACGAGGAAGCGGTAAATGCATTTGAATATCTGTCAAGAACAGAGGGAATCATTCCGGCAGTAGAAAGTGCACATGCGATCGCCTATGCAATGAAGCTGGCACCGACTATGGACAAGGACAAGATCATCGTTGTAACCGTATCCGGACGTGGAGACAAAGACGTAGCGGCAATTGCAAGATACAGAGGAGTGGAAATCTATGAATAAGATAAGCGAAGCATTTGAAAATAAAAAAGCATTTATCCCATTTATCACAGGAGGGGATCCGTCCCTGGATGTGACGAAAAAACTGATCCTTGCAATGCAGGAGGCAGGAGCAGACCTGATCGAGGTTGGAATCCCGTTTTCTGATCCGATTGCAGAAGGACCGGTGATCCAGGAGGCTGATGAACGTGCACTTGCCGCAGGATGTACTCTGGATAAATTATTTGACATGATTAAAGAAATCAAAGATGAAATCCATATTCCGATGGTGTTCATGACCTATGTCAATCCAATTTTTACTTACGGAAAAGAAAAATTCATGCAGCGCAGTGTGGAATGTGGCATGGCAGGTGTGATCGTACCGGATGTTCCTTTTGAAGAAAAGGGAGAGCTTTCAGGAGTATGTAAGGAATATGGGATTGAACTGGTATCTCTGATCGCGCCGACATCCCATGAAAGAATCAAAATGATTGCAAAAGAAGCGGAAGGATTTCTCTATTGCGTGTCTTCCCTTGGTGTTACCGGAGTCAGAAAGCAGATTACAACAAATATCGGTGAGATGATCGAGAAGGTAAGAGAAGTGACAGATATTCCTTGCGCGGTAGGTTTTGGAATTGCCGAGCCGGGGCAGGCAAAGGAGATGGCATCCCTTTCCGATGGTGCGATCGTGGGATCGGCAATCGTGAAGATCGTCGCAAAGTATGGCGAGGATTGTGTGCCGTATGTGGCTGAGTATGTGAAAAAAATGAAAGCGGCTGTAGAAGAAGCCGGAAAATAAAGAGATATGGGAAATGGCTGTTCGGGTGGCAGCCATTTTGTGTGCATATGGAAAAATACTGATTTTGGCTTGGATGTATTACGAAAATTTATCTGAAGAGCAGGGAGAGCATAATATTTTCTACGTCATCTTGCGAAGTCTCAAAAAAGGATTTATACTAAAAATTAGCAGAAAATCATAAGAGGAAAGAAGGAAATAAAAGATGGAAAATTTCACATTTTATGCACCGACTTATTTTGCTTTTGGTAAGGATACAGAAAATGATACCGGAAAGTATGTAAAACGTTTTGGCGGCAGTCGTGTACTGCTCCATTATGGCGGAGGTTCTGTCATTCGTTCCGGACTTTTGGATCGTGTTAAGAAATCTCTGGACGGAGAAGGGGTTTCTTATGTAGAATTAGGCGGCGTAAAGCCAAATCCGAGAAGTGGTCTTGTATATGAAGGAATCGATCTGTGCCGGAAAGAAAAAGTAGATTTTGTACTGGCAGTCGGAGGCGGAAGTACAATTGATTCCGCAAAGGCAATTGCGGCAGGTGCAGTATACGATGGAGATTTCTGGGATTATTATGAAGGAAAGCTTGTCGAGGAAGCACTTCCGATCGGAACAGTTATTACGATTTCAGCTGCAGGAAGTGAAGGATCACCGGACTCTGTTATTACAAAAGAAGAAGGAATGTTCAAAAGAGGGGCAACCGGAGAAGCATTCCGTCCGAAATTCACGATCATGAACCCGGCACTTACACAGACACTTCCGGCATATCAGACAGCTTGCGGAATTACAGATATTATGGCACATCTGTATGAGCGTTATCTGACCAATACCGAAGAAGTAGAAGTGACAGACCGTATGATCGAAGGGCTTCTTCTGACGATGATCCATGAAGGACCGAGAGTCATTGCAGACCCGGATAATTATCAGGCAAGAGCAAACATTATGTGGGCAGGTATGATGGCACACAATAATTCCTGCGGAGTAGGACGTACACAGGACTGGACAAGCCATAACATCGAGCACGAATTATCTGCATTGTATGACTGCGCGCACGGTGCAGGGCTTGCGGTTGTTATGCCGGCTGTATTTACTTATACACTGGAACACAATGTGATGCGTTTTGCACAGGCTGCAGTCCGTGTCTGGGGCTGTCAGATGGATTTTGCAGATCCAAAGAGAACGGCACTGGAAGGAATTGAGGCACTTCGAAACTTTTTAATTTCGATTGGGATGCCAAAGAATTTTGCAGAGCTTGGAGCCAAAGAAGAAGATATTGAAAAGCTGGCACATACCTGCTGTTATGGAGATGTAAATACTGGTACAGTGGAAGGATTTGCAACTCTTGATCAGAAAGATGTGGAAAATATTTATAAACTGATGGTATTTTAGAAAAAGAAATATCGGAAAACAGGAAATTTGGAAGAGGGAGTGTGTGACTTAAACTCAAGTCATACACTCCCTCTTTTTGAAACGTCTATTTTCCAACAGGCTATGCATTTTCATAAATCGGTTCGAAATCATCTGCGCCGTGTCCACAGAGCGGGCAGGTGAATTCTTCCGGAAGATTGCTTCCTTCGTATACATAATTGCAGATCTTACAGCGCCATCCGATAATCTTCTTATCCTCTTTTTTCTGTTCTGGTTTTGGCTTTACATGTGCCTGATAATCTGCGTAAGTCAGAGGCGGATTGTCACTTAAAAGTTTCGCATCGGTTACTTCAGCAATAAAAAGGGTATGTGTTCCAAGATCCTGTCTGGAAACTACTTTTGCGCTGAGAACAGAACATGTCTGCCATCCGAGGTAAGGAACTGCATTTTCATCTGCAGGTGCAGTGATATTTGCGAATTTATCAACATCTCTGCCGGACTGGAAACCGAAATGCCGGATCGTTTCAAAAGAGCAGGTCTGGTCAAGCAGGCTTAACGTAAAAATGCCGCTCTCTTTGATCAGATCACAGGTATAGTTGCTATTCAGCACAGAGATTGCGATCCGTACCGGATTATTCGCAACCTGGATGCAGGTGTTGGTAATACATCCGTTTACTACATTCCCAGAGCGTGTTGCAAGCATAAATACTCCATAAGATAAATTGTAAAGTGCTTTTTTATCCATATGACATTCCTCCTGACTTTTAAAACTCAATAATAAGAATCATTACTATAATTAAAATATACATGATAAAAGAAAAATTGTCAATTACAAAATCAAGATTTCCGGAAAATCAGAATCACAAAAAATGTGATGATTTCTGATCCTAAGAAGGAAAGCCAGATTCCATTCAGCCCCAGAATCTGTGAGAACAGAATCGCACAGAAAGCAATTGCGATAATGCCGCGCATAACAGAACCAAGGACGGCAGGACGTGCCCGGTCGATTGCGGAAAAATAGGCAACCAGCACAATATTGATACCGGCGACTAAAAAGCCCAGGAAATAAAGCCTAAGACCAGTATGGGCGTAAGCAAGCAGCTGGAGATTATGTTCGCTGTTAAAGATACTGATAAAGGTATCCGTAAATCCGTAGATCAGTACAACGATCACAAGCTCGATCAGAAGTGCTGCAGCAAGAGACCAGTTGAGAAATTTACGGACTAGATCATGTTCACCCTTTCCGTAACTCTGGCTGATCAGCGGCTGTGCACCCTGGGCAAGTCCGTTTAGGATCGCCATTGCGACCAGTGAAATATTTGCAACTACGCCGTAGGCTGCGATCCCGATATTTCCCGCAATGCGCAGGATCAGCATGTTAAATATAATCGTAATGACAGCGGAAGAAATTTCAGCAAAAAATGCAGAAACACCAAGCTGGCAGCATCCAATGATCCGGCGAAGAGAGGGCTTGCGCCAGTGAAACTCTACATGGTTATTCTTTCCAAGATAATGTGTCGAACATACCAGCATCGTCACAACCGGTGAAAGAGCGGTTGCAAGTGCAGCCCCCAGAAATCCAAGATTCAAAGGGAACATGAAAATATAGTCAAATAAAATATTAAAGAAGCTTCCGGAAATGGAACCGATCATGGCGATAGAGGTCGCATGGTCATTCCTCGCAAATGCCGTGAAGGTATAGTTTGACATAAAAAACGGGGTAAAGAGCAGGACGATACGCATATAATTACGTCCAAGCCGGATGAGCCCGGCATCTGCCCCTAAAAGTGCAAGTGCTTTATGCGGAATGAAGATTCCGGTGAGCATAAAAGGAATGCTGCATATGAGACACCAGAAGATGGACTGGGTAAAATAGTAGTCCGAAGGTGAACCTTTGGCTGTGCTGATATTGTATCGTGTGGCGGAGCCGATTCCGATCATCGAACCGATTGCGAAGACCAGACCGAACACCGGCAGGATCAGATTCAGGGCAGCAAGTCCATCTGCACCGCATTTGTAAGAGATAAAAAAGGTATCTGCCAGAATGTAGACGGAGACACCGATCATTCCGGAAATACTCTGGGAAATGTATTTTAAAAATTTATGAAACATGTTTTTGAATTCCTCGTCTTTCTTAAAGCCAGATTAAATGAAATAACCATCTGTACCAGCCTGGTAATAAGCGGACTCTGATATCTCCATATAAGAATAGCATAAACATACGGGTTTGTCGAAAAAATAATCTTGCAATTACTGCTGTAACGTGCTATAGTAAGTTTTGTAAAACCAAATAATGCTTCAGGGCGGGGCGAAATTCCCCACCGGCGGTAAAGCCCGCGAGCCGTAAGGCATGAACTGGTGAGATTCCAGTGCCGACAGTAAAGTCTGGATGGAAGAAGTTGAATCGTTGCTGATAAAAGCGGTTTCTATCATATATGCAGGAATAAAAAGTAAAACGCTCTGGAATGGGAATCATTCCAGAGTTTTTATTTTCCGGAAAATAAAATGCCGAGGCCGGATTCGATGAGAAAATGGTATTTCCGAGAAGTATGACAGAGCGTACAGCGATATAACTGAGAAAGAAAGCCCTGACAGGTAAGAGAATCTGTCAGGGCTTTTCCTATATGCCAAAGCACATTTTTTGAAAAGAGACTTATCCGGCAACATACCTAAAATGTTTAGCAGAGTACATTTACCGGAGAACGTTTCCGGGAGAGATGAGAAAGGAGAAAAAATGACAGATGAATTTTACATGCGCCGTGCAATTGAACTGGCAAAAAAAGGACGTGGATGGACAAATCCAAACCCGATGGTTGGTGCCGTGATCGTAAAGAATGGAAGCATTATCGGGGAAGGGTATCACGAAAAATGTGGTGAGCTTCATGCAGAACGGAACGCAATCGCATCCCTGACAGAAAGCGCCGAGGGAGCAACACTTTATGTGACGCTGGAGCCGTGCTGCCATTATGGGAAGACACCACCATGTACGGAAGCGATTCTGGAACAGAAGATTGCACGGGTTGTGATCGGATCGAGAGATCCGAATCCGAAAGTGTCCGGCAAAGGAGCAAAGATTTTACGCGAGGCAGGCGTCCGGGTGGAAGAGGATTTCCTGCGCGAAGAATGTGATGCGTTAAATCCGGTCTTTTTCCACTATATCACAACAGGGCTGCCCTATGTGGTGATGAAATACGCAATGACGGCAGACGGAAAGATTGCGACAAAAACAGGAGCATCAAAATGGATATCCGGTGAGGAAGCAAGAAGTCTGGTACATGAGATGCGCCATGACTATATGGCGATCATGGCAGGAATCGGAACGGTTCTGGCAGATGATCCGATGCTGAATGTGCGTCTGGAGGGAAAGAAAAGTCCGGTCAGAATTATCTGTGACAGTATGCTCAGGATCCCACTGGACAGTCAGATCTGCCAGACAGCAGGGAGATACCGGACGATCGTTGCATATGCCGGTGAAAAGGGGAATGCGATTTGTTTAGAAGAGAAAAAACGCAGTCTGGAAAAGCTTGGAGTCGTGCTTCTCAGCGTTCCTTCGGAAAAAGGGGAGATCAATCTGCAGCTTCTGATGAGAAAGCTTGGAGAGCTGGGAATTGACAGTGTACTTATTGAAGGCGGTGGAACTTTAAATGAGGATGCCCTGCAATCCGGTATCGTAAATGAGGTGAAAGCTTTTATCGCACCGAAAATTTTTGGCGGAAGAGGCGGCAAGACTCCGGTGGAAGGCTTTGGAGTTGAGAAAGTAGACGATGCCATCAAGCTACAGCTTACGAGAATCTCGCAGGTTGGAGAAGATATTCTGGCAGAGTATAAGGTTTTGGAGGAAATGTAAATGTTTACAGGAATTGTAGAAGAAACCGGATCTATCCGGTCACTCCGACTTTCTGGATCATCCGGGAAGATTGCGGTCCGGGCAAAAAAAGTACTCGGTGGAACCAGGATCGGAGACAGTATTGCGGTAAATGGTGTCTGCCTGACGGTGGTTTCTCTGGAAAAGGATGGATTTACCGCAGATGTGATGGCGGAAACAGTGAGAAGAACCAACCTTGGTGATACGAAGATCGGTGAGAAAGTGAATCTGGAACGCGCGATGGCGGCAGATGGCAGATTCGGTGGACATATCGTTGCAGGGCATATTGACGGGACCGGAATGATTGAAGAACTCAGAAAGGAAGAAAATGCGGTATGGGTAAAAATCCGGACAACGCCGGAGATTCTGGAACTGATCGTAGAAAAAGGTTCAATCTGTATTGACGGGATCAGTCTGACAGTGGCAGAAGTAAGTGAAAAAAGCTTTCAGGTATCAGTCATTCCTCATACCGGAGAGGAAACCACACTGCTGAAGAAAAAAGCTGGGGACAGGGTGAATCTGGAAAATGATATTGTAGGGAAGTATATTAAAAAGTTTCTTACACCATCGGAACCGGCTGGAAAATGTGGTGGACTTACCATGGAATTATTAGAGGAGTATGGAATTTGATGCGAAGAAATTCCGGGACCGGAATGGAGAGCATACAGAAGAACAGGATAAAAATGAGTTATAGATCGGACAGGAGGAAGTAACAAATGGAGAAACAGTATCAATACAATAGCGTAGAAGAGGCACTTGAAGAATTGCGCCAGGGAAGGATCGTTCTGGTAACGGATGATCCGGACCGGGAAAATGAAGGAGATATGATCTGCGCGGCGGAATTTGCAACTCAGGAGAATATCAATTTTATGGCATGCCATGCGAAAGGGCTGATCTGCACACCGATGAGTGCAGCGCTGGCCGGACGGCTTGGGCTTTCACAGATGGTCTCCGAAAATACAGATAACCATTCGACTGCATTTACGGTATCCGTTGACCATGTGGATACGACAACGGGAATTTCAGCAGCAGAGCGCGGATATACTATGCGCAGCCTGACAGAAGAAGGAACGAAACCGCAGGACCTTCGAAGACCGGGACATGTATTTCCGCTGGTGGCAAGGCATGGAGGTGTGTTGGTAAGAAATGGTCATACCGAGGCAACGGTTGATCTGATGCGTCTTGCCGGACTGAAAGAATGTGGAATCTGCTGTGAAATCATGGAAGAGGACGGAACGATGATGCGGACAGAGAATCTCTGGAAGCTGGCGAAGAAGTACGACCTGAAATTTATTACGATCAAAGATCTGCAGGATTACTGCAGGATCCATGAAAAACATGTCGTAAGGGAAGCATGTGCAAAGATGCCAACCCAGTATGGAGAATTTCAGATTTATGGGTATGTGAATGACATCACCGGTGAACATCATGTGGCATTGGTGAAAGGTGAGATTGGCGATGGGGAAGATGTTCTGTGCCGTGTACATTCCGAGTGCCTGACCGGCGATACTTTTGGATCTCTCCGCTGCGATTGTGGAAAGCAGCTGCAGTCGGCGATGCAGCAGATCGAGAGAGAAGGAAGAGGAGTTCTTCTGTATATGCGACAGGAGGGAAGGGGAATCGGTCTGATCAACAAGCTGAAAGCGTATGAACTTCAGGAACAGGGATACGATACCGTGGAAGCCAACATCCGTCTGGGATTTGCGCCGGATCTTAGGGAATACTGGGTAGGGGCTCAGATTTTATCGGATCTGGGAGTAAAATCACTCCGGCTTCTTACAAATAATCCGGAGAAGGTATATGGACTTTCCGGTTTCGGGCTTGCAATCCATGAGAGAGTACCGATTGAAATAGCACCGCAGAAATTTGATGCATTTTATATGAAGACGAAGCAGGAAAAGATGGGACATATCTTTAAAGAAATCAAATTTCAGTAAAAAGAGAATAAACAGTATTTATCATAGAAGAAACACTTTAATTACAGGAGGAAAAAAACATGAGACAGATCAATGTATTAGAAGGAAAAGTAGTAGCACCAGAAGGAATGAAAGTAGGAATTGTTGCTTCAAGATTTAATGAGATTATTGTTAATAAACTACTTGGTGGTGCGGTAGACGGGCTGGTACGCCATGGCGTGGAGGATGAAAACATAACGGCAGCATGGGTACCGGGAGCATTTGAGATTCCGACAGCAGCTTCTAAAATGGCGGCATCCGGAAAGTATGATGCGGTGATCTGTGTGGGAGCAGTGATCCGTGGAGACACGACGCATTATGATTATGTCTGCAATGAGGTATCCAAAGGGATCGCACAGGTCGGACTTGCAACCGGAGTGCCGGTATTATTTGGTGTGATCACGACTGAAAATATCGAGCAGGCAATTTCAAGAGCCGGAAGTAAAGGCGGAAATAAGGGATATGACTGTGCACTTTCTGCAATCGAAATGGTAAATCTTCTGAGACAGATGTAATTTCCGGCTGACGGTTACAAAAAGAATCCCGTTTTCCGGCAGAAAAAGGGCAGATGCCGGGATTTACTGGACATTTATGCAGGAAAAAGGTATCATATCTGATAAGAGAAATCTGTAAAAGAAATAGTAAAGTTTCAATTCAGAGATAATGAAGGAGAAAATGAATTATGTATACAGCATCATCTGAGAGATATGATACCATGGTATATAACCGTTGTGGGAAAAGCGGGCTTTTGCTGCCGGCAGTTTCTTTAGGACTTTGGCACAATTTTGGAACCAATGCGGATCCGGAGAATATGAAGGCAATGTTGAGGACAGCATTTGATCTGGGAATCACCCATTTCGATCTTGCGAATAACTATGGACCGGAATACGGAAGTGCTGAGACGAATTTTGGGAAGATTTTAAAAGAAGACTTTGCACCATACAGGGACGAGATGATCATCAGTACCAAGGCAGGCTATGATATGTGGCCGGGACCTTACGGGAATTGGGGAAGCAGGAAGTATCTGCTCGCAAGCCTTGACCAGAGCCTGAAGAGAATGGGGCTGGATTATGTAGATATCTTCTATCATCACAGAATGGATCCGAATACCCCACTGGAAGAAACCATGGGAGCACTCGATTCCATCGTAAAGAGTGGGAAGGCACTTTATGTCGGAATTTCTAACTATGATGGTCCGACAATGGTACGTGCAGCGGAGATTCTGGAAGATCTGAAATGTCCGTTTGTCATTAACCAGAACCGGTATTCCATTTTTGACCGGACGATTGAACAGAACGGCTTGAAAAAGACGGCGAACCAGATGGGAAAAGGAATCATTGCATTTAGTCCGCTGGCACAGGGGCTTCTGACAGATAAATATCTGCACGGAATACCGTCAGACAGCCGGATTGCGGTGGATGGAAGATTTCTACATGCCGATGCATTGACGAAAGAAAAGCTTGCGCAGATCGAGGCTCTGAACAAGATGGCAGGTGAGAGAGGACAGTCTCTTGCACAGATGGCACTGAGCTGGATCCTGAAAGATGAGGATGTGACCAGTGTGCTGATCGGAGCGTCCAGACCGGAGCAGATCATTCAGAATGTGGAGATTGTGCAGAATACGAAGTTCACCCGGGAAGAACTGAAAAAGATCGATCAGATCAGCAGGGGCGATCTGTAAGTGAAACCTGCGCGAAGAAATTATTTGCAAAGGACGCAAAGGAAATATTGAATAAATGATTGACAGGAAGCAGCCATTGTGTTATTATAGTCCATGGTTGCTTCAGCAATCAACAATTTCATATAGGGGATTGGTCAAATGGTATGACAGGAGTCTCCAAAACTCTTAGCGGCAGTTCGATTCTGTCATCCCCTGTAACTTGAAGGACTCAGTTTGAGTCCTTTTTTTATCTAATGGACCAAGTGCGGAATGGTGATAGCGCAAGTCCAAATCAACTCTTCATTTCCAAAAACAAAATAATCATCCCGCTAGATATATATATTCGACATAGTCACTATACATAGTGCATAAAAATAAAAGAAAATAATTGTAAAAAATGCCAAAAATTCAACTGTACGAAAGCACAAAATCCGTCAAAAAAGAATCTCAAATGCTACAAACTAAAAAAAGTGTCAAAAAATAGAAGTAAAAACAGCTAAAGAAAATAAAAGAAAAACAGATGAAGATAGTGAAAATAGATAAAAAAATTGGTTTTTTTACTGTACAATCTACAAAAGCTGAAAATATTGACAAAGAAAAAGTGTGAGCGTAATATAAGCATGACTTTTAGAGGACGCTCTGAAAAGTACTATAAAATAAGAATAAATAAAACGAAAGGGAGGGAGCGATACGGAACATTTAACAGAGACTCTGTTAGAAGAGCTGAACTGCGAGACAGTGTTTACGATCCCGATATTCGGCGGAATACCGGTAAAAGAGTCGGTCGTAGTTACCTGGATCATCATGGCGGTAATCGTAGGACTTTGTATCATATTTGTCCGAAGCTTGAGCGTCGAAAATCCGGGAAAGGTTCAGCTTTTATTGGAATCCGCAATAGGAAAAGGACTGGACTTCTTTGAAGACATCATGGGAAAAGAAAACAGGAAATATATTCCGTATCTGATTACAGTGCTTATCTATATTGGGATAGCCAATATCATTGGTCTGTTCGGATTTAAGTCACCGACAAAAGACCTCAATGTAACAGCAGCACTTGCAATCATGAGTATGTGCCTGATTGAATTTTCCGGAATCCGGAAGAATGGATTTAAGCATTGGGCGGCGCATTTTGCAAAGCCGGTACCATTCGTAGCACCAATTATGGTTCTGGAGATTGTGATCAGACCATTATCACTTTGCATGCGTCTGTTCGGTAATGTATTGGGAGCGTTTGTTATCATGGAGCTTTTAAAAGCAGTGGCTCCGGTTCTTATCCCGATACCATTTAGTTTTTACTTCGATATTTTCGATGGATTCCTGCAGGCATATGTATTCGTATTCCTGACAGCACTTTTCATGAATGAGGAGCAGGAATAATCCCGAAATGACAGAAGAAACACAAATCTATAAGAAAAAAGGAGATTAAGATTATGTTAGTAGCAATTGGAGCAGCAGTAGCAGTTTTAACAGGTTTAGGAGCAGGACTTGGAATCAGCCTTGCAACAGGTAAAGCAGTAGATGCGATCGCAAGACAGCCGGAAGCAGAAAGCAAGATCAGCAAGAACCTGATCCTGGGTTGTGCACTTGCAGAGGCAACCGCTATTTACGGTTTCATTATCGGACTTCTTATCATCTTAATGCTGAAATAAGAAAAGTAAAATGAAGAAAGGCAGGTGGGACAGGTGATACAGTTTAATGTAAGCCTTCTCTTTACGATCATCAACCTGATTGTCTTTTATCTTTTGCTGAAAAAATTCTTATTCAAACCAGTAATGGGAATTATGGAAAAACGTGAAAAAATGATTGCTGACGGACTGAAAAATGCCAGTGATAGTCAGGAAGAAGCGGCGAGACTGAAAGCGGAATATGAAAAGGCTCTGGAAGGAGCAAAGGCAGAATCCATTCAGATCGTGGAAAAAGCTAAGAAAACTGCAGCCGGAGAATCAGAGCGTATCCTTCAGGAAGCCAATACGGAAGCCGTAGGAATCCTGAAAGATGCCAGAAAGACGATTGAAAATGAACGCAAACAGACCATGAATGATCTGCAAAGTGAGATCGCAGGACTGGCAATGCAGGCAGCACGTAAGATTGTGGATGACACAAAAGGAAATCAGGATATATATGATCAGTTTCTGAAAGGTGCAGGTGATGCTCATGTCAATAAAGAGGTTAAATAAAGAGTATTGCTGTAGCCCTTCGGCAAAACAGTATGCACATGTTTTATATGAGCTTGGAATTTCAAAAGAAGCGGTAGGAGAGACTGAAAAGCTTTTTAAAGAAGTACCGGTGCTTGAAGAAACATTTGCAAGTCCGGTGGTACCGATGCGGGAAAAATTAAGTTCGATCGACAAGATTTTCCCGGAAGAAATAAAAAACTTTCTCAAGGTTGTATGCCGTAATCAGAGAATGAGCGAGATCAGTCAGATTCTTTTTGCTTATGACAGATACTGTAAAATGCAGGAAGGAATCCAGATGGCAACGCTTACCTGTGTGGAAGCACCAGATGAAAAGCGGCTTGAGAAAATCAGAGAATTTCTTTGTGAGAAGTACCATAAGACAGATGTGAAGATCGAGATAGTCAAAGATCCGGCATTACTTGGCGGATTTATCTTAAAGACCGGTGATGATGAATATGACTGGAGTCTGAAAGGAAGATTATCGAGATTAGAGCAAAAATTGACCTGGAGGTGAACAAAGTGAGTTCAATTAGCTCAGATGAAATTATTTCTATTCTGAAAAATGAAATAGAGAACTTTGATCAGATCAGTAAAGACAGCGAGGTCGGTACGGTTGTCTCTGTCGGTGACGGAATTGCAAATATCTATGGAATAGAGCATGCAATGTACGGAGAAATCGTGACATTTGAAAATGGACTGAAAGGTATGGTTCAGGACATTCAGAAAGATACGATCGGCTGCATCCTGTTCGGATCAGATGTAGAGATCAAAGAAGGTACGAAAGTGATGCGTACCAAAAAGAAAGCCGGAGTACCGGTTGGCGATAAATTTATCGGACGTGTCGTAAATGCACTTGGAGCTCCGATTGACGGAGCGGGAGAAATCGAAGCAGAAGATTACAGACCGATTGAAAATGAAGCACCAGGAATTGTAGACCGTAAATCCGTCAGCGTTCCAATGGAAACAGGAATCCTTTCTATCGATTCTATGTTCCCGATCGGACGTGGACAGAGAGAGTTGATCATTGGAGACCGTCAGACAGGAAAGACTTCCATTGCTACAGACACGATTTTGAATCAGAAGGGTAAGGATGTCATCTGTATCTATGTAGCAATCGGTCAGAAAGCATCAACGATCGCAAAGGTTGTCAATACTTTTAAAAACGGCGGCGCAATGGATTACACCATCGTAGTAGCATCAACAGCAAGTGACTGTGCACCGCTTCAGTATATTGCACCATATGCAGGAACCGCGATCGCAGAACATTTCATGCATAAAGGAAAAGATGTCCTGATCGTTTACGATGATCTTTCAAAGCACGCAGTTGCATACCGTGCGCTGTCCCTGCTTCTTGGACGTTCACCGGGACGTGAAGCTTATCCTGGAGATGTTTTCTATCTGCATTCAAGACTGCTTGAGAGATCAAGCCGTTTAAGTGATGAAATGGGAGGCGGTTCGATCACAGCACTTCCAATCATCGAGACACAGGCAGGAGATGTATCTGCATACATTCCGACCAACGTCATTTCCATTACAGATGGACAGATCTTCCTGGAAAGTGATCTGTTCTTCTCAGGAATGAGACCGGCGGTTAACGTAGGTCTTTCCGTATCCCGTGTTGGTGGTGCAGCACAGACAAAGGCAATGAAGAAGGCAGCCGGAAGTATCCGTATCGATCTTGCACAGTATCGTGAGATGGAAGTATTCACACAGTTCAGTTCCGATCTGGATGCAGCAACAAAGGAACAGCTGGAATATGGATCTGGTCTGATGGAACTTCTGAAACAGCCACTCGGACATCCAATGTCCATGCATGAGATGGTCATCACCCTCTGCGCAGCACGAAATAAAGTGCTTCTGGGAATTCCGGTAAAAGAGGTTAAGAAATTCCAGATGGATATGCTGAATTATTTTGCAACAGTTCATCCGGAAATCAGTGAAGAGATTGAGCAGACAAAGGCTCTGTCCGATGAACTGGCTGCAAAGATTGTGGAAACAGCGAAGGAATTCAAAGACAGCAGGTGTTAATATGGCAAATATCAGAGAAATACAGACTCGAATCAACAGCGTCAAAGATACGATGAAGATCACGAACGCCATGTATATGATCTCGTCTACCAAGATGAGACAGGCGAAGAAAAAGCTGACAGATTCAGAGCCGTACTTTTACGGACTTCAGGGAGAGATTTCCAGAATCCTGAGGCATATTCCTGAGATCGAGCACCGGTATTTTGATGTGCGGGAAGAGATTCCAAAAGAGAAACGAAAGATAGGTTCCATTGTCATTACTGCGGATAAAGGACTTGCAGGAGCTTACAACCACAACATTGTCAAGGTGGAGGATGAGATCCTGGAGGAACCGGGAGAGCATAAGCTGTTCGTAGTCGGTGAGCTTGGCAGACACTATTATGCGAATAAGGGTGTGGAAATTGACACCAATTTCCTCTATACTGTGCAGAAACCGACCATGCACAGGGCAAGAGATATCGCGGAAGTGATTCTTTCCCAGTATGAGAGAGGTGAACTGGACGAGGTCTACATCGTTTACACCAGAATGGAAAATTCGATGCTGACAACGGTTGAAAAAATGAAGATCCTGCCGCTTGAGAGATCTTCATTTAATGAAATGAAAATGCCGCTTAACATCCATAGAGAGGCGATCGCGCTTTATCCATCAGCAGAGGCGGTTCTGGACAGCATCGTACCAAACTACGTGGTTGGTATGATCTATGGATGTCTGGTAGAGGCATATGCAAGCGAACACAATGCGCGAATGACAGCAATGCAATCAGCAACAGACAGCGCGCAGGAAATCATCAAAGATCTTTCTATTATATATAACAGGGCAAGGCAGGCTGCGATCACACAGGAAATTACTGAGGTTTGTGCAGGTGCCAAAGCCCAGAAACGGAAAAGGAAGTGAAAACAGGTATGAATAAAGGACGTATTGTACAGGTCATGGGACCAGTTGTTGACGTTGTATTTGAAGACGGAAATCTGCCGTGCATCAAAGATGCCCTGCAGGTGGAGAACAACGGAAAAACCTGTATTATGGAAGTTGCGCAGCATCTGGGAAATGATGAGGTTCGTTGTCTGATGCTGGCAGCAAGTGAAGGACTTTGCAAGGACATGGAAGTAACCGCTACCGGTTCTGGAATTAAAGTACCGGTTGGAGAGCAGACCCTTGGACGTCTGTTCAACGTACTTGGAGAAACCATCGACAATGGCGAAGAAATCAAAGAAGATACCGAACACTGGGTGATCCACAGAGATCCGCCGTCATTTGAAGACCAGAGCCCGGTTGTAGAAATCCTGGAAACCGGAATCAAGGTTATCGACCTGCTTGCACCTTATGCAAAAGGTGGTAAGATCGGTCTGTTCGGCGGTGCCGGTGTAGGTAAGACTGTACTGATCCAGGAACTGATCCGTAACGTAGCCACAGAGCACGGCGGATATTCCATCTTTACCGGTGTTGGAGAACGTTCCCGTGAAGGTAACGACCTCTGGACAGAAATGAAAGCATCCGGAGTTCTGGATAAGACAGCCTTAGTGTTTGGTCAGATGAACGAACCACCTGGAGCACGTATGCGTGTCGCTGAGACAGGACTTACAATGGCTGAATATTTCCGTGATAAAGAACATCAGAATGTGCTTCTTTTCATTGATAATATTTTCCGTTTTACACAGGCAGGTTCCGAAGTATCCGCACTTCTTGGACGTATGCCATCAGCCGTAGGTTATCAGCCGACACTGGCAACTGAAATGGGTGAACTGCAGGAGAGGATCGCATCTACAAAGAATGGTTCTGTCACATCCGTACAGGCTGTTTATGTCCCTGCCGATGACCTTACAGACCCGGCTCCGGCAACTACATTTGCTCATCTGGATGCAACAACCGTACTCTCCCGTAAGGTTGTAGAACAGGGTATTTACCCGGCAGTTGATCCACTGGAATCTAACTCCCGTATTCTGGAGGCGGATATTGTCGGAGAAGAACATTATGAAGTTGCAAACCGTGTAACAGAGGTTCTGCAGAAATACAAAGAGCTGCAGGATATCATCGCAATTCTTGGTATGGAAGAGCTTTCCGATGAAGACAAGGCAACGGTTATGAGAGCAAGAAAGATTCAGAAATTCCTCTCCCAGCCATTCTTCGTTGCAGAGACATTTACCGGAGTTCCGGGAAAATATGTACCTCTGAAAGAGACGATCCGAGGATTTAAGATGATCCTCGACGGAGAAATGGATGAGTATCCGGAGAATGCATTCTTCAATGTAGGAACGATTGATGAAGTCATCGAGAAGGCAAAGGCTGAAAAAGCAGAATAGAGGTGCCAGGTATGGATACATTTGGACTTAAAATCATTTCCAGTGACCGGGTATTCTATGAAGGACGTTGCAGAAAGATGATCGTGCCGGTACCGGACGGCGGTGGAATGGAAATTCTTCCGCACCATGAAGATATGGTGATCGCTGTGGTGATCGGTGAGGCAATGCTTCAGTTTGAAGAAGGCGAATGGGTGAACCTTGCGGTCGGAACCGGATTCCTTGAGATCGTCAACAACCGTGTGACGATGCTGGTGCAGACGGCAGAGAAACCGGAGGATATCGATGCCAGACATGCCCAGGAGCAGATGGAGTATGCAGAAGAAAAGCTTCGCCAGAAACAGAGTATACAGGAATATTACCGGACACAGGCTTCGCTTTCAAGGGCGATGAACCGGTTGAAGGTGTCGAAGCGAAAAAAATGGTAAATAGGAAACAAATTTATGTGGAAGCGCGTAATCTACTACAGATTGCGCGCTTTTTCAATACGGAATTTTTGACAAAATTTATTGGGAAAAATGGTACAATCTTTTACAAAATAAAAGTTCCGATACAGGGTAGTTTGTGGTAGAATATATAACAGTGTGCGTGTACTGAGAAAAAGGATTTTGAGGTGTTCAAATAGAGTGTATTTCATCATAGAAGGAGCAAAAACGTGGAAAAAGAGGAACTTACGCAATTATTTAATTTCTTTCGGGAGATTGATAAGGAAAAATTTATTGGAAGGCAGACATATCTGACGGATGGGGTGCGTAAGGAGAATGACGCGGAGCATGCGTGGCATATGGCAATCATGACGGTTCTGCTTGCGGGATATGCCAATGAGAAGATCGATGTTCTTAAGACAGTGACGATGCTTTTGATCCATGATATTGTAGAAATTGATGCGGGGGATACCTATGCCTATGATGAAGATGCGAAGAAGACGCAGAGAGAACGGGAAGTGAAGGCTGCGGACCGGATTTTCGGACTTCTTCCGGAAAAGCAGGGAAAGGAATTTCGGGCGCTCTGGGAGGAATTTGAGGCACAGGAGACTGCTGAGTCGAAGTTTGCCCGGACGATGGACAATATCCAGCCGATCATGTTAAATGCGGCTACAGACGGCAAAGCGTGGGAGGAACACGATGTTCATATTGAACAGATCCTGAACCGTAACCGGAATACGGCAAAAGGCTCAGAAGCGATCTGGGAGTATGCGAAAGAAGAATTCTTAAGACCGAATCTGGAAAATGGCAAGATAAAAAAATAACATAAAAAAAACAAAAATCCCCCTTTTCATTTTCGTGAATATGGGGTATCATATACTACAGAGCGCAAAATATAGTGGAGAAACTTAAAAGTGACACTATATTTTGTGGAGCGATGGAACAAAGTTAGGAGAAAGTTGGGATGGATTTGGAAGTAAAGACGAGAGTAATCAAAAGAAACGGTGAGGAAGTAGACTTCCGGCTGGAGAAGATTGTGAATGCGATCAAAAAAGCGAATGAAGAGGTTGAGAACATCCACAGGATGAATGACTTTCAGATCATTGCAATTGCGGAGAAGATTGCACAGCAGGCAGAGGAATTTACGCATGCAGTGAATGTGGAGGACATCCAGGATATGGTTGAGACCGGCATTATGGAGATGCGTGGTTATGAGGTTGCCCAGAAGTATGTCCGCTATCGCTATAAGAGAGAATTAACCAGAAAGTCGAATACAACGGATAACGGAATTCTTGCATTGATCGATCATATGAACGAGGAAGTAAAGCAGGAGAACTCCAATAAGAATCCTGTGATCAACTCTACACAGAGAGATTACATGGCAGGAGAGGTCAGCAAGGACCTTACCAAGAGAGTCCTTCTTCCGGAGGAAATCGTCCGTGCACACGAAGAAGGAATCATTCATTTTCATGATATGGACTATTTTGCGCAGAAAGAGCACAACTGTGATCTGATCAACCTGGAGGATATGCTCCAGAACGGAACTGTCATCAGCGAGACGATGATCGAGAAACCACATAGTTTCTTTACCGCGTGTAATGTGACCACACAGATCGTTGCGCAGGTTGCAAGTAACCAGTATGGCGGACAGTCATTTACTCTGTCACATCTTGCACCATTCGTAGATGTAAGCCGTCAGAAGCTCCGCAAGAGTGTCATTGAAGAAAGAATAGAATCCGGAGAGGTTCTGGATGATGCGATCATCGACAAGATCACAGAGAGAAGGCTTCGTACCGAAGTACAGAGCGGAATCCAGACGATCCAGTATCAGCTGATCACACTGATGACCTGTAACGGACAGGCACCTTTCGTAACGGTGTTTATGTATCTGGATGAGGTCCCGGAAGGAAGAACCAGGGATGACCTTGCGATGATCATCGAAGAAGTGATGAAGCAGCGTATGCAGGGTGTTAAGAATGAAAAGGGTGTATGGATCACACCGGCGTTCCCGAAGCTGATCTATGTACTGGATGAAGATAATATTACCGAGGATTCCAAATACTGGTATCTGACTGAGCTGGCTGCAAAATGTACGGCAAAGCGTATGGTGCCGGATTATATTTCTGCAAAGATCATGAAAGAACTGAAAAACGGAGATGTTTATCCGTGCATGGGGTGCCGCTCATTCCTTACCGTAGAAGATTCCCAGAGAAATGCAGACGGAAGTCATAAGTTCTATGGACGTTTCAATCAGGGGGTTGTAACGATCAACCTGGTTGACGTGGCATGTTCAGCAGAGGGCAATATGGAACGTTTTTGGGAAATCCTGGATGAGAGACTGGAGCTTTGTCACAGAGCACTCCGGTGCAGACATGAACGCCTTCTCGGAACCGTTTCAGATGTTGCACCGATCCTGTGGCAGAACGGGGCACTTGCCCGTCTGAAAAAGGGTGAGACGATTGACAAGCTGTTATTTGACGGATATTCTACCATTTCTCTTGGCTATGCAGGACTTTATGAGATGTGTATGCGGATGCTTGGCAAATCCCATACAGATCCGGAGGCGAAGCCATTTGCACTGGCAGTTATGCAGCGCCTGAATGATAAATGTAAAGAATGGAAAGAAGCAGAAAATATCAGCTATTCCGTATACGGCACACCGATGGAATCTACCACATACAAGTTTGCAAAATGTCTGCAGAAGCGTTTCGGAATCATTCCGGGCGTTACAGATAAGAACTATATTACCAACAGTTATCATGTACATGTTACCGAAAAAATTGATGCGTTCAGCAAATTGAAATTTGAATCGGAATTTCAGAAGCTTTCACCGGGTGGGGCGATCAGCTATATCGAAGTACCGAATATGCAGACCAATATTCCGGCGGTACTTTCCGTATTACAGTACATTTATGAGAATATCATGTATGCAGAGCTGAATACCAAGAGTGATTTCTGTGAAGTCTGCGGTTATGACGGAGAGATTAAGATCATCGAGGACGAGACCGGAAAGCTGGTATGGGAATGCCCGAACTGTGGCAACCGGGATCAGGATAAGCTCTTTGTAGCGAGAAGAACCTGCGGATATATCGGAACCCAGTTCTGGAATCAGGGAAGGACCCAGGAGATTAAGGACAGGGTACTGCATTTGTAAGGATGGAAATGTTTTTGAAAAAACAGATCTCCGGGGAGAGAGAAGAATGAAGATTTATTATAGAGAGAAATCTGGTGGGATTGAGATTCTGCGGTGTTTTGGAATTGAGAGCAGGGTTGAGATTCCGGAGATGATAGATGAGAAAATGGTGATCAGTGCTGCGCCGTATGCGTTCTCCAGTCATATGGATGAGACGGAAGAGCTTAAGGATGCCAGTGTCTGGGAGATGGAAGATGGATTTGGATTTGGCAGGGAAGAGCATGTTCTGGCTGGAAATGAGGTGGAGGAGATTGTTTTTCCGGACAGTTTGCGGGAGATTGGACGGTATATTTTTTACGGATGTGGAAATCTGAAGAAACTGGAATTTTCTGACAGTCTCATGCAGATTGGATGTGGGGCATTTACAGGCTGCCATGCACTGGATAAGCTGACTGTGCATATGAAGCAGGGAAAAAAATCCGGTGTGAAGGAAATGCTTGGGGAAATGTGGCAGAGGATTGATGTTGCATTTCTTTATGAGCCGGAAAAGGATCAACAGACAGAAAGTGAACAACGGTCAGAAGGTGGGACCGGGATATGGATGCCGGATGTGCTGCATCGGAAAGAAAGCAGACCGGAGGCAAGACTGGTATTTCCGGAACATTATGATGAGGCGGTGGAGAACACACCGGCGCGTATTCTGTATACGGAATACCACGGTTCAGGAAGTAATTACAGGCAGTGCTTTTACAACAAAGAATTGAACTATCAGGAATATGATAAGCTGTTTGAGATGGCGGTA
>OLOA01001181.1_pt1 | contig 26869 bp, 19 predicted proteins | sample 1672201 | NCBI WGS metagenome assembly OLOA01 (sample SAMEA3136658, study PRJEB25190) | human gut metagenome
GGGTATGAATGAAGTTAATGAATTATTTACTAAGGAGAATGTAGAAAAGATATATGTTCCTGATATAGTTAAAGATGATCTTTTGAGTATTATAGAGGAAAAACTTAGGAAAGCAGGATTTTATTACAGGGTTGCATACAGGGTAAAGGCTCCGGATTCAATGCTTAATAAGCTGATATTAAAGGATTACAGAAGACCGGGAACTGATAATCAGGATAAGAAGATGCAGGATCTTATTGGAATCAGAATTATACTGTATTATGCGGATGATGATAGATTCGGTTACGAAGTCAAAATCGGGACACCTCTTAAAGGAAATCGACGCCGTGGAAAAAGCGGAGATCCAGCGTCTGTGGCAGCCGTATTTTGAGCAGCTTCCGGAGTATGAATATCTCCGGGAAGAACTGACATCCGAGTGGCCGTAAGCTGCCCTTTCCTTGACAACCACAATATCTTGTGGTAAAGTTGCCTTGTAATTGAGATTTGTGCATACCGCTTGTGGCACGACAGCCGCAGCGTTCGGAGTATTCCGACTTGCACACGTATTGTCAGGCTTTTACGATTTCCGGTAGAATTGCCATGTCCGCAGGACAGGTTTCTGCCGGATTTCCTTTTTGGGCGCAACGCCCACAGATTGCGGGAATGACCGCGACGCAGAAAAACTGCGCCGCTGAGCGTTCTCGTTCTTTTTTTGCCCAAATGCCGAAAGGCTTTGAGGATATATTTTTTGAGAAAGGCGGTAACCAAATGAAATCACGAAAGAAATGGCGTCCCGGAGGACGGCAGCGACAGTCTGCGGCGTATCATCGCAGAGCGGTTCACAAGCGGAAGCGTGTGGTACGGCTGCGGGTGTGGAAGAAGGGAGAAAAGAATGGTGTTGTGGCTGAAGTATGAGCCGCAGGAGTTGGTAGATACAAGTAATCTGAGTAGCGAAGAATGGCTGTCCTATCGACGGCGGGGCATCGGCGGCAGCGACGCTGCGGCGATCCTCGGCATTTCGCCCTGGCGGACAGCACGGGATCTGTACTATGACAAGCTGAATGTTGTAAAGGCGGACATGGATGAAAACTGGGTCGCGCTGGAGATGGGACATCTGCTAGAGGATCTGGTTGCGCGGATTTTTGCGAAGAAAACCGGCCTGCGCATCTTTCAGCGGAAGGTCATGTTCCAGCACCCGCTGTATCCGTGGATGCTGGCGGATCTGGATTACCTTGCGGAGCTTTCGGACGGCAGCAATGCCATTCTGGAGATCAAGACGACAAATTATAACGCCCGAGAAAACTGGTGGTACAACGGCGAGGAGATCGTTCCGGTGTACTACGAATCTCAGGGTCGGCATTATATGTCAGTCATGAATCTGGACAGGGTCTACTTCTGCTGCCTGTATGGAAACAATGAGGATGAGGTCATCATCCGGCATCTGGACCGGGACTATGCCTATGAGTCGGAGCTGATCGCGCTGGAGGATACGTTCTGGAATGACAATGTCCAGAAGCAATGCCCGCCGGACTATACGGAAAGCGGCGACCTTATCTTGCAGAGTTTGCAGAGATGGAAAGGCATTGACCGGAGAGATTTGCCGCCGGCAGCGTTCGGCGCACCGCAGGTCACGCAGATCCACCAGTATTTGCAGCTTCAGGAGGAGAAAAACGCGCTTGCAAAACAGGTCACACAGCTGGATACGCAGATGCAGCAGCTCAAAGGCTTGCTTGTCAGCGAACTGGATGGTAAAGACTGCGCGACCTGCGCGGACGGTGAACAAAGCTACGTTATCTCCTACAATCCCATTCGCAGGCAGGGCATCTCCAAGGATAATCTGGTTCGCTTGCGGGAGGTTTACCCAGAGATTTACGCACAGTTTGTGGAAACGTCGGAGTCCAGACGGTTCAGCATCAAAATCGCGGCGCAGACCGCCGCATAGTGAGGTGAAAAACGAATGATTGCAGTCTATGACAAGCTCATCTACTTCAATGAAGCCAGCAAATACACCATTCTTCGGATGCGCACGGATGATCCCTCCGTACCGGAAGAAGCCCGTTCCCAATACACGTTCCGAGATCGGATGCTTCGGTTCACCGCTGTCGGCTATGGACTGCCGCAGACGGATTCCGTCAAGCTGGAGATCGAGGGCGACTGGAAAGAGGGCAAATACGGCCTGCAGCTCCATGTGGAGCACTGGCACGAGCTTGTGCCGCCGACAACGGAAGGACTTCTGAGCTATCTTTCATCGGGGCTTCTCAAAGGCATTGGAGAAAGTACAGCCAGAAGCATTGTCCAGCGGTTCGGCACAGATACGCTCGATGTGCTGGAATATCATCCGGAGAAACTGTTGGAGATCCGCGGCATCACGGAGCAGAAGCTGGAGGAGATCAAGACGTGCTACGCAGAAAGCCGTGCCATGCGGGATATTATGGAGCTGCTGACACCGTTTCAGGTCACGCCAGTGACGGCGATGAAGATCTATCAGCATTTCGGCCCCGCCTGCACGGATATCCTGCGAAAAAGCCCGTTCCGGCTCTGTGAAATATCCGGGTTTGGATTCAGGCGCGTCGATACGATCATCCGCAAGTCCGGCGGCGACCCGCACGACCCGGTTCGTATCCACGGTGCGATGATTTGTGCGCTGGAAAACGCGCGACAGCATGGGCATCTGTATCTGGAGGTCAATACGCTGATTGCGGAATCCCTGCAATTCCTCAACGAGCCGATCCCGCTTCCTCAGATGCAGGTCAGGCGTGCGGAGGTAGAACAGAAATTACAGCAGATGGCAGAAGACAACGAGATCGTTTCCGATGGCGGTCGATTGTACCTTCCGCATATTTTCATGCAGGAGGTAGAGACTGCGGCAAAGGCGGCAGCCATGCTCATGGAACACACGGCAAAAATTGATGTGACGCTTCCACTGGAGCAGGTCAAGCAAAAACTCGGCTTGCACTTAACAAAGCGGCAGAGCCGCGGCGTTGAGGTGGCGATGGAGCGGAATCTCTCCATTATCACCGGCGGCCCCGGCACTGGCAAGACGACAGTTCTGAAAGCTATCATCGAGGTCTACCGGATTCTGCATCCCAAAAACCGCATCGTCCTCGCCGCGCCGACCGGCAAAGCCAGCCGACGCATGGCACAGAGCACCGGTATGCTGGATGCACTGACGCTGCACAGTCTGCTTGGCTTGCAGGGCGATTTTTGCAGCAAGGACAAGCAGGATCAGCCGCTGCCGGTTGACTTTCTGATCGTGGATGAGGCGTCCATGGTGGATATGTGGCTGGCGCATCAGCTGTTTACGCGCCTGCGGAGAGGGACAAAACTCCTGCTGTTGGGCGACGTCGATCAGTTGGAGAGCGTCGGCGCGGGCAACGTGTTCGCGGAGCTGATTGGAAGCGGCATCGTGCCGGTGACGGTTCTCGATGAGATTTTCCGTCAGTCCAAGGACAGCCTGATCGCCTACAACGCCAAATTCATCAACGAGGAAAACAGCAGCCTGTTCTACGGTCCGGATTTTCAGTTCGTCAAGGCAGAAAATCAGGAAGAAGCCGCAGCGCAGATCCAGACGCTCTATCTGCGGGAATTGCAGGATACGTCCATTGGACAGCTTCAGATCATCTCGCCCTATCGGACGGACGGAGAAGCGTCCTCCAACGGACTGAACGCGCTGATCCGGGAGACGGTCAATCCGCATACGGAAAAGATTCCAGAGCTTATGTTCGGAGAGCGTATTTTCCGCCTGCATGACCGTGTGATGCAGACCAAGAATAATTACAATCTGGAAGGTTATGATTCCGCGTGTAAGCAGAAATTCAAGGGCGTGTTCAACGGTGACATCGGGAGCATCTGCAAGATCCTACCCGACAAGCTGTGCGTGGATTATGATGGGCGCATCGTGGAGTATTCCAAAACGCAGCTCGGCGATCTGGAACTGGCGTATGCCATTACGATCCATAAGTCGATGGGTTCGGAGTACGAAACGGTCATCATTCCCATTTTGATGGCGCACCGCATTTTGCTGACGAAGAATCTGATCTATACCGCCGTGACACGCGCAAAAAAGCGTGTGATTCTGGTCGGGCAGAAGCGCGCACTGTTTCTGGCGATCCACTCCGGCAGAAAGGTCAAACGGAACACCTGCCTTGCCGAACGGATCTTAAAGTACAATCAGGTATTCAGACAAAAGGCTCTGCCGCAGGGCGCGACAGAGCAGAAATTGAAAAAAGCCGGTTAAGTTGAGATGGATGTGCAGAATTTGCGCAGTCATCTCTTATTTTATTTATGGAAGGAGTTCTAAGAAATGAATGACAACAAATCCACTGTGATGAACAACGCCGCCGTGCAGCAGCTGCGCAAGGTGCCGGGCTTTGACCCGATGAAGCTCCTGCGCAAAACGATCTCCGTCAAAACCGGGCACCCGGTCTGGAAGCTGGATCTCCGCTATAAGCGGCTCTGGTTCCGTCTGGCCTGCCCGAACGGGAGAATGCTCCTGAAGCCGCTGCGCATCAGCGACCAGCTGGCAATTATCGAAGCGCAGGTTTATTTCAGCAAGGACGATCCGGTTCCGGCCGCCAGCTTTACCTCCGAACAGCGCAGGGAGAATATCCCCGGTGGGGAATTTCTCCGTGCCGCACAGGAGGATGCGCTCAACATGGCGCTGGAAAACGCCGGTTTCGGCATCCAGTTCTGCGACGTGAGCCGCGACTACGGCGGTGAGCTGTTTGGGTCGGAAGTGCCGATTCAGACGGAAGCCGCAGAAGCAGCTGCCGAGGAAATCGAAGTGCCCAGTACACCCATTGCGAAGGAAACTGCCGCAGAAACAGCGCCGACGATGGATATGGATTCCGCGTCCGCCGAACAGCACGTTGTGGAAACAACTGCTCCTGTTATGGAAGAAACGCCTGACCTTCATGTCGTGCCGCCCCAGCAGGAAGAAGCCGCGGAAGAAGTTGCAGAACAGCCGCAGGCCGCGTCCTATACGGCAGATATGGATGTCAGCGAGATCACGCAGCGTATGACGGTGGACGAGGCAAAGGCCGTTGTGGTGCAGATCGGCACCTGCCGCGGCTGGACGCTCGAACAGGTCGCGCAGCGCCGTCCGGCGAGCCTGAAATGGTATCTCTATGGCTGCGATCAGGCGGACAATATTCTCAAAGCCGCAGCGTCCGTTCTGCTGGACAATCTGCAGCAGAAAGCCGGATGAAGCGTCAAGTTTGGATGAAAGGGTGTGGCCGTTATCAAAGCCGGTTCTTCGCAGTTTCCGTTCCACATTACAGATATTGCGGCGCTGCTGCGGCTCAATATCCGCAGGCGCGGTCCGGATTTTCTGTATGTGGACTGCCCGCTTTGCGGCGATCATCGCGGCAAGCTCTATCTGAAAACGTCACGGGACGTGTGGCACTGTAATTACTGTCAGGAGTCCGGTGGGATGCTGGCGCTCTATGCAAAGGTCTACGGGATCAGCAACGCGGACGCCTACCGGGAGATCTGCGAAGCGCTTCAAACCGGAGATTACGCGCCAGAGTATCAGAGCTACCAGAACCGGCAGCCGCAGGAAATCGCGCAGTCGGCCAGAGCACCCCGGCAGGCAATTCACCAAACACTTTCCATGCTGTTTTCCATGCTGTCGCTGACGCCGAAGCACCGTGCGCATCTGCGTGAGGTGCGTGGACTGACGGACGACCAGATCGAACGGTTCGGCTTCAAAAGCACCCCGCCGCCTTATCTCTGCAAAAGTTTGACGGCGCGGCTTTTGAAGCAGGGGTGTACCCTGCAGGGCGTTCCCGGCTTTTATCTGGCGGAGGACGGCAGATGGACAGTACGATTTGGAACGCGCACGGCCGGAATTTTGATCCCGGCCAGAAGCGCAGACGGACTTGTCTGCGGTGCGCAGATCCGGCTGGATATCCCCATCCGGGAGGAAAACGCGCCCGCCGATAAGGAGGGCACGAAGTACCTCTGGCTGTCGTCGAGCAGCAAACCGATGGGGACATCCTCGGAAAGCCCCATCCACTTTGTCGGCGATCCGTGTTCCAGAGTGGTCTATGTGACGGAAGGGTTACTCAAGGCTGACATTTGCCATGCCTTGATGAACCGCACCTTCGCGGCGACCGCTGGGGCGAACAACGTGTCCAAGCTGGACGAATTGTTCGCGTTTCTCAAAAAGAACGGCATGGAGGAGATCATCGAAGCGCAGGACATGGACAAGTATCGGAATGTTCACGTTGAGAAAGGTGCCTCCAAGATCTATCTGATGGCACGAAAGCACGGACTGCAATGCCGCCGGCTGACATGGAACCCGAACTATAAGGGTTTAGATGATTGGCAGCTTGCGCTCCGGAAGGATGCTGCGAAAGCACCGAAAACAATGACGTTCCGGGAGCAGTATCTGTATGGTGTGTGCGAGGTTTCCGAGATAGATGCCTGCGTGGAACGATGGCACAAGACGCAGCCGGATGGTGTGTCCTTGCAGGCATACCTCGGCTTGCCGGACGAAGAATACCAAGCCTTTTTACAGCCCGGCGGCAACGCACGGCTGGCAGCGCTTTTGAACGCACAGCGTAAGCAGCTCGGCTGCCGCATTTATCAGCTGGAATTTACGGACACGGAGAAAACGAAACCGTTCGCGTTCTCCGGGATCGACGCGCTTCACAAGGCAGGCTTTCAGCAGCCACCCGCAAGCGAGTACCGGCTGGTGCATGATGAAACGCTCTATTGTCCAAAAGACGAACCGGATCTTGCTGTGCTGGAGCGTGTATTTGACCACTATAACGGCAAGCTGCCAGCAGACTATCCGGGGCGCTGCGTTGCACCGTCCGATGTACTGGAGCTGTACGATGCGGAAAAGCGGCGGTATTACTATCGGGATATGAAGCAGTTCGTGCCGGTGGCGTTTTCTCCGCTGCTGGCGCGGCCAATACAAAAATGAAAGGAAACAGCGTATGAGAAAGATTACGGTTCTGGATTTTGCAAATCAGATCGGCGTCCTCAGCGACGAGGTTCCCGTAGTCGTGAAGACGGACAGGAAGGTCATCGGCCGCTTCCGCTGCTTATATGAGATACCGGAAACGGCCATGCCGGGGGTTCTTGAAGCAAAAATCGACCATGTCATTCTGCGATCCGACGAGATCACGATCCAGGTCAAGCTGAAAGCAGTCACGACATAATGACCGCGACCAGAGAGATATGGATGAGAGAAATGAGATCGTGCAGCTTTGCGCATTCTGCCGCAGCCTTGGCGCGCACGTCCGCGAAGTACAGGACGGCGCCAGCTTTACGGCAATGCTCTGGGAGGATGAGGACAGCGTCAGTGAACGCGATGCCGCTGAGATCCAGAGGAAAATCAAACGAAAGACCGCAGAATATCCGGGATTCGTGTGCTACTGCTTCGACGCATTTAGCACACTGATCTATCGGGTATAACACATGAATGGGCGCAGCAGAATCGCTGCGCCCATTTTCTATCAGAAAGGAGCTTTATCATGGGCGTATTTTCAGAGCTTGATCTGGAAAACCAGCAGACAGAATTGGACGGACACGATTCCAAAGCGGCCGAAATACAGAGCTTGCAGGCAAAGCTGATCCAGCAGCACGAGCAGAAAAAAGCTGCCGCCGCTGCGGAAGTGACGAGCAAGGAGCCTGCGGCGGAGCCGGTTGCTAAAACGGAAGCAGAGCAGGAAGATCCTGCAGCAGCGGAAGCAGAAAAGCGCCGTCGGCACGAGGAAGCAGAAACCAAACGGAAAGCGGAATGGGAGCGGCAGCAGGCGGAAAAGCGTACTGCTGAACAGGCTGCGCTTGCAAAAATCGAGCAGATGAGCGAGACGGAGCTGATCAAAGCATCAATGGAACGCATGAAAAAGGAAACCGAGCGCCTGACGCGGCGGAACCTCAAGGAGTGTGTTTCCGAGTATGTGCAGACGCTCTGTCTCAGTGATCCAGCGTTCGCGCGGATGGTCATGCACCCGCGCAAGAGTATGGCACATTGTCTGCAATTCATCAACCGGAAAGCGCGGGAATATCTGCTTGCGGAAATGAAGGATAACGGCATGGAGCCGCAGCCAAACGGCATTTACGGCGGCGATGTGCCGGAGGATACCTGTTATGACTGGGCAGAGGAATATTTCCGGGATGCAAACGCCGAAGAGGATGAGATCAAGGAGGAACCGTTTGTTCCAAAACCGTATCCGGGTGCGCCAGTCAAATCCAAGCGTCAGCCCAAAAAGGAGAAGACAAAAGCTGAGACAAAGACTGCAAAACCGGAGCAGGTCATTCAAATGCCGCAGCCGGAGAAATCGCCCGATGAAGAACAGTTTTCTATGTTTGATCTGATGGGAGGCATGGCCGGATGATCGCTTATAAAGGAATGTGCCCAGGTATGGTCTGCCTTGGCTATCAGCTAAAGATGGGCTTGAATGTAACGGAACAGGCAAATTGTCAGGCGAATGGGTTTCACTGCGCAGCAAACCCGATGGACTGCCTGCGCTATTATGGGGATTTTCAGAACTCGGAATACTATCTGGTTCGTCCGTGCGGCGATCTGGATGAGGATGCGGTAGATTCCAGAATCTCCTGCACGCAGCTCTGGGTGCTCCGAAAGCTGGAGCCACAGGAGTTTTTCCTGCATGCGCTTGCGTATATGGCAGACCATCCGCAGATGCCGGATGGCTGTGATGTCAAAAGAGAACGTGCGCAGGCATGGAATGGCTACGCCGTCGTGCGCGGCAAGCACCCGCGCGCAAAGGGCAAGCTCGGAGATATTCTGGCATTTGCCAGAGAAGCTGTGAACGGGCCGAAGATCGAACATCTTTCGCTGTGCGTGATCGACGGCAAGGAGCGTCTGCCGGATGTCTGGTATGACGACAATTTTAAGGAATGTGAGGCGGCATAAACGAATGAAGCGAAAAGAGTTAGAAAAACTGCCCATTCTGCAGGCAACGACTGCGATGCTGAAGCAGGCGGAAAACGAACCGATGATAGAGAGCGGATATTTCCGAAAAGAACTGCGCTATGAACACGAGTACTACGCCAGATGCAAGCGGTTTGATCGGATTCTGAAGGTCGCAATCTATCTGACAAAAAATCTGGCTGCCGGCGGCAGAAAGCCGGTGTATGAGCTGTTTCTTGACTATGATGCGCAGGATTTCCTGACATACAGCTTTATGGAAAAGAAGTGGCGTACCGCGATGCTCCGCAATTTACCGCAGCAGGGATTTGGCATCTCTGACGCGCAGATTTCATCCCGTGATTCCGCTGTGATCGGTCAGTATCTGCATTCCAAATGGGAGGCGATTGTGGCGATCCGGGAGTTTCAGGAAGGGATTCGGGAAAAGCAGCTTCTGGCCCGGCACAAGAAAGAAACCGATCCGTGGGATGCAGCAATGGCGCTTGTGCCTCCGCTTCCAAAGGACTGGGACAGATGGGTCAGTAAGGTCGGCGTTGAGCAGAATTATATGTTCTATCAATACCGGCGCGGCGGTGCCAAAACCGGCTATTGCAGCTACTGTGACCGCGAGGTTCCGATTCGGAAGCCGAAGCACAATGCGGTTGCCAGATGCCCCAGATGCAGAAGAACGGTGCAGTTCAAATCCTTCGGCAAGATGGGCCGGCTGCGCACAGGGCGAAATATCCTGTATCTGATGCAGCCCTATCCGGACGGCTTTGTGGTCAGGGAGTTCTGGGCGGAGCGTTCTTACAGTAAGGAAACATACCGAAATGTCAAGGTGTTTTACCACGAACTCCGCCGTGCGATCTTTGACGCGGACGCAAAACCGGTGCAGGCATTTTACTGGGGTGTTTATAAGCAGCGCACATCGCGTTGGATCAAAGGCTGCAACTGCAGTGTGGGATACTATCGGGATGAAAGCGGACGCGTGTATGGGAAAACGATCCCGTACCTTGCCAAAACCTGCTTGCAGCGGACCGGTCTCCCGGAACTGATTCATGCAAACATGAAGACGGACCCGGAAAAATATCTTGTCGTACTGAAAAGGATACCGAATTTGGAGCAGCTGACAAAAGCCGGTCTGTTCCGGCTTGCAGTGGAATGTACGCAGGATTATTACAAATTGAGTTCAATTTTTCAGACAACACCCGTGCAGAGAGGTCTTGCACCAAAACTCGGCCTGAACCGACTGGAACTTGCACGGCTGCGGAAGAATCAGGGCGGGCGTGCATTTCTGGAATGGCTGCAATTTGAAAAGCAGACAGGAAAGCCGATCTCAGATTTTGCGATCCAGTGGATGTGCAAGGAACATATTGACCCGCAGCAGCTGCAATTCATTGCAGATCGGATGCGCTATGGGCAGATCCAGCATTACCTGAACAGGCAGATGCAGGAACTGAATTTGAGCAGCGAACGTGTCATTGAACTGTGGCGGGACTACCTTTCCATGGCGTTCCGCTTCGGTTATGACACAAACGACCCCATCGTGTATCGTGTACGCAAACTTCAGCAGCGGCATGACGAATTGGCCGCCCGCGGAGAGGAAATGCAGTTGACCCTTCGTGCCGGAGAACTCCTTCAGACATATCCGCATATAGAACAGAATTTGCAGGCGATCCGGGAAAAGTTCGCGTTTACAGGCAAACAGTTCCAGATTCAGGTTCCAGATAAGCTGGAAGATATTTTCATGGACAGCCGGAAGCTCTGCCACTGCATTGCCAACAGTGATGTCTACTGGGAGCGTATGGAGCGCAGGGAGAGTTATCTGCTGTTTCTGAGAAAGACAGCCGAACCGGACACCCCCTATTATACCGTAGAGGCAGAGCCGGGCGGCACGGTACGGCAGGTCCGCACCCAGTATAATCGCCAGAATGACGATATTGGCGAGGTGCGCGCATTCCTGAAGATCTGGCAGAAGCAGCTTGCCAAGCGGCTGACGCAGAAAGATAAGCAGCTTGCGGCCGACAGCCACGAACTGCGCATCAAAGAACTGGTGCAGCTGCGAAATGATCAGGTCACGATTCACACGGGCGACCTTGCAGGTCGTCTGCTTGTGGATGTGCTGACAGAGGATCTGATGGAAGCGGCATAACAAAAACGGAGTGGGAGCGCAGCGGCGCTTCCACTCCCATAGAAAGGACTGAAAACATGGATCATATCACAGAGGCGTTTTACAACGTCATGTATCAATACAGGCTGGCCTTTACGCCGGACGGCGTGCAGGCAAACCTCAATCAGTGGCGGCAGCAGAAAACGCCACTTCTGGAGCTGCTGCGCCGTCACCCGAACTGGCGGGAGCAGGAGCTTGCGGTTGTGTTCGATCTATCCGAGCAGCGGCAGCTTGACCGGGCCTGCGTGGATGAAACAAAGTTTGAAATGTTGACGCTCGCGGAGGAAGCAGGGCTGACCGGCGAACGGCTGGAAGAATTCCGGGACGCGCTGGACGCTGCGACGGCGGATTATGCGACCGTTCCGGATGAATCCCGGCTGCCGGTGATCCGGAACCGCGGACATATCAAGTGCGACGCTGGCATGAAGGCAAGCCGCATCATCAATCGGCTGTGCGCAAAATTCGGCATCGACCAATATGAAGCGGAGCGGGAGCTTGGACACGGGGATACGCTCCATACCGCACGAGTCAAGCCCTACAACGCGGTTTTCGCGCGGCTGGCTGACGCGCTCAATCCGGTGCGGATCAGCAAGACCGGCGTTCTATCCGTTCATCCGTGCGACTTTTTGGAGATGTCAGCGAAGAAAAACGCATGGCATTCCTGTCACTGTTTAGCAGACGGCGGATGCCGGGCCGGCTGCCAGTCCTATATGGGCGACGGCGTGAGCATGGTGTTCTTCACGGTGGACGACGGTGTCAAAGAGCAGTTCTACCGCGCACCGAGACTGACGCGGCAAGTCTTCTGCTATCGGGACGGTGTGCTGCTGCAATCAAGACTATATCCGCAGAATGACGACGATGTGCGAAAGCTCTACCGGAGCATGGTGCAAAGCGTGATCGCAAGATGCCTTGGCCTGCCGAACCTATGGAAAACGAATACGACACTTACGGAAATCCGACCTTATTGGACAACCGTGCAGGGCAGCCTGCATTACACGGATTATGAGAACGGCTATGCCGCGCTGTCGCTGATGAAGGGCTATGGAGATTATGGCCATTTGGATATTGGAAGCGCATCGCGCTGCGTTGGCTGCGGTCGGCTCCATGATCGACGCAACTCAACGCACTGCGGCGAATGTGAAGACATGTGTGTTTGCAAGGCGTGCGGAAGTGTGGTTCCGAAAAACAGCGGCCATTTTTTAGACGGCGACGGATTTTACTGCGCGGAGTGTATGCAGCCGTGCAGCTGCTGTGGGAAACTGCTTCCGAGAGAAGCGCTGCGACCGGTGATCGACCGGCGCGGGCGGACAAATCAGCTTTGCCCATCCTGTGAAGAAGCAGAGCTGGCAAATTGCCGTACCTGTGCGGCGCATAGTTGCTGTAAGGATTTGCGCGGCTTGCTGTTTTGCGAGAGAAGCCGCTATACACAAGTAGAATTGGAGGAACAATATGCGTAATTTATATGAGCAATGCTTAAAGCTGACGCAGTTTGCGGCGATGGAGTTTGAAGAGATTTTTCAGTTTTCACAGGAACGTCTCAAGCAGGCGTTAGAAACAGAGTTGATTGAGAACGGATATGCCGTGCGGAAGCAACGAGGCTTTTTGTACGCGGAAGGGACGGTGCCTGTCCTGCTGGTTGCGCATCTGGACACCGTCCATCGCACCCAACCGGAAACGATCTGCTATTCCGCAGACGGCACGGTTATGATGTCGCCGCAGGGAATTGGCGGCGATGACCGGGCGGGCGTGTATATGATCCTGCGTCTAATTCAGCGCGTTCATTGTCACGTTCTGTTCTGTGAGGATGAGGAAACCGGCGGACACGGGGCACGTGCCTTTACAAAGTCCGGAATCAAAACGGACGTCAATTATATCGTGGAGTTGGATCGCACGGGCAGCAACGACGCGGTATTCTATCAATGCCGCAACCGGCAGTTCGAGCGACATATCAACAGCTTTGGCTTCCAGACGGCGTTCGGAAGCTTTAGCGACATTTCCATTCTGGCACCGCATCTGAATCTTGCCGCGGTCAACCTCAGCACCGGCTACTACCATGCGCACCAGCCGGGTGAATATGTCCGGTTGGACAAGGTGGAGGAGTTGATCGGCCGTGTGGAGAAGCTCCTGCAAACGAAAACGGAACGGCTTTCTTACACGCAGAAGTTTACGGCAAGAAAGCTGGGTGAACCAAACGATTTGCAGCGGAAACGGCTCATTGCATTGTCTGACGCTCATATTGTCCGGATCAATCATCAGAATATTGCCGACGGCCGCGGATATTTTATGGACATAAGCGGCAGAATTTATCTCTATCTTGATGAATGTGACCGCATGGTACATATCGGAGACGCAGAGGCACTTTGCATGGACGGCTCTGCCGCTGCGTATCAGGCGGGGCAAGCGAAAGAATACAAGACCATAGAAATGGAAGAAGCCATGCGCCTGCTGGGGCAGGAACGCAGAGCTGGATAAAAGAAACGGTTGATTGAGAGAAAACCGGCAGTACACTTCAATGTGTGCTGCCGGTATTTTGCGCACTTTTTGTTGAACCTGCCGTACTCCATACGTATAAGAGAAGTACGGGAGGTAAAATACAATGCTAATTTCTATCGATCATGGGAACAAACAGGTAAAAACGATCCACCATGCGCCGTTCACATCCGGGCTGGTATGCAGCGAGGTACAGCCATTTGGAGGTGAAACGCTGACCTATCAGGGGCGGTATTATACGCTCACAGACCAGCGGATTCCATACCGCCGGGACAAAACGGAGGACGAACGCTTCTTCGTACTGACGCTCTTTGCAATCGCGTATGAACTGGAAGCCGCATCTTTCTACGGAGCGGGCCCGGTGCGGGTGCAGCTTGCGGTCGGCCTGCCGCCGGCGCATTACGGTGCGCAACAGAAACGGTTTGCAGAATATTTTCTGAACCGGGGGACGGTCAGCTTCACGCTGCATGACAGGCAGTACGAGATTCTGATCGACGAGGTGAGTTGCTATCCGCAGTCGTATGCCGCAGCCATTACGGTATTCCAGACGCTGCAAAACAGCCCAAGAGCGCTTATCATTGACATCGGCGGTTTCACGGCGGACTATCTGCTGCTTCGGAATGGTGAGGGCGACCTGAGCGTTTGCGATTCGCTGGAAAACGGCGTGATTTTGCTCTATAACCGGGTCAAATCGCGCGTCGCGGCCGAACAGGACTTGCTGCTGGATGAGACGGAGATCGATGCGATCCTGCTCGGCAGGGACAGCGGACAGTCTGATGCGGTATTGCAGATCGTGCGGCACCAGGCACGGGAATTTGTCAGCGACCTGCTCAGCTCACTGCGTGAGAGAATGCTGGAACTGAAAAGCGGGAAGGTGATCTTCACAGGCGGCGGCGCTGTGCTGCTCCGGCAGCAGATCGAAGCGTCGGACAAGGTGCGCGAGCCGGTTTTCATTGAGGACATCGCTGCAAACGGGAGAGGCTATCAACTGCTCTATCAGGCGGAACGGATGGGCGGGAATCATGGACGCTAAAAAAGACCCCGGAAAATTCACGATCCGCTTCTGTATATCCGACCCAAGGCAAATGAAAGCCGTCGATGAGTTGAACGCTCAAGGACGCTTGAAGGCACAGTTCCTGACCAATGCCATCCTGCACTATGTCGAGGGTACGGCAACTCTGCCGCCGCAGGAAGAACTGGAATCGATTCTGGAACGACTCATGAAGCGCATGCTGGACGATCGTGCAGATATGAGCGCAAAGCCGACTGAAAAGATTGACAGCAGCGAGCCATTCAGCGCTGACGACCTCGCTACTATTGCGGGTACCTTGCAGGCGTTTCGCAGATAATAATGCGCAGATTGTAAATTCGTTGCATTTTGCTTAATCATCGTGAACAACGACTGCAATTAGACTTAGGCGCTTCATCTAACGTCTACTCCATAAATATATTTGATTTCATGTGCTCCACTATCAATCGGCATCTGTTATTTTTATGAGCAATATTTTGGCGGGTTTTAAAAAGGTAAATGTGTTTGCCGGTACGATGGCTTCCAAAACATTGGGTGTAAAAACGGACGTAAACAATTCTATTTCTCGGCCGCCCACTGAGCTGCTATTTGAAGCCGTGAGCCTCGGAAAGAGGACGCACATTGCCTTGCAGATAGTTTTACGCATGTTTTAAAGCTTTAGCAAATTTCCTGCTCAAGCTCAAAAAACAGGCTGTGGTTGAAAAAGTCAACAATGGAGATTCCAAGACCATCGCACAATTTCTTGATCGTTACGATTGTGGTGCTGCGGTTCCGACCACTGACGATGTTGTTTATAGTAGACTGCGTCACGCCGCTGATACTGCATAATTTGTTGATGCTGATTTTGCGCTCTTCACATAATCCGATGATCCTGAGGCGGACGGCATCTCCGATACCCACGTTCACCATCTCCTGTTTTTAAGAAAATGATAACGAATGTATCTTGAAAAGATTAACTCTTTTGAGTTATAATGACTCAAAAGAGTTAAAAAGCACGGATACGTTGAAGGAGCACAATGGAGAAGCACAATGATTAAGGTACTAATTGTGGATGATGAATTTCGTGTATGCCAACTGATCTGCAATCTGATCGATTGGGGATCGTTGGATATGCAAATTATAGGTGTGGCCCATAACGGGATCGAGGCACGGGAACTGGCACGGGAAACGGTGCCGGATTTGGTCATTACGGATATCCGGATGCCCGGATGCACGGGATTGGAGCTGGTTGAACAGCTGCGGGAAATCTACCGCAGTGTCTCCTTTATTATTATCAGCGGTTACACAAACTTTGAATATACCAGATTGGCGATTCAATACGGTGTAAGTGATTATTTACTCAAACCCATCGATAAGGAAGAATTATTGGCAACCGTCACCCGGATCCGGCATGAAATTGAAGCGCGCCGACGTGAGCAGGCAGCAACGGACCGGATGCGTCGTTCATTCTTTAACGATCAGTTGAAGATCCGGGCCTGTTATTTGATGGATGTCAAGAACCAGAAGAGCCTGTCGATGACTATGGATCAGATCAATCGCGAATACCGGTTTGCGTTCAAGCAGGGGGGATTTCGCGGGTTCCTGGTCAAGATGGATTATGATCCGGAAAACGTGACGTATGAAACGGTGCAGGCAGTATCGCTTCAGGTTCGCGAACAGGTGCTCCAACCGCTGCGGCGGCTCTGCATGGAGTGTGAATTATGGTTTGAGGACAGCGTCGGATGGGGGTGCTGCAACTATGTTTCCGGCATGGGGGCGCAGATCAAAGAACAGATGACGCAATGCCTGCAGGAGCTGCGGATGAATCCGAATATCTATCCGCATATCAGCTTCTCGATGGCACTTTCTGCAGAGACAGAAAATCCGTATAACCTGGGCGAACAGATCCTGTCTGCACGTTCGATGATCCACGAACGCCTGATTTATGGTTCGAAATCACTTCTTACGCGGCATTTTCCATTCTCAGGACTAAGTCTGCCGGACTGTACGGGCAGTTTTTTGCGGAAATATCGGATTGCATTGGAACAGTTCAGCCAGGAAGCGGTACTCGCTGCGGTGGAAGAGCTGCGGAAAACCGTACTTGAGGCGCCTGGCATCACGGGTCAGGAGCTGTATAAAGCGGTGTCGCTCGCAGGTGATAAGCTGCTTGAAAATTGGGGTGTCGCTGAAAACTATGAACAGGAGAAGAATGAATATCAGATGCTTTGCACCCTGAGCGGGACACCTGAAGAACTATTTCAACGGCTATATGCACTGGCGCTGCGGCTGCTCGACGAAACGATACGACGCCGTGCGGGAGATGAGACCCATCCGTTCCTGATGGCGAAGCAATTCATGGAAAAGCAATATATGGATAATATCTCGCTGGAACGGGTCGCGAGCATTGCGGGATTCAGTCCGAATTATTTCAGTTCCCAGTTCAAGCAGGAAACAGGAATGGGATTTCAGGACTATTTGACCATGCTGCGCATCAACCGCGCAAAGGAGCTGCTGCGCAGCACCAATCTGTCGATCTCCGAGGTGTGTTATCAGGTCGGATATCAGGATATCCGGACATTCAACCGTGTATTCAAGCGCGTGGCCGCACTCCGGCCGGGAGAGTTCAAAAAGCTTTATGGTACATCGGGCGGGCCAGTACGATGAAAGGCGGAGGGCGAAATGCAGGAGAAGAAAAAGCAATACATTCTTGATGATCTGCTGCGTATCATACTGGCGATGTTCGTCCTGACGGTGCTGTTTGCGTTCAGCTGTTTGCTGTTGAGTCATGGCGCCCGCGGCATCTGGCTGGCGGTGCTGGCACAGTTTACACTGCTCGGAGTTCTGGGTGGGGTTTTTCTGCGCCGCTGTTTGCGGATCGTTCAAAAAAACGAACAGGTCATGCAGCTCTATGCCGCAGGTTATACCATCGCAGACATATGCCACCTGAAATGTTATTTCAGTAGAGGGACAGAGATGGCGCTGAAAAAGGCTGTGGCGCTGCTGGACACCGGCAAGCTCCTGAGCGTCAGCAAACGGCAGGCGCAGTATCTTGCTCTGCAGAACCAGATCAATCCGCATTTCCTCTATAATACGCTGGAGGGAATCCGCAGCGAGGCGGTTGCGGGTGGACTCAATGTCGTGGCGGATATGACAGAATACTTGGCAAAGTTTTTCCGGTATACCATCAGCAAGGTTGAAAATCTTGTTAGCGTAACCGAAGAACTGGAGAATATTGAGACATATTTTGCGATCCAGCAGTTTCGGTTCGGAGATCGGCTTCGCCTGGAGATCGACGATCCGGAGCCGGGGATCCAGAATTGTCAGATCCCAAAGCTGACGATGCAGCCGCTTGTGGAGAATGCAATTATTCATGGACTGGAACGAAAGATAGGGATCGGTGTAGTCTCGGTTCGGCTGACACTGACGGAAAAACGGCTGATCGTGCGGATCTCCGACAACGGAGTTGGAATGGAGCCGGAAACACTTCACCAGCTTCAGAAAGAGCTGTGCCGAACAGCCTATGATTATATTGACAGCGGGCGAGGCACCGGTATTGCGCTGCTGAATGTGAACAACCGTATCCGTCTTTTGTTTGGGGAGCAGTATGGCATTACCATCTGCAGCACGCCCGGACTCGGAACAGATGTCACGGTAACGCTTCCGGCCAAGCATGAGGGCAGAGCATGAAAACAGAGATTTTACGGCTCGACAATGTGAGCCTGCAGATGTCCGGGATCATGCAGCTCGAGCGTTTCAATCTGCAGATATTCAGCGGAGAGATCATGGGGTTGATGGCGCTCAATGCGCATGGTGTATCATCGTTGGTGTCGCTGCTGCAATCGAATACACCGGTACACTTCGGGCGGGTCTATTACTGCGAACAGCTGGTCAACAGCCATATCTACAGCAGGACTACACCGAACGAGATTGTCGTCATTGAGCAGAAGAGTCATCTGGTCAATGGGCTGACAGTTGGGGACAATGTCTTTGTGCTGAGCGGCGTAGAGCGGCGCTGGCTGCTCCATACGCAAAGCTTCCGCGGGCGGCTTCAGGAGCTCGAACAGGCGGTCGGCGTAGACATTCCGTGCAACCGGCAAGTGGAGGAGCTGAGCCTCTTCGAACGGTGCATGGTGGAACTGCTCAAGGCCTGGGAATCCGGAGCGAGGCTTGTCCTGTTGTGGAATATCAGTCATTTTCTGGCGGGCACGGATATCGGACGGCTGCACTATGCGATCCGCCATTTTGCATCTCGTGGGATGGCCTTTATCTACATCTCAAACAGCTACGAAGAACTTTGCGGGCTTTGCGATCGCATAGCGGTGATGTATAACGGGAGCGTTATAAAGGTTCAGGAAATGGTATCCGGAGGCAGCGAAGACATTCATGCGCTGCTGCAGCAGTTTACCGGCACAACATCGTCTCCCCCGAGAAGTGCCATGTCAAGAGGGAGCATATGTCTCAACCTGAGCAGCGTCAGTACGGCACTGCTGAAACAGGTGGATCTTGCGGTATACAGCGGAGAATGTCTCGCGATCCATACGGAAGACCGGCGGCTGCTGGATGGAATGCGGCGACTGGCTACGGGACAGAGCGCACTGCTCGGCGGAAAAGTTCTGATCGATGGACAGCCGATCCCCCGGCCGATGGCGCGGGATCAGCGGGTCGCCTATATTGCAGAAAATCCTTCACAAATGATGCTGTTTCAGGATATGAGCTATTTGCGGAATCTCACGTTTTGCCTGCCTCGGCAGATCGACAGTTGGTTTCGCCGGCGGAGCATTTACCGCAGCCTGCGGCGCGAGCTGACGCCGGAGCTTGGCGCGGTTTTTGATAAAGACATCCGTGATCTGAACGCACAGGAGAAGTATGCGCTGATCTTTCGGCGGGTGCTGCTCCAGCAGCCTCGTGTGGTATTTTTTGAGCAGCCATTTTGGGGGAATGACGTGCTGCTGCAGCAGCATATCGAGCGGCAGGTACAGCTCCTTCTTGCCAAAAAAATCGCGGTGGTCGTTCTGATCGTCGGTATCTACGATGCGTTCCCGTTGGCCGAAAGAACGCTGATTTATAAAAATGGACACCTGTTGACGCAGTAAGGGAACGGCTGACAGGCCGGATGTCTTCTGGTACGATGTGATTTGTATCGTGTAAAGCAACGACCTGAACAATATGTTTTTCCATTTTTCAAGGCAGCCAATGCTCAGTGAGCATTGGCTGTTTTTCATAAATTTTGCAAGTAAAATTGTTGCAGTTTTACGAAGACATCAAAAATTCAGGAAGGATTGCCCACTTTGCCGGAAGAATTGTCCTGTTTGCATCGGGCGGAAAATGATAAAGTTTTAACAGTGAAACCGAGCAAACGGCTGAAAGGCGGTCTGTCGTTTTCATGAAAAAAACAATGGAGGAACAGAAATGAAAAAAGTATTAGCGATTTTGCTGGCGATCGCGATGATCGCAGCAATGGCGGCGTGTGCACAGAAGGCGGCGCCGGCGGACGAGACGAAGACAAGCGGCGAAACGACCAGCACGGCCGGCGAGACTGTGGATAACACCGCGGACGACACCGCGGATACGGCGAGCAGCGAAAGCTACAAGATCTTCCTGATCACGATGGACCAGATGGACCAGTATTGGACCAACATCGACGCCGGCTGCAAGAAGGCGGCAGAAGAGCTCGGGAACGTGGAGTACCAGTGGACCGCGCCCGACGTGAAGGACGATGCGAAGCAGATCGAGATGATCAACAACGCCGTTGCCAACGGCGCGAACGCGATCCTTCTGGCGGCCAACGGCCCCGAGGCGGTCAACGATGCGCTGAAGGAGGCCTCGGCGGCTGGCGTGCAGATCGTCTACGTCGATTCCCCGGCAAACTTTACGCCGTCTGTTGCGACGTTCAGCACCGATAACACCGCAGCCGGTAAGACTGCCGGCCAGACCATGATCGACCAGCTGGCTGCGAAGGGCATCACGGAAGGCAAGATCGGCATTGTCAGCGTCAATGCTGCGACGGCTTCCACCGTGGCCCGTGACGACGGCTTCCGCTCCGCTTTCGAGGGTACCAAGTTTGAGCTTCAGGAGTCCCAGTACTGCGACGGCGACGCGGCCCGTTCGAAGGACGCGGCCTCCGCTTTCATCGCTGACGGCTGTGTTGGCGTGTTCGGCTGCAACGAAGGCTCCACGGTCGGCGTTGGCAACGCGATCAAGGAGAGCGGCGCGGATGTGGTCGGCGTTGGCTTCGACAGCTCCGACAACGTTCTGGAACTGATCAACGAAGGCTGCCTGTATGCGACGATGGTTCAGAACCCCGACGTGATGGGCTACGAAGGTGTCAAGGCTGCGGTTGCTGCGCTGCAGGGCGGCACGGCTGACGGCGCTGTCACCGACACCGGTGTTACAGTTGTGACGAAGTAAGCACCAACTGCCAACTGAAAGTCAGAAAATACGGCAAGGATTTTACTTGCCGTATTTTCTGAAACACGTTTATGCTCAACTCATATCTTCGGTTTTGGGAGGATTTGCACATGAAACGAAATAAAACAGCGTCCAGATGGATCAGCTGCTTGTTATGCATGGCGATGATGCTGAGCCTTTTCTCTGGGATCACTGTTTTGGCAGCGGAGAAAGCCGCTTCAGGCGAAGAAGACGAGGTCTTGTTTTCGACACGATTCAAAACGCAGGAAGAATTCTCAAATTTTGCGGATGTTCCTGTCGAGGTGAATGCCACGCTCAAATATGGCAACTCTGCCGAGGACGTCAGCGCACTGATCGACGGAAGTACAAGCACGAAGCTTTGTGCAACCGGCGGCGTTAAAGTACCTCTAGAGTTCACATTCCATTATAAAGCGCCGACAACGGCTTCCAATTATTATATCAGCGGTGCAAATGATGACGAGGGAAACCCTGGCCGCACCCTGAACAGTTGGGAGCTTTATGGCACGAACGATCAGACTGGTGAGTGGACGCTTTTGGATAAGCAGAGCAACCAGACCGGATGGAAAAACTATGAGATGCGTGTTTTCCAGCTTCCGGAAGGTCCCGGCTATCAGCATTACAAGCTGAAGATCACGAAGTTCAACTCTAATCCGGGAACGATCCAGTTCAGCGGCTTCGGCTTAACAAGGAGCCTTGTGGACGGCAGCTTTGCCGGAACTACGGACGCAGCGCGCACGCAACATGCATCTATGACGACAACGCTGGAAAACGACAAGCTGGTCATCAGTGGTCATCATGAAGGCAATCAAAGCGCGCAGGTGTACAACGTCCTGTACACAGGTCTGAACATTCCGGTGACGGAGAATACGCGGCTGGTTTATAATATTACGCCGCAGCAACCGCTGCCGAACAATAAGTATGACTACGATTTCTATTCCATGCATCTTGCAGTAGATCTGAAATTCACGGATGGAACCTATCTGAGTTCTACAGAGCTGGAAGATGAGAATGGCGTTCGCGCCGATCCGAACAGCCAGGGCGAAGGCAAGGCCATGCTGTATGCGCAGGAAAACCAGATCCTGATCCAGTTGGGCGCGCTGAAGGGCAAGACGATCGAAGAAATCGACATCGGCTACGCAAACAGCGCGGACTTGAAAGCGGCTGGCGGCGATTTCAAGGGAACGCTGAATTCGATTCGGATTGAAAATGTCGCCCCCCTGAACTATAGCAAGGAGTCTCTCGTAGACTATGCCTACATTCTTCGCGGAACAAACAACTTTGGCGGTGCGTTTTTCTCCAGAGGCCTCACCGGGCCTATGGTCGCAGTGCCGCATGGCTTCAACTTCTGGGCACCGGAAAGCGACACCGGCAACACTATGTTCGACTATAATGCCGGTTATATCAGAGGTTTCCGCTGCAGCCATGAGCCGTCGATCTGGGTCGGAGACCGGTCTGTGTGGAGATTTATGCCCGGCGTGAATACCTCCGCAAATGGCCGCGCCATCTATGATCAGGAAAATGTAACGGCAAAGCCCTACTATTTCAGCGTACAGTTTAGTCAGAGCGCGTCGAATCCTGCAAGCGGTGTCCGGACGGAACTGTCTCCTACCGATCACGGCATGATCACGCGCATCACTTATCCGGAAAACGCACAGACGCCGTACATCAATATCAGCGATGTGTCCGACCTCAGATTTGATAAAGCTACGAAGTCCTTCAGCGGTTACAAAAATGAGGACAGCAACCAGATGCCGAAGATGTACATTTACGGCACCTTTGATCAGGCGTTCACAGACGATGGCACCCGCGCAGTCTTTGAACAAGGTACGAAGCCGGTCGTGATGCGCGCGGCAACTTCCTTTATCAGTGCTGAGCAGGCAAAGAAAAACCTTGAACAGGAGTTGCGCGGAGATTTTGACGCTGTCAAGGCTGCCGCAAAGACGCTGTGGAATGGCAAGCTGAGCCAGTTTGAAATTGAAGGTGCGTCGGAAGAACAGCTGATTACGTTCTACTCCTGCCTCTATCGCTTGTATCTCTATCCCAATAATATGGGCGAACAAACCGGCAACGGCAGCGAAGGCGGCTGGCAGTACATGAGCCCGTATACTAAGAAGGTGACGGACGGCAAGCTTTATTATAACAACGGGTTCTGGGATACCTATCGTACGACATGGGCAGCATATTCGCTGTTCACACCGAAGCAGAACAATGAGTTGCTGCTGGGCCTGATTCATCACTTCGAGGACAGCGGCTGGATGCCGCGCTGGATTGCTCCGGCCGGTACGAACTCCATGGTCGGTACAAGCTCGGATGTTATCTTTGCCGATGCCATGCTGCGCGGCGCAACGCTGACAAACGAGCAGTGGCAACTTGCATATCAGTCTGCACTGAAGAATGCCTCCATGTCGGATTTCAAGGGGGCCTCCGGCGGTCGTGACGGCATTGATAAGGGCCTGTTTCTTGGCTATACGCCGGGTGGCAGCCAGAAATTCTCATGGTCCATTGAAGGCTACATCAATGATGCCGGTATTGCAAACATGGCGAACGAATTAGGCGACATGGATGCATATACCTATTATAAGAGCCGTGCCACAAACTATGTCAACCTCTTCCGCGACGGAGACGGAGTTGAAAACAAATGGCTTGCGGCCAAGAATGCGGATGGCTCCTGGACCAGATCCAAAGTGGATCCGTTTGCGTTCCATGATGATTACACGGAAACTACGGCTCTGAATATGGCGTGCAGTGTACCGCAGGATGGTCAGGGCCTGGCAAACCTCTACGGCGGCCGTGCTGCACTGGCTGAAAAGCTGGATCAGTTGTTTGAGACGACATTGGAAACGGACACTGTAGGCGCAAATCAGGGCATCCATGAGCGCAGGGAAGCGCAGGAAGTCAAGATGGGCGAATATGGCCACAGCAACCAGCCTTCCCATCATATTCCATATATGTATCTCTATGCCGGTCGGCCTGACCGTACGCAGGAGAAAGTTCGGCAGGTACTGCGGCAGTGCTATGTTGGCAGCCGCATCGGCCAGGGATACATCGGTGATGAGGATAACGGTGAAATGTCTGCATGGTTTATCTTCAGTGCCATGGGCTTCTATCCGTTGAATATGGGCAACGGTGAACTGGTCTTCGGCTCGCCACTGTTCAAGAAGATTACCCTCCATCATGAAAACGGCCACGATCTGATCATCGAGGCGCCGAATAACAGCAGCACAAATATTTATGTTGGCGGTCTTACCATCAATGGCACACCCTACAGCAAGACGTCCATCAAGCAGACGGATCTGACCGACCGGCTCAAGACGCAAGATGTTGTGCTCCATTTTGACATGCAGGCGACGCCCGGCGCCTGGGGTATGGGTGAGAATGATGTTCCCGATTCTTTGACGAAAGGCGACGAGACCCCCGATCCGCTGCGGGACCGCACAAACAGTGCGGCTGTGGTTGCAAAAGAAGTTCCGACCACGCTAAGTTCCGGCGATTCCATTTATTGTGCTGATGGTGAGAACCTCAAAAATCTACTCGATAACAATTCTAAGACCAGTGCAACGTTGAAGCCTACGGATGGGAGCATTTCGCTTTATTACACATTTGCAAAGCCGCAGGCTGTCAGCCTCTATACGCTGACCTCTGCGAGCGGCGGCAAGGATAGCGCGCCGAAGGACTTCACGCTTTATCTTTCCAATGACGGCTCGACCTGGACGGAAGCGGACAAGCGTGAAAATGTGACATTTGAATGGAGCCTCTATACGAAGCCGTTCAAGACGAATGCCGCGGATTATGTGCAATATCGTTATGTGCGTCTGGATATCGAGAGCGACAGCGAGATTCAGTTGGGCGAGTTGGAACTGATGAGCACCGAAATGCCCGCGCTGAACGCCGATGCTCTCGATGGAATGATCGCGGAAGCGATAAAAGCAAAGAAGGCTCTCAGCGATGGCGGCTACGCACCGCTTGAGACGTTGATGAGCGCAGCCATTGGCGAGGCACAAACGGTTGCGGACAAGGAAGACAAGACGGACGACGAGATCGAGGAGGCCTGCCGTAAGCTGATAAACGCCATGAGCGAGATCGAAGGGATGAAGGATCTTTGGACAAAGCTTGATGCGATCAGGAAGGTTGACACATCAAAAATGCCGTCTGCGGTTCAAAATTCTGTGAGGAGCGCCATTTCCAACGCGGAGGAAGTGACGAAGAACTACAATTCCACGATGGATGCGCTGAAAGATGCAAAATCGCAGCTCGAGCAGGCATCCAATGATATTCAGTCCTACCAGGATCTGGTGGCTAAAATCGAAGAAGCACAGCAGGTTTATGAAGGATTGGCAAATGACGCTGCACATAAGGACGATCTCCATCAGGCAATCCAGAATGCGCAGACGGCTTTGAATGATCCGAATGCGACGATCGTAGATTTCAATCACGCAAACGATGCGCTTGACCTGAACATCAAACTTGCGCAGGCGAAGTTCCGTAATGCGTACGAGAACATCGAAGCTGAGGAATTTACAAAGTTTGAAACAGATGCACATGACAGCAGAATTGTCAACGACGGCAAAAACATTGGCGGCGTTGCAAGCGGCACTTGGGTCAAATATTCCAATGTCTATTTCTCCGGGAACGGTGCGGAAAAAGTAACGTTCTTCTACGCTGCGCAGCAGAGAGATGCCGGCGGCGGCCAGATTCATATCCGCCTTGGCAGCCTGGACGGCAAGGAGATCGCGACATTGACTTGCCCGGCGACCGGAAGCAACTGGAGCAACTATGTGGAACTTAGCGGTGAGCTGACCGAGATCACCAAGGGTATGCACGATGTCTATCTCTACTTCGAAAACAACACCGGTAAGACCTATGTTGCAAACGTCGATTGGTTCCGCTTCACAGAATCTTCTTCGCACGTGCACAGCTGGTCCAGCGAATGGAGCAAGGATGAAACGCACCACTGGCACGAATGCACCGCAGAGGGCTGCACTGTGACCGACAATGCGGACAAAGACGGCTATGCCGAGCACGTATGGGACAAAGGCACTGTCACTAAGCCCGCGACCGAAACCGAAAAGGGTCAGAAGACCTTCACCTGCGTCTGCGGTGCGACGAAGACCGAGGAGATCCCGGAGCATGGCCAGCCGCAGCCGGTTGACAAGTCTGAGCTGCAACGCCGTTACAACGAACTGGAGAATCTCCCCAACCACGGCTATACGCAGGAATCCTGGGCTATCTTTACAAACGCACTGATCCATGCAAAGAGTGTCCTGGCAGATGACAACGCGACGGCGGAACAGGTTGCCAACGCGCTGGCAGCGCTGAACAATGCGGCCAATGGTCTGACGCAGATCGCTCCCCCGACGCCGGTCATTCCGGTCACGCCGAGCAAACCTGCGCAGCTCCCGTTCAACCCGAACGCCGGTTCCAACGTGAGCAAGTTCCCGTTCGCGGACGTTCCGTCTGACAGCTGGTACTATTCGAGCGTCAAGGCCGCTTGGGAGAACAACCTGATCGACGGCGTGACGGCGAACGAGTTCAAGCCGAACGCGACGCTGACGGTTGCGCAGACCATCAAGCTGGCCGCGGCGCTGCACCAGCTCGATCGCACCGGCGAGGTCAGCCTGAAGAACAGCGGCGCGAACTGGTATGACAGCTATGTCAATTACGCAGTTGTGAACGGCATCATCGAAAAGGACTACGCGAATTACACCAAGGCGCAGATGAACGCGCCGGTCACGCGCGGCGAGTTCGTCCACATCTTCCATGGTGCGGAGGAGGCTTATAAGGCCATCAACACCGTGGCAGATAACGCAATTCCAGACGTGAAGGCGACCGACAAGTTCGCGGCTGAGATCTACGAGTTCTATCGCGCGGGCATCCTGACGGGTTCCGACGCGAAGGGCACGTTCCATTC
>OLOA01001184.1_pt1 | contig 26770 bp, 25 predicted proteins | sample 1672201 | NCBI WGS metagenome assembly OLOA01 (sample SAMEA3136658, study PRJEB25190) | human gut metagenome
TTCTCTGTGCAATGGGATATTCCGGAGCACAGTTTGATCCTGAGAAGGTAGATCTGTATTTTGAAAGCAAAGCTGGAAAGAAGTTTTCAGCAGGCCTTGAAATTAAAGAAAAAAAAGTAAATTTTGTTTTCCCTGAAAAAAGGAGCTGATTGTCAGCTCCTTTTTGAAAATGAAGAATATGCCATATTCATAGTGAAAAGTTATAAATCTTCTGTAACAGAAGAAATTTCGCTCAGAAAAGTTTCCAGTTGCTGCTCTAATAGAGCAGAAGAATTATCCTGCAGTTCTAAAGGTCTCAGGTCGCTATATCGATTGATTTTGCCAAATCGTTTTCTGAGCGTATCGTCCTGATTTAGTTTGCAGACAGCCTGGTTTAATTGAGATTTTACTCGTTTGATAGATTTACCGGACTGTTTGGCAACAAGGTCGTAAGGTTTTTCTTTCTTTCCGTCCGGATTGATTCGACGTGCAAGAAGCTCTGCTTCCTCTGGTGTAGTACATCTTTGGATTGCGTCATATAAGATGTTGTTTGCTTCCTGCACTTCGATTACCTCTTCTGGTGTCGGTATTTTGGACTGAATATATCCGGCGTCTTCCAAATTAGCTTTTTGAGCATTATGAGCATAGTAGATGGTACTTTTAACAACTTTGTAAGAAAGATTTGTCTGTGTTGCAATCATTTCGATTGTCCAATGAATTCCTCTTTTTTCATATTCATTGATAACACGGTTGATCTTTCTTGCATTTGACGCATCGTGTTGTGTAAGCTGCTGCTTGTAATCCCGGATATGCTGCGAAATAACCTGTTTGAAATAAGGTGTAAAAAAAGTTGTTGGTGTTGTTTTTAATGGATCATAGTTATGTAACTGTTCCAGAAAAATTACACACATACTTTGCTCGATATCCGAATCATCAGTTGCATCATGTGGGTAAGAACTCATCATCTGGTGAAGCTTACTTCTGGCATATTTGACAATGGTTTGCCACATCTTCATTTTCAAGTCGGAAATTTCCTGATTTTGTTTGAAGGTTCTCTCCTCAGCAGGAATCATTTCCAATTTCTTCATGGAATTTAACCATGCGCAGAATAAAATCTGCTCTTTTGTGTAGTTCTGAGAAGGCGTCTCAGCTACACGGTCCTTTACTTCAGACATTTTTTTACCTCCTTGTGTGGTCTTAAATATTTCACTATTTATATACCACATATTAAAAAAACTTGTATTTTCTAGGGCGTAAAAAAAGGCATATTCTTCCTAAATGAAAATGAAATTTTTTTGAAAAATTATTTCATATTTGTATAAAAGAGAGGAGGTAAGACTTTTGATAAAAAGAAAACTTAGAAACATAATTATATTAAGTTTGGTTACAGTGATTTTTTCTTCACAGATTGTATATGCAGATGATAGCTTTGAAGGATGGACAGAAGATAATAAGTTGGATGCATGGGATGTGTACTGTACAACAGAATGGACGGAGATTCAGGATCAATTGATGCTTGATCAGCTTGAAGGATCTATGGAAGCTGTAAATATTTCGAATGGTGTAAGGCAATTAGAAAATCAAGTAGTCAAGATTTTGAAAGAAGTAGACGGTGGCACATACTCTGCTGCAAAATATAAAGAGCTTGTGTTGGCTATGATTCAGGTCCTTTCTGATGGAAATCCAAAGGCTGATGATCCATGTAATATTAAAGAATATATTGATGGAAACGTAGAGGATATGACTGCAGAAAAATCAATAAGAAAATTAGTAACACGTTTGTTTGCAGCAGAAAAAGCACATCAAAGTCAGCCTACAACAGCAAGCATCTACAAAATCGATAATGCACTGGAGGCTGTGATTCAGGGTGTTATGTATGGGTCGAATTATAGCAGGCAGACGGATCAATATACCAGGGAAAATTCACAGCAATGGTATGATGAGCATCAATCAACATGGAAAAATATGAATTGCAAACCTGCCGTCGCATTTGCAGAGGCTGTAGCAAGTTATTATAAAACAACATCCGTATCGGGTGGAGGTATTACTTACTCAGGAAAAGTTACTGCAACAATGCAGAAAATAGCGGATAATGCAAAGAATGGAATTAGTACACAACCATGTTCAGCGGGATGGTGCGCAGCCTGGGTGTCAGGAGTATATCAGGCGTCAGGACTTCCGTATGTCGGCGGAAATGCGATTGATATGTGGAACAACTTCAAAAATACAGGTTCGACTGATAAATCAAATATTCCACCGGGAGCAATCGTGGTTGGAAGTGGTGCTGGATCAGATGGCGCAATATATGGACATGTTGGAATTTACTTAGGAAATAACATGGTTGCACAGAATATTGGGCGTCATGATGTGTGTTCGCTCGAACGATGGATTAGTCAGCAGACCGCAACCTGTCAGGGACATCATGGATGGATTGGATGGGTATATCCTTATGGATTTGAACAATAATTAGAAAAAGGGAGGGGATTCCTCTCTTTTTCTTCTGCAAAAATACGTATATTTTATAAATGTGTATAATGTATCTAAAAATATAAGTTTGGAAGAGGTGAGTTTAGATGGTAGCAGAAAAAGAAGAAGTAAAAATAACGGGTACTGTAAAAAAAATTAGGTTTAAAAATGAAGATAACGGATTTACAATATTCTCTTTTGAAGAAGAAAATACAGAAAATATTTATTCTGTTACCGGGACTTTTTTTAAACTTGAAGAAAATGATGCAGTAACATTAAGCGGAGTTTTTTCGAACCATCCAAAGTTTGGGCAACAATTTAAAGCAAGTCACTATGAGTTATATATTCCAAAGGATATGAATGCTCTGCGTGGCTATTTATCAAATGGACTTGTAAAGGGAATTGGTCCTGTACTTGCTGATCGGTTAATTGAAAAATTCGGGTCGGATACTTTTGATGTTTTATCTAACCATCCGGAAAAATTAAGAGAGATTGAAGGAATAGGGAAAAGAAAAGCTAATCTTATATGTAAAAGGATGGAAGAAAGAACAGAAATGCAGAACGCTATGATTTTTCTTTCAAATTATGGAATTACGCAGGGTTTAGGGACTAAAATATATCGGTTTTATAAAGACAGAATGTATGAAATCTTGCAAACAAACCCGTATAAAATGATAGAAGATTTAAAAGGTGTTGGTTTTAAAACTGCAGATGATATCGCCTTGAAAAATGGAATCTCTAAATGTTCTGTATTTCGCCTCAATGCAGGAATTGTAAGTTTACTTGATCAGGCAAAAGGATCAGGTAGCATTTGCTATCCGTATGCAAAGCTGGTAAAGGAATCATCGAAAACGCTGGATGTAGAAGAAGACAAGATCTGTAATCGCATTCATCAGATGCTAGATGCCGAAGTATTAGTTTCTGTAAAAGCAGAAAAAGAAACATATATTTATAAAAAATCAGATTACAAGATAGAAATTGATACTGCAATGCGGGTTGCTTCATTATGCAAAAAAATGCCTCATAAAGAGGTAAATCTATCCGATAAGAAATTGGATCGTACACAGCAAGGCGCAGTACAAATTGCAGTTGATAATGGTTTTATGGTTCTTACCGGTGGCCCTGGAACCGGTAAAACAACTACAACAAATCTTATTATTGATTACTTTATTAAGAACCGATATAAAGTTTCTCTCGCGGCGCCTACTGGAAGAGCTGCAAAAAGAATGCAGGAAGCTACAGGGAAACCGGCATCAACGATTCATCGCCTGTTGGAAGTCGGTCCGGATGGGTTTGCAAAAAATGAAGATGATCCACTGGAATGCCAGGTCTTGATCATAGATGAAATATCAATGATAGACCTGTATTTAATGCATTCCCTCCTCTTAGCAATTAAATCTGGAACAAGAGTGATATTGGTTGGGGATAAGAATCAGTTGCCAAGCGTTGGCCCTGGAAATGTATTAAGTGATATCATTAATTCCGGCATTTGTCCAGTCGTTGAGTTAAAAAAGATATACCGGCAGGCTGAGGGAAGTTATATAATTGGAAATTCACATCATATTTTGAATAACGAACCTTTGGAATTGAAGGGAAGCAAAGATTTCTTTTTCAAACAGGAGGAAAATCCGGAAAAAATTCTGCAGCATGTATTACATTATACGGTTGATTCGCTTCCAGGCTTTACAGGTGAATCAGAGATACAAGTATTATCTCCAATTAAGCAGCGACTCCTTGGAGTTGAAAATTTAAATAAAGAGCTTCAAAATAAGATTAATCCATATAATCAGGATGTTTTAGGATTCCGTGTAAATGATAAAGTAATACAGCTGCGGAATGACTATTCAAGAGAAAGAACATTTGATAACGGAAAAATTGTAGTTGGCGTTTTTAATGGAGATATGGGACGAATTATTAAGATTGACAAAGAAAATGAATACATTTATGTTCGGTTTGAGGATGGCAGTGTTGTTAAATATGAGTTTGATGAGAGAGAAAATCTGGCATTAGCATATGCATTAACTATACATAAATCTCAGGGATCAGAGTATCCGGTGGTAGTAATTCCTATTTATGATTTTATCCCTATGCTGACGACTCGAAATTTAATTTATACTGGAGTTACAAGAGCAAAAAAAGCGATTCTTTTGATTGGCAGCTATAAAAAGATGCAGTTAATCATCCGAAATATGAACCAGAACAAGAGATATTCGAATCTCAAGGATGAGTTAAATAAGCTACAGAAAGGTGAAAAATAATGCTTGTATGGAAAAAGAAGAAAGTAATATTGGGTTATGACTTTGTGCTTGAGAAAAGGGAAAAAGGGATGAAACCGAAGAAATTGGTTTGTTTATTCCGGGATGCATCCGGTTCATGGAGAACAACTTCAGAAGCGCTCGGAACTTATTGGACATATTTCGCTGATAGTACCGTGTCAGAAAATAATGCAAAACAAATGGTTGAGCAGTTGGCATGAAAAATGTATTAAGTTTTGCTTCATTAAAAAAAGACCCCAGGTCCGAAGAGCACTGGGGTACGTTCAATATTATTATAATAGTATATTATTTTTATTTAAGTATTCTATTATTTAAAATCCCATTTCAAGAAAAAATAGAGTCGAATCGTATTAACTCGGCTCTATTTTTTTATGATGATTATCTGGCTCTATTTCAACTAGAGTTGTAAAATTACAACAGTTAGATGTCTCTAACTTAGATGGCAGATCCTGTCTCGAATTTCTTGCGTCCTTCCTTATACCAATAGGTAAGAATTTGAAGTTGTCTCCATCTTTTCCCCTGGTCCACACCGTACATGAGACTTTCGTACTCATACGGCGTTCCATCAATGTAAAGGTGTTATTACATTGACTTGTGCCCATTCCTGTTTTCCTCATTACAAAGAGATTTAACGGTCCGAACACTACTTTTCGGCATCAATTAAGTAGCTTATTTTCTTCGCCTACAACTGGAGTGTTTGATACCTTTCCTTGTTCCAATAATTCTATCTTTTCATTTATATCCTTAGATTCTTGCTATAGACCTGTTAAAACAAATCATCCCGCCATGATATAATATCATTTCGATGAAATATGGTTTTTCATAGGAACCATTTTTACTCAACCACTTTAACTATCAATCTGTACATTCGCAATTTCGTCAGTTTCATTTAAAAACATTCTCATCATAGATATTTTATAGACCCCCGGTATATCCTTATAATAAGTTCTACCGACTTCACCGAGCTTCATACCAATTAACTTTCGTTTATATTTGCATGTCGGAGTATTAGGGAGAGGCTTCAAGACGTTACTCTTTTCATTTCCATCTTCGAATTATTAGTTCAACACATTCAATGAGTTGCTGCTTTTTATGTATGTATAATCTTCAAATCTTTTCAAAAACAATTGTTATTTTTCAAAAACATTTGCAATTCTACAGAAGATGTTACATAACTATTGTAGCAGAACAAGTCGCACGATTCCAAAATTGTGTACCAATATAGCCGCAAGTTCTTCTGGCAACAGACAATTTGTTCTGATCACGGTTTCCGCAATTCGGGCATTCCCAAACGAGTTTACCTGATTTGTCTTCAACGATTTGAATTTCTCCATCGAATCCACAGCATTCGCAATAGTCGCTCTTTGTATTGATTTCTGCATACATAATGTTTTCATACATGTACTGGACAACAGAAATAAGTGCTGGAATATTATGCTGCATGTTTGGAACTTCGATGTAACTGATAGCTCCACCCGGAGATAACTTCTGAAATTCAGATTCAAATTTTAATTTGGTGAATGCGTCAATCTTTTCCGTAACATGTACATGATAGCTGTTGGTAATATAGTTTTTATCTGTAACTCCCGGAATGATCCCGAAACGTTTCTGTAAACATTTTGCAAATTTATATGTCGTTGATTCCATTGGCGTTCCATACAGAGAATAACTGATGTTCTCTGCCTTTTTCCATTCCTGACACTTATCATTCAAATGCTGCATAACAGCAAGTGCAAATGGTTTCGCATCCGGATCCGTATGTGATTTTCCAGTCATACGGACGCACATCTCATAAAGCCCTGCGTAACCCAAAGAAATTGTTGAATAACCGTTGTAGAGCAGCTTATCAATTTTTTCTCCTTTTTCAAGCCTTGCAAGAGCTCCATGCTGCCAAAGAATAGGGGCGACATCTGATACAGTCCCTTTGAGTCGTTCATGTCTGCATCTAAGAGCCCTGTGACACAGTTCCAATCTTTCATCAAGAATTTCCCAGAACTTATCCATGTCTCCATTAGAAGAGCAGGCTACATCAACCAGATTGATTGTTACTACGCCCTGATTAAATCGACCATAGAATTTATGGGTTCCATCAGTATTCCGCTGGGAATCTTCCACTGTAAGAAATGATCGGCATCCCATGCATGGATAGATATCACCATTTTTAAGTTCACGCATGACTTTTGCGGAAATATAATCCGGAACCATTCGTTTTGCAGAGCACTTTACAGCTTTTAATGTAAGATACCAGTATTTTGATCCCTCTGAAATATTATCTTCATCCAGGACATAGATCAGTTTTGGAAAAGCAGGAGTAATCCAGACTCCTTTTTCGTTTTTTACACCCTGCATTCTTTGACGGATGACTTCTTCGATAATAAGGGCAAGATCATCTCTCTGTCTTCCGGCAGGTACTTCATCGAGATACATGAACATGGTTACAAATGGAGCCTGACCATTACAGGTCATTAATGTAATCAATTGATACTGGATTGTCTGAATTCCACTCTTAACTTCCTCTTTAAGTCGTTTTTCAACGACTCTGCGAATGATTTTGTCATCCAGAGCCTCACCACATTCCTTCCGCTCTTCAATAACTTTTTTGCGGATTTTCTGTCTGCTTACCTCAACAAACGGTGCTAAATGTGAAAGCGTAAAGGTCTGACCACCATATTGATTACTTGCAACTTGCGCTACAATCTGTGTTGTGATGTTGCATGCAGTGTAAAAACTATGTGGTTTCTCAATCATTGTTCCGCTGATCACTGTACCATTTTGAAGCATATCTTCAAGATTGATTAAATCGCAGTTATGTTCATGTTGACAAAAATAATCCATGTCATGGAAATGGATAATTCCTTCATCATGCGCTTTCACGATATCCTCCGGAATTAAAATTCTCCTTGCAAGATCTTTGCTGACTTCTCCAGCCATGTAATCTCTCTGTGTCGAATTGATAACAGGATTTTTATTCGAGTTTTCCTGTTTAATTTCTTCGTTTTCCTGCTCGATCAATGCAAGAATTGCGTCATCTGTTGTATTTGCTTTTCTTGCAAGTTCACGCCGGTAACGGTATCTTACATATTTCTGCGCAACTTCATAACCACGCATTTCCATAATTGCCGTTTCAACAAGATCCTGAACTTCTTCAACTGATGGAATATGTGGAAGTTTTTCACACTGCTTTGTGACCGTATCGGCAATCGCTTGTATCTGGAATTCATTCAACTGATGAATTTTCGAGACCTCTGCATTTGCTTTGGCTACAGCTTTTGCAATCTTGCTGCCATTAAATAAAACTTCTCGTCCATCTCTTTTGATAATCTTCATGTTATTTCCTCCTTTTATGATTTGTGAATTTCAAAAACAATATGGTGCAAAAATTGAATTTGGATTACATGGCTTTTGAGAATTTGAAATACCAAATTCTATATAGACATGAAAATGTCTAAATAAATATGGAAGGAGGAGAGAAGATGGCAAGTGATGTAGAACGTAATGTGAATATGCTTTTTAAAACAGCTGATTTACAAATCAAAACAGTAACTACAGTCATGTCTGTTGTAAAGGATCTTTTTGAATATCTCAGTAAAGATAATGATGTTCGGATGCTGAAAAAGGAATTGAATGAAAAAAATAGGGAACTTCAATTTTTTGTATGCAAACCAGAATATATGAAAGACCTTGCAACTCGTCTGGAACAGATTGGAATTCCACATGTTGTATCTGCCAGTGCATCTCTGGATGGAGCGGGTATTATACTGTTTTCATCAAAACATAGAGAAGAAATCGAAAAAATTCTTGCAGAATTTCGTGCAGAGCATAGCCGTGGTGGGCTTACAACGAAAGATGTTGTATGCGGTAAGGCTGAAAATGGTACGGCTCAGATTGAGCATTTGGATCATTATGAAGCCGCTATCATGATTGAACAGGCTAAAGCCCAGGGGATCAATGTTGCGTTAGATAGTAATGGTAAGGACGATTTCAATATTATTTTTGATCAAAATGATAAGGCTGTCATGGATAATATCCGTATGACTACCGCAATTCAAAAATGCAGCGGACCAGCATATGAAGCTTTGAAAAAACAGATTGATTACGAGGATGCTGTATCTATGGAGCAAGCTAAGGATGCAGCTTCATATAATAAAAATCAGGCATATTATCTCACCGATATCAATGGAACTGTAATGAGAGTTACGGCTGATAAAGTGACTTATCAGGAAAAAGGTGGAAAAGAAATTATCATTGACTCAGATGATTTTCAGAGGGATTCAAAGATTATGAGTCTTGTTGGAGCTATGAATTGTCCGACAAAATTAACTGAAGAGGATTATTCAAAATATGAAAAGCTTTCTGAAAAAGAGAAAAAAGATTATCTGATCGCTGTTGATAAGGAAAATGGAAGACCACAGTTATCTCAGGCGGAATATGAAGCAATTCGAAAAATGGAAGATTCTAGGATATTGTATGAGCAAAAACTTGCACAAGATAATCCGGAACAGGAAATTTATCAGTATTCATATTTGAATAATGAAATGCGTATGGAGACATTCGCAGAGTTTGAGAAAATCAATCAGGAAGTAGTGCATGATCGACCGGCTTTGGATAACTCTGACATTGAGCTTCTGGATGATGCGAGAAGTCAGTATCGAGGTTATGCCGAAAAACAGTCTGAATTAAGCTATGAACAGCAAGAATATGCAGATGCAGTACTTGAAAATGATTTTGACAGACTTGAAAAAGAATTTGATATGGATGACAGATGGCAAAAGATCATCAATGACAGGAATGCAAACTTTATCCCGGATGATTTGGAAGATCCGGAAAGTTTGGATTCATTTAAAGATTAGGAGGCATAATTATGGCAAAAAAGTTTAATTTTGCATCAGAAAAAGAATTAGAAGATTATCTGAATTCTTTTAAGGATGCAAATTCAAAAGATATTATTTTAGGTGAAAAAATGCGACGCCCAATTGAGGCCAGAAAGGTAAAAGGCAATAATAATGTCCTTGTTATTGGTACGGATGAGAACGTGGACAGATGTGGCTCATTTATCAACCCCAATATTTTGCAGATGAATAGCAGCTATGTAGTAATGGATCCATATGGGGAATCTTATGTTGCATTACATCAAGTATTGGAAAACCATGGATACAAGGTAAAGGTTTTCAACCTTGATGATATAGATCATTCGTTGAAATATAATCCATTACAGTATATTCGTGATGACCGAGATATTAATGCTGTCATTGATTGCCTTATGAGTAATACTTTAAATGGAAGACCGGGAGATGAACCATTCTGGGAAAAAGCTGAAAGGCTTTTTATATGGCGTTTTTTTTACTATATGAAAGATTATTGTACAGATGCAAATAAAAAGAATCTTGCAAGTATCGTAGATTTGGTAGCTGCATCTGAACGCAGCTCTAAAAGTGCAGACAGTAAATCCGGGTTGGATGATTTATTTGAGTCTTTACCGCATGAATCAGCTGCCTGGAGAACTTTTATGGCATTCAAGCAGGCTGCTGGAAAAACATTAAAACCAGTCCTTGCGTCAACTACAGTAAGAATGCAGGCTTTTCTTCATCCTAAATTTGCTCAATTTACACAAAATGATCAGTTAGAACTTGAGAATATTGGTTGCGAAAAAACTGCCTTGTTTATTATTCCACCACATCGCTGCGGTGATCGTGCATTCTTAATCCCGATGCTTTATACACAGATGATTGACACTTTACATTATGTAAGTTTTGAACAGGCAAAAGCTGGTAAAGCGACCAAAAGATTAGATGCTCCGGTTCAATTCCTTATGAATGGAATTGAAAATTGTGGTATTATTAGTGATTTTCCTGAAATGCTTTCAACATTACGTATTCCTGGAATGTCTGCAATGGTTTTTACCGATAATGTAGGCAGGATCAAATCCCTGTATAAGGATAAGTGGAATATATTGACTGGAAACTGTTCAACGATCATATTTGCGGATCATTCAGATCTTAGCACTGTTGAATATCTTACAGAGTTATTAAACAGAGAAAATTGTTTATGTAAGAAACCGGGAAAGAAGATGTCTGATTGTATGGATGACTTTTCCGAAAATATGGAAATTGTAATTACCCATGCAATGAAGCCGATTTTGGATGAAAAATATCACTACGAAAAACATCCCCTTTATAATTCGGTTGTAAAATTTGAGTAACATAAGTAGTTAAAAATATCTTGTGTGATTGTTTAAATTCTTCTACTATACAAAAACCTAAAATGACTCTTTGGTAAACAGACTTGCTGAGGAGTCATTAAAACAATCTCTATAAGATGATGTGGAGGAAAATTATGGCATTAACAGAAGAACAGAGACAAGAAAATAAAAAATCCATGACCAAATATATGAGTGTTGTATTTGGTGGAGTATTTTCTTATTTTTTTGGATATACTGGCTCCATGATGCAAGAGGAAGCCCAAGGTGTTGGAGCTGCAATTGGAACAGCAATTTCTTCTTTGGAGGAAGGAGATATACTTTTCTCGATTAACGGATTGAGTATGCTGGGGATAGGTATCGGATTGCTCACAATTATTCCAATTTACTTTTTTTTAAAAATTGATACAGAAAAAAATAATTCTTATAAAGCAGATGAAGTTGCCGGAACCGGTGGTTTTATGTCGAAGAAAGAATTGCAGGAATATAAAGATACATATATCAAGCCTGATCCACCAAAACCGGAGGAACGAGACTGGGAGTCACCAAATATCATTATGGGAAATACCATGAGGAGACCGGTTAATTCCAGAATGATGAAAGGAAACAACAATGTATTAATTGTTGGCTCTGCAGGTACTGGTAAATCAAGATTTTATATCAAGCCAAATGTGCTTCAGATGAACAGCAGTTACGTAATTACAGATCCATCTGGTGAAATCGTGTATTCTCTCGGAAAGGTTTTACAGGACCATGGATACAAAATTAAAATATTTAATATTTCTGACATGAAACATTCCAATTGTTATAATCCGCTTCATTATATTCGAGATGAAGCAGGTGTTAACTCTGTAATTGACTGCTTTATCAACAATACAACCAACGGAAAAGATGGAGAAGATTTCTGGGTAAAAGCGGAAAAATTGCTGTATTCGGCTTGCATCTATTATCTCAGAGATTTCTGTACCGATGAAAGTAAAAAGAATTTTGCACATATCCTTAATATGGTGAATGCTTCAGCTGTAGATGAAAATAATCCGAACGCAAAGTCACCATTGGATGATTTATTTGAAGCATTACCACAAAGTTCAACGGCGTGGAAGACCTACAAGGCGTTCAAACAGGCTGCCGGAAAAACTTTGAAATCTATTATTATTTCCTGTGTGACAAGATTACAACCTTTCTTCACGGCTCAGGTAGTAAATCTTACACAGCAGGATCAATTGGAACTTGAAAAAATGGGAGATGAAAAAACAGCTTTGTTTATCATAACCCCACAAGCAGATCGTACTTATTCGTTCCTTGCATCAATGTTATATTCTCAATTATTTGAGACATTGTATCATGTAGGAGAGCAACAGAAAGCAAATGGTGGATCGGAACAGTTAAAAGTGCCTGTGCGCTGTATGATGGATGAGTTCGCTAACATTGGAACTGTTCCGGAATTTCCATCAAAACTATCTACTATGCGTAAGTACAATATTTCAGCAACGATTGTATTACAGGATATTGCTCAGATAGAAACAATGTATCAGGATGATTGGAAAACATTGGTAGGAAACTGTTCCACGATTATTTTCCTTGGCTCGTCAGAACCAAATACTTTAAAATATTTTTCGGAAATGCTTGGAAAGAAGACGATTACAAGCAAGAGCAGAAATGTATCCGGCAAGGGAGGAAGCAAAGGTTTCCAACAGACCGGAAGAGAAGTTATGACTGCAGACGAACTTGGAAGAATGGATTCCAATTATGAAATCGTTTGTACTTTTGCACTTCGTCCTGTATTTGATGAAAAGTATCATTACGAAAAGCATCCACTTTATAATCAGACTGCAGATGTAAAAGAGAAGGAAAAGGAAAGATGTTTCCTGTACAGAAATATGGCAACATATGATAACAGCAAACCAATGCATATCAATAGTATGCTGAAAGCGAAAGCTGAAAGCGCAAGACTTTTAAAAGAAAAAGATGTTACGGATCCTATTTCGGCAACAGATTTCAGCTTAAGTGGAAGCAAATCAGAGGTATATGATAATTTTAAAATTGAGAGATCTAAACGTGCGAAAGCTGAACACTATATGATTGAGGAATGCACGGAACTCGCTATAAGGAGCATGGATCCGGTATGCGTTATCAAAACTAAAAGCGTTCCTGTTTCAGATCTTATCAATATTGCAAGAAGAGTTGCATTGTCTACTGGAAAAGATAAAATTATCATGTTTACAGAACTGGCTGATGAAAAAAATCTGATTGGTATAGGTCTTGATTTCAAAGAAGAAAAGCTGTCCGAAAGTATGGCAAACAAATATAGTATGATGTTGGAAACTGGTGTATCAGAAGATTACCCTGACATTAAACAGGTTGTTTTGACAAAAATCAGCCGTAATGAAAATGTATTTTTAAATTACAAGGTTGAGGTAAATAGTATGTACGCCCCGAAAGAAGAAGTATCTCAGGAAAAAAACTTGAACAATAATACTTCGGAAGATGCAAATGATACAGCCGTGGATGTTGTAAAAGAGCCAGAAATGACAGCTAATCTTGTTGAGGAAATGATGGATTTAGTCTGATTTTGGAACCAGGTTCCAAAAAATGGTCAAAAAGAGAGCAGCGGAATAAACCCCGTTGCTCTTTTTTACCTATAAATGTTTTTCTGTTCTTCTAATTCTTTTGCATGCTGCAAGATGGATCGTAATTCAAGGGCTCTTTCAGGATCATGTTCTGCAAGTATTTCAACCCTTTTTTGAAAAGTGTCGTAAAATGCAATTTTCTTTGCAATTGTATCCGCATCCCCTAATTTATCAATTTCGTCATGTAATATATTATGCTCTTGCTTTAATAATGACACTTCTTTTTGAAGCTGTGTTTTTTGAGACTGAATTTTTGTAATCTGAACAGAAGCCTCTTTTTTTGATAATTCAGCCTCCCTTCTTATCATTTCCCTTTGCGATACTCTTTCCTCCGCAAGTCTTCTTCTATGAGCAGATTCTTCCATATCCCGCTTTCTTTTTGCTGCAAGTTGTAAAGTTTCCAGATTATCAAAGATCCGCTCCTTATACAAGTCGGCTGTTTCTTCCGGCATAGGTTCAGGCAATTTTTTTGCATTGTTTAAATCAGCGTAATATTTTTTGATATCTCTGTGCTTTGCTTGTCCGCCTTCTAGTCCGCGTTCTAGGCCAAACTCTTTCATTTCATTTGCGTAAGATGTTTGAAGGTCTGTCATCGCTCTCCAGCCATTTGTAAATCTACTAGCATTCAATTTTCCGCGTTCATCAATCGGAGTGACGATTGCGTGGCAATGTACATTTCCTGGTTCATCGGCGTGATATACAACACTAAGCACATTTGATTTCCCATCAGGAGATTTATCGAATGTATTTTTTAGCCATTGTATATTTTTCTTTTTCCATGATTCTATATCAATGTTGTCTTCTCTTGAATAAGTTAAAACAATTTCATATGCAAGTACGCCCCCTTTGCGAATTGCATGATCCTTATAGTAAGGAATAGAATCCAGTCTTTTTTGAAAAGCTTCAGCGTAACCCAGTTGTTTTTTTGTAAAATTGGATATAGGAAGATGTACAAGTTCCTCATTGTTTTTTGAAAGTCTTGGGTCGGCGTTATCGACCTGAATTTTTCTATAGTTGTGATTATATTTTGCTGTAAGTTCTCCGAGCGAATGAATTTTATCAATCGTCATAAAACAATATCCCATAAGTATTTCACCGTCTCTTTCTTGATTTTATTTATTGTTAAAAAGAATATGAAGAATTTCAAAAATTCAAATTCCGTAATAAGTTATACGGAATTTATTTTAATCAGGTAAAAGAAATACAATATAAAATTAACATTAATTTACAGAACAGATAATCAATGTATCAATAAATAGTAATCAGGTGAATAAAAAATAACTGTTTAGATATCGCATTAAGACGCTGAATGCTGCTGTATTTGTTCTTCATATCGCTATAAATCTCCATAAGTTTATATACAATTATTTTCTTAAACATAGGCGCTTAGCCCTGTGGCGATAATATGATAGCAGAATGATAGGACAGGAATCACTATAGGTTGACCGAGCTTGTCGATGCATTATCTGCTTCTATGAGGCTATTTCCTCAGATATATAAGACGAATAAGTAAAAACGCATATATAAATGGTGTAAAAATGCTAATGTCTCCACATATAAGTGAGTATATGACAAAAGCAAAAACAGGCTAAGAATGGCAGAAATCCGGTAAATTCTGATGTTCTGCAAAGTTTGCCCGTATATATGTGAGTAATAAAGCGAAATACTCATATATAAGTGGGAAAATACTTAACATATGCAAATTATGGGGAGAGAATAGAATAAGTGTACCACATACACTACAAACCGCATATTAAATGCCGTGTATCTATTGTAATAGAGCGTATAGCCAATGGATATATAAAATACTCATATAATAATGAGTTAACTATGACTTATAAGGATTGGTGATATAGATGGTGGAGGTAAATACTCAACTATAAATGGTGTAAAACCGTCTGAAAAAAATAGCGATAATCCGCTCCTGGTATAATTGTAGCAAAGTGAATATACCAAAGGAGGCGTGGATTATGTTTGAAAAATGGAGAAAAAAAAGAGAAAAAAAGAATATGAAAAAACAGGCATCTGTACTGTCTGAACTTTGTAGTGAGAAAGAACTAAATCTGGAGGCAATTATTGCTGAATCGGATAAGATGATCCAGATCATGGATCGATCACATTTTTAAAGATCTCATATATAAGTGAGATAAAAATCGAAAGTGAGAATATATTTTGAATTTCAGATTGGATATGACAGAAGAAGATTGGAAAAGACTAAAAGATGTACACAAAAACAAAATTGTGGATGATGGTTGCTTCGGCATCTGCTATGTCGGAGGATTGTGCTGCAATATCCAACATGCGCAGGACAAAGATAACTGGTATGTTTTTGCAAATCTTTTCCTTGTTAAAGAAGGTGCGACTTACGGAGAGTTGCGTGACGGGACAGGGTATCTTTGTTACCACGATTCCCCCGGAGTTCCTATTCGCTGCAGATCATTTACTTCGTTCAAAAGTAAGTTTGAAAAATATTTCGAAAATTTTGTTAACAAATGTGAAGAATTGAAGGTATTTGTTGATATGGATGTGTCATGGGAACGAGGATGTGGAGCATAGTGTGAAATATCCACGCCCGTGCGGGGCATAGCTCCTATGGACGTGGCACTTTGCTTCGCATGGTAGAGGAAAAGGAGACAGTTTCGCACTGTCTTTTTTTTGTACGTAAAACCTCAGTTTGGACTAGAGAACATAAAAATCTCATATAAAAGTGGGATAAAAAGAATTGTATAGATTTTTTTGAAGATGTGAATAAATTTTGGAACCAGGTTCCAAAAAATGAATATAAAACCCGTCTGTAAAAATACTTCATCCGGTTGAAATTGATAAGATAAAAGAGTCGTAGGAATAAATGACGATGAAGGGAGAATATGAAAAACAAATTCTTCCATATTGTATTTGTCAATTTTTTTACAAAGCAAAGGAGAGAGCTATGAACAAGAAAAGACTCATGAAGCGGGCAACCGCAGCAGCTATGTGTTCAGCAATGGCTGCATCAAGTATCCTGCCAGCATTCGCTGCAGATGTTATGCCGAAGTATACTTATAGCGGCGCACAGGGAACCGTATTTGAAAATGTCAAAAACAACGGATGGTATTATGCCAACATTCCGATCTGCGGTTAAGATGAATGGAAAACTGTACTTCGTAGGTATGGTAATTGATACGAATAATAAAGAACTTACGCAGCAGGAAATTGCTAATGCGACAGCCGTACAGAATGGTTTCCCATGTATCTATGAAATTGATCCAGAGAACGATGATAAGATGACCTGTGTTTATAACTGTGTGGACACGGAAGGCTTTCGTAAACTCGTAGCGGATAATGTGTTTACATCCACAAGAGCAATAGGAACATATAAGGATTCCATGATCGCAGGATGTCTTGATACAAACGGTGTATTCTTAACAGCGTCAAAAGATCCGTCTCAGGGACAAGATTCGTTTAAAGTGATCGCTGATATGAATGACCTGTTTAATTATCCGGCATATCATAGACAGGATGTAAACGGCGGTGGAGGTATCTACCAGGTAGTTGAATATAATGGCGCATTGTACGTTGTTGTGTGTACCGGAACAGCTGATAGCAAAAATGAAAAAGGTACTTTAAAAACATTTGCAATCGTAAAAGGAACTTGTAACGGTGATGTAACAGATAAAGATGCATGGACATGGAGCGTACTTGCAGGAGATGAAAAAGATGGAGCGAAATACCCATTTGGTTTAGACGCGGAACGTATTAGTGCGGGAGCGTGTACTTTACAAGTATATGGAGATTACCTCTATATTGGAGATTACAACGACGTTTCCAGTGCATTGCAAGGTTTTATTTTAAAGAAAGATTTTACTACACAAGCAACGAACCTGGAACAGTCTATCAACCTTTACCGTATGGATAAAAATGAAAAAATCGAAAAGGTAGTAGGAGATCCGACAAAAGCATTCCCAACAAGCCTTACAGGTCTTGGCTCTGGGTACACTGCAAGTGACAATAGCAATACATTTGGAACACATATGAACCAGTATACATGGCAGACAACTGTGTATGACGGAAAACTTTATGTCGGAACAATGGATTCAACGACGCTTTTGGAACCGATCGCGCAGCTTACTAATGGTGATCTGCTAGAAATGGATAAAGCAGAGTGGAAAAGCCAGCTCAATTATATCCGTGTACTTTTGCAGTTAATGACAAAGAAGGAAGAAAGTGGTTTCCTTCGGGAGGCAAATGCGCCGTTATCTGTAAACGAAGCAGAAATGACGGCTGAAGAACAGGTAACATCTGCAATTGAGGATGCACAGGATACAGATGATTCTGTAGAACTTTCAGATGATCAAAAAGCAGAAATGGCAGCAGAAATTGAAGACGGAAAAGTGGAAGAAATAAAAGAAGATGTTGCTAGTGATGTAGAAGAAATAAATGAGACAGCGGCAGAAGTAAACGAACTGCTCGACTCAAAGGATACAGAAAGATTTGCTACATCATATAACACTCTGTGTACACAGTACGATTCTGTCAAGGATAAATTGCCGGACAATATGAAATCCATGTATGATACACTGATCAACTATGCTACAAAAGAAAATATTGAGGGACTTTTGAAGTCAACCAAGTACCTCAAAACTTCCGAAGCGGGATTCGACCTTTTTGAGATCTCAAATAAAGCAGATGGCAGTGTAGATGTAAAAAAAGTAACATCAAATGGTTTCGGTGATCGTTTTAACCACGGAATTCGAATTTTCGAAAGAACCAATGATTACTGGGTAATCGGTACAGCAAACCCGTTTAACGGAACACAGCTTTGGAGAACAAAAAGCGAACAGATCCAGACGGAAACAGGAGAATCAAAGCCGGAAGAAAATAAGCCTGACGTCACTATACCGGAAAGCAAACCAGAAACAAATGCTCCGGAAACAAAGCCAGAAACAAGCAAACCAGAAACCGGTACTCCGGAAACTAAGCCGGAAACAAAGCCAGAAACAGGCAGACCAAACACAAAGCCAGAGATAAAGCCGGAAATGAAACCAGAAATTCCGAACAACAATATGATATTCCAATTTATAGGACAGATGATGAAGAAAGTACAGGATTTCTTCTCAGGATGGACACAGTGGGGCTTCAGATTTTAAACATTGAAAAAAGGAGATTCTTTCGAGAATCTCTTTTTTGTGTTTGCGCGCCATGGGCGCGCTCTAACGGGTGCAAGTCGTGTGTTCTGCAAGCTGTTATCTGCATAAAATAGAGCGTTTGATAGAAGAACCGGTAGGGACGCCGGGGCTAGCCTTCATCACTACGGGGTTGGATGGTTGCAGCCATCCCATAATATGTCACCCGCGTATGTAGGAATCAAAAGAAGCCATGAAATTCCGCGAGGAGTTTTTTGGTGGAAGCTCGGTAATTCAATTGCCGAGTAGTTCACGAATGTAAAAAATGATACGATTGATAAAAATAATGACAGCGTAAAAAATACAAACATCAGTAATGGGAACAAAAGTGAAATAAAAAAACGAAATAGCAAAAAGACCAGGAATCAAAAACTCTCTGGTCTTTTTTTACAGCATATTGATGATTTCTTTTAATATTTTGGAACCAGGTTCCATTTTTGTAATTCTGGTTCTAAGAAAAAGCCATATTTTTTTTGAAATTTATAAAAACAGGAGGAAATCAATATGAAAGAAACAGTAAACACAAAAATGGAAAATCTGCAGTGGGAGATCATGTACGGGAAAATGTTTTTACGACCAGAAGTTTTAGCTAACAAGATGGAAGAGGCCGACCGGTTAAGATACATCCGAAAGTTATGGCTGGAGTTTTGCTCTGTACCAATGGATCCGGAATCAGAATGTTTGGAGAATGAGTGGCATGGATTCCCAGAGGGCACACATCGAGAAGTGATTTGGCACTGGTTTGAGGCATATTTTCATATATCAGTCACTGGACTGATGTGTGATGCGCCACAGAAAATTGTAACGCTAAATGATATGATTGATTATGGCTATACATGGCTCGGCATGGTTCCAATGCATGCACGACAGGCGCTCCGTCTTTTTAAGTCGGAGAATTATTGTATTTACAAATTATATCAGAATAATACCAAGAGTGAAGTTATCTTCGATGATGATATCGAGGAAGGCTATCTATATGGGGTTGAATACAATCGCAAGGATGCGTATGAATGGCTGATGTCTGTTTTGGATGAAGATGGACCTCTCGTCTGGAAGGAAGGTCAAAAAATCTACTGCAAAAATGTTGAATTGCAAAATCAGGTCATAGAATACCTGAAATCAAAAGACTATTCAGTGTTGCAGGATTGCGAAATTGTGAAACAAGAGGATATGATTTGTGGCTTTGCAATAAATCGTACATATTATTATGTAACAGTCAGTGATTCGATGAATAACAATCTGTCATGTCAGAAATATAAGGACGTTCCGAAGGCAGAAGTGGATGAAATCGAAGAAGAATCATTCGAAAACGATACGATATTGTGGAATGAACTGAAAAAACACAGAGGACATAAGATAAGTATTGTATCATACGGAGATTGGGAAGATCCGACTGATATATGCTTGGAATGTGAAGACTGTGGCGAAATTGTTCTCGACGCTGAAATATATACGTTGTGCGCAAGAGAAAACTGTTAATTTCTAACGACAAGAGAGATTCCTTTATGGAGTCTCTTTTTTGCATCTCTGCATAATATAGGTTTAAAATGCCGTCTGAGAAAATACGTGTGCCGGATGGATGCGGTAAGATATTTCAGTGAAGAGGATGGCCCATATTGGATTGTGCTTTCGATTGGAAGGAATCCGTAGAAACGATGGATGTAGACTGGGAATCCATAGGTCTTTGTAAAAACAAAAACTTACATATTACTGATGAAAGGAGAGAAAAAATGGATTTTTCATTGCAAAATACAATGAACCGGGCAGCCGGACAGTCATTTGAAGAACTGATCACAGAATCCCTCGCATATTATTATGAAAAAGGGTATGCGTCGATCGAAAAAACACCGGAGCCGATGCGGGTGCTGAAGCAAAACGCGGATCATACCTTTACCGCTGTTTATACAAAAAAAGCACAACCGGATTACAAAGGGGTTCTTCTTGGAGGACAGGCAATTATTTTTGAGGCAAAGTTTACTGCGAATGACAGGATCCGGCAAGAGGCGGTAACAAAAGAACAGGAACTCATGTTTGAACGGTATCAAAAGATGGATGCACAATGTTTTGTTGTCGTAAGTATCCAAGGAACGGATTTTTACAGAGTTCCATGGAATACATGGAAAGGAATGAAAGAAATGTATGGGCATAAGTATATGAATAAGCAGGAACTGGAACGATACCGGATACGAATGCGACAGGTATTACTGCTGTTGGAAGGAATTGAATTAAGAGAGTATAGGTAGGGTTGTTGTATGAGAGATGGGATGCTTTCCCGTTTCTGCTGCTCTGGAACAGATGCTTCTGCCAAAACCTTTGCGGTGTACGCAGATCCTAGAACTCCATCAGTAGAATCCCACAGGCTTGCCTGTGGGTTCAGTCAGACTGAATTCATCAACAAGAGGAGGAAAAAGGTATGAGAAGTTATAAGAAAGAAGATTTTAGTAAAGGACAGACCGTATTTATTTATGTGGTGGGAAACGCTGAAAGGTACTGTAAGCCGGGTATTGAGAATCGCATCCAGGAGTGGGAAGTAAAAACGGTTGGCTCAAAATACATCACAGCTGTTAATAAGAAATGTTCATTTCGTGAAGCAAAGTTTAGCATTGAAAACGACTTCCGGCAGGTGTATGAAAGAGGAACGGCTGACTATATTCTTTTTCTTACAAAAGAAGAAATTTATAGGATGCATCAGCGTTCCATGTTAAGGATATCCATTATAGATGCGCTTAAATATGGATCTATTTTGGGCAAAATGGAGATGGAAGATTTGCAAGCTATCGCCTGTATCATTGAAAAATACAAAAAGAAAGATTGAGTGGTGTTATGGAAAAAGGAACTGGAGAATCTTGCACGGATCTATTCCGTAGAAGAAGAAAGGACCGTTACTTTTCAGGAACTGATACGCCGTGGGATTAAAGAAAAATATCAGTTGGAGGATTAAGATGGAGAATTCTTATCATAGCGGAAACCACTGTAAATATCTGATCCAGTATCATATCATCTGGTGTCCGAAATTCCGTTACTGCGTTTTGGATGATGTTGAAGGAACATTAAAACAGATCCTTCACAGGATCTGTCAGAAGTACGGCTACCAGGTCAAGGCACTTGAGGTTATGCCGGATCATATCCATATCTTTATTGATTGTCCACAGACTGTTGCACCATGTGATGTAGTCCGCACCCTGAAAAGCAGAACTGCAGTGGAATTATTTCAGGCATATCCTGAATTAAAACGGTTTTACGCAAGATGTGGCTCTTTATGGTCCAAAGGGTATTTTATATCATCAGTCGGGACAATCAGCGGTGCAACTGTACAGAAATACATAGAAGAACAAAAATCAAAGATTTAGGAGTTTTGTATGGCAAAGGGAAGAAAGAAGCGTGCGGAATTAACTGAATATGAAAAGGCAGTTGCCGACTACAGGAAAACATCCGCGCGTCATGTTCTCGTTCTGGAAACGGATCTGACGGAAGATGAGAAACGCAGGATTTTTTATGATGCAGATCTTGTCCGCCAGTGCGGAAATACCCTTGTTGGCATCATGAAACGCAACTATGAGCAGTTGGCCCGCACCAAACGATACCGTCGGCTGAAAGAGTTATATGGAACGCTTTCCGAAACAGTAAAAAAGATGGAGAGTCTGGAATCTCCTACAAGGGATCAGAAGACTCTTCTAAAGCAGAAACATTTCGAATTAAAATCCTGTGCAGCATCCATGTCAGAGATGCAGGAGTTCTATCATGTGACCTGGGAGTTCTGCCGGAAACAGATGGAATCGATCAAGGAGAGCTATGGTGTACCAAGTGTATTTGCACTTACAAGAGCAGAAGATATCTGGCGTTCTGTCGAGAAGATCCTGTATTCAGATGGAAAACAACTTCATTTCCGGAAACGTGGGGATTTACCGGAAATCCGGGCAAAACAGGCGAGCCGCGCAATTGTCATAAAATCTTCTGATTCCGGCCTTGTATTCAAATATCGGGATCTGAACATCCACTGCAAAATAAAACCAGGAGATACCTGGGCACTGGCAGAACAGGATGCAATCCTTGCGTATCTAAAAAATCCGGATCTTTGTGATGCGTATGCAGTATCCTCCATGGATAAGGGGATGATTGATACGTTCCGTCCATGCTATGCTTCCCTGATCTGCAAAGAAATCCGTGGAAAGCTCCGAGTTTATGTCCATTTGACAATTGAGGGAAATCCCATCCAGAAAACAAAGAACGGACATGCACGACACCAGTATGGAAAAGGGAATGTTGGGACCGACATCGGAACCCAGACGGTTGCTTATACCTCCACAAATAAAGTCGGATTGGAAAACCTGGCAGAACGCGGGAATACGATTGAACATTCCGAGCGAATGGAACGGCGTATCCTCCGGGCTATGGACCGATCACGCAGGGCAACAAACCCGGAAAATTACAACCCGGATGGTACAATTAAGAAAGGCAAGAAGGTCTGGATCAAATCAAACCGTTACCGGAAGCTGCAGAAGCGACATCAGGAACTCTGCCGGATCAATGCACAAAACCGGAAACTTGCCTGCCAGGAACTGGCAAATCAGCTCCGATCCCTGGGAAATGTCCTGATTACAGAGCCGAAGAATGCTAAGAAACTCCAGAAGCGAGCAAACCCGGAAGATTCACTTGACAAGAATGGAAAACTGAAGCGCAAGAAACGCTTCGGAAAGTCGATTCGGAACCGGTGTCCTGGCTATTTTCAGGAATGTCTGAAGAAAAAGTTCGAGTCAACCGGTGGTGTCTATATTGAAGTTCCTGTGGATTACCGTGCCAGCCAGTATGACCATACGGCTGATGATCATATCAAGAAAACCCTTTCCCAGAGGATGTACCGCCTGGCTGATGGCACGCTCGTTCAGAGAGACTGGTATTCCTCATTTTTATTATATTGCATCAACGAAGAACATACTGGCATTGATAAAAGGAAATGTCTGGAGTTTTTCAAGTACCTCTATCAATTAGAACAGGAGATGGTAGATTCTATCGCCCGTTCAGGGAAAAAGATTATGAATTCCGGCATCCGTACAAAAGGTATGGCTGCCTAAATGTAACATATACACTAAGATTTCAAGGGCATTTGACTGAATGTCCGTCGGACATTAGGAAACAGACTCCTTCTGTCTGAGAAAACGGGAGATCCTATTCGCTTCATTTGCGGATGGGAGCAATGTGACCGATGGGTTGCTTTCCCGTTTCTGCTGCTCTGGAACAGATGCTTCTGCCAAAACTTTTGCGGTGTACGCAGATCCTAGAACTCCATCAGTAGAACCCCACAGGCTTGCCTGTGGGTTCAGTCAGTGGTTACATCGTCTAAATCCTCTTCGATCATACTGTGAACCGTCTCAATCTCCATATCCCCATTTATCATAGCTTCAGACACCATCTTTGCAGTAAGATTTTGTGCCAGCCATGAATCACACGATTTACGATCGCGTTCCAATCTAAGGTATTCAGGTTTGAAATTGTATCCGTATTTGAATTGCGAATGGCATTCAATGTAGAGACCGTTTACATAAACTTCACCTTTTGCCCAGTTATCCAATAAAATTTCACCATAGGATGTTTCGATCTTTTCATAGCTGTCGTCAGCTTCATAACCAAGCCATATCTCCTGAAGAAGTGAATATTCATCATCAGTCACATTCCCGACTTCGATAACCAGGTCGTTGCTGTCAATTTGGTCTGTCTTATCAACAAAGAATGCAAGGATTTTTCCACGCCATTTTTTGCTGTTTTTAAAACGTGCAACCCAAATTTCATTTTCCATATTGTTATGGACGATAAAGGTCTTGCCGAGTCTGTTGAGAACAAGACTTGCAATTTTGTATCCTTCCCCAAACTGTCCTACTGTAAGGGTGTCATCTTCTTTGGAAGTACATCCGAGTAGAAGGGTGTTTACCTTCAGACGAGACTGTTTACTGGTAAAAAGAATCTTGCCTCTAGTGGAATCATTTTCATTCGGAACAAATTCCATAAAAAATGTACACTTTGAATTGGTTGCCTGTTGATCAATTCCATTTTGGATCAATTCCCGGATAGCCATTTTAAAATCCCAGTCCGATACATAAGTTGGTGTAAGTGATAATTCATAAATTTGCTGCATAATTAGTTCCTCCTATTGTTTAATTTATAATTTCATTTGGAGTATGAAAAAAGGTAAAAATTTAAAATGAAAAAAAGAATTCATATTGTATTTGAAATTAAAAATATAGGAGGAAACAATATGCTTACTAGAACGGAATAATTTTATTTCAAATACCATTAAGTAATTCAAACAAAAGATAAAATGAATGGAGAGATTATTATGTTGTACAATTATTTAGCAGTTTTGATTTCAGGAGTTGTATTACTCTGGGCGTTAGGCCAATGGGTTTCACTACATTTTATGCAGATGTCAAAATGCTCAAAAAAAGTGCCTGTAACATGTGTGCTCGTAAATGAGCATAAAGAACATGGATCAGCTAAACCATATCTTACATATTCACCGGTATGGGAGGATGGAGATGGAAACCGATACAGCTCAAATGCTTACACATTTAAGAAATGGAAAATAGGAAAAGAAGAAGTGATTCGTGTGAATCCAGAATGGAGTAGAGAATATATTGATTCTCTTGAAAGACATGAAACAAACGTAAGTCTTGCAATATGTTTCGTAATTTTCCTTGTATTGGTATGTTTGCTGTAAACTGAATTCTATGTAAGAAACAGAAAGAGAGATTCCCTGGTGGGGTCTCTTTTTTGTGCGAAATTCCATTTTCCATGTAAAGAGGAGACAAAGATGAGAAAATTATTTATGTTGTTAATGTTGAGTATTGTGTTTGTCAGTTTTACTGGATGCAATATAGAAAAGAATAAAAATCAAAACAAAGAGATTGCAGATCAGCTCAATGAGGCATTGTCGAATAATAGCACGGATCTTGTGAAAAATATTTTGACCGATAAATTGAAGAGGACGGAATCTGACCATTTGGAAGATCTTGTAAGTTTTGTTTCTGGAGAAATAGTCGAGGTTGGGGATTTAAGCATTGCGAATACGTGCGAATCTGATAAAAATGCTATACTGTATACTTACCATGTGAGATATTATTTAAAAGATGATGAAGGGAATCGATATTACGTGGCGATTGAATATACAAAGAAAAGCAAAATGAATACTGACGCTGGTGTAACTTATATATCAATAAGTTTGCTGAATGATGACGATACTGATTCGAGTGTTGTTTCCATAGGAAAAGCAACTTAATGAAAAGGGATGCCTTTATGAGGTATCTCTTTTTGTTATACAGTAAAATTTCATTTTTTAAGTATAAAGAAAGGGAAAAAGAGATATGAAGAAAAAACTGATCTTAATCGTAAGTATTATGTCACTATTTTTATCTGGGTGTAATCCGGTATTATCGATGAAAAATACAGCAGGAGATTTAAAGGAAAAAATCTCATCCGAAATTGCCGAAAGTCAAAAGAGGTTGGATAGTCGTTTAAATAAAAAAATTTCTACTTTAAATACAGCAATTTCTGAGAAAGACGAAGAAATCATATATGATCTTATGGCAGATGATTTGAAGAATGCCGCCGCACTCTCGTGACTTTAGTCATGAGTTAGGCGGCAACTATAAAAAAATTATAAATTTTATTTTTTCTGATAATCCGTCTGAAAAAATCAATCATTTTTCCATTTGGTACAATGAACACAAATAACAGACCTATGGAATCTTACAGAAAGGAGCTGGATTATGAAGATCATGACCGCTTACGGCGTGGGAATCAAACACTACAATCATATACTGAAGGATAGTGTCCGGATTTACCGTGATGCAGTAGACTTTCTGATCGACGTCTGTCTGAAAGAATGGGATTCCATTTCAATCATCAATGGACTTCAGTCCCGTTGCATTTATGTGGAATCACTGGTCCATAGGACAAAGAAACGTCCTGTCGTTCCGTATGACTTCGACCATGAGTTTTATAAATTTCCAAGTTACCTGCTCCGCAGCGCAATCTGCTGTGCACTTGGCAAGGCATCTTCCTATCTGA